>Ga0316207_10003113_pt1 | contig 15870 bp, 36 predicted proteins | sample 6weekpyrite_MG_FD_204943 | JGI IMG/M metagenome (GOLD analysis project Ga0316207, IMG submission 204943) | Microbial mat bacterial communities from mineral coupon in-situ incubated in ocean water Damariscotta River, Maine, United States -... | ecosystem: Environmental > Aquatic > Marine >... | reverse complement strand
TAATCTCATTTGCCCTGCTAGATGCTTGGCTTAATTGGTGGTTTAGATTTTCGTTGCTGCAACCAGCCATCATCAACATTATAAAAACTAGAAAATATTTCATTTCATTTATCCTTTATGTGTATTAAAACTCATTGGCAGCTTGTCCCTGCTTGAGCCGTTCGTCATATATTCCAGCGTCCTTGAGAAGCCCTACAACTAGATCGCCCGTTTCTGTTAGGCCATAACCGTTGCCTTTGCCGCCGTGAAATAACAAACCTTTATTTTGCAACGCCTGACAACACCATACAGCCCAACTATTCTCCCAATACGGATAGCCAGCATCTATCGCGGTCATCATCCATACTTGTCTTTTAGATAGCGAAAGACTAAATGCGGTTGATGTGACATTATCTGAAAACTTTTGATTCATCTTCTATCTCCTTAATTAAATATCTCAGGCATAAACAACCTAGCCCATAACCAAACAATCAAATATATTGCAGATACAATAGCGATTGATGTTAATACTTCCTTCATAATGGTGAGCAACCCACCCGATTAGTTACCACAACTAGTAAACAATAAGTGTTTAGGCAGGCTGCTCATAATTCTAAAATGGTATTGAGTCATCAAAGCCGGCAACGGTATCTGGCTGTGGCGCTTGTTGCTCTTTTGCCCTCACACTAAAGCTCATTGCAGGTGCTTTGGGATTTGCGCCTTCTTTCCGTCTCCATCCATTTAACCAATATTCCTTACCTTCTACGTTAATAGACCCCGTAAAGTCTGGGTGTTTTTCTGTTTCTTTGCGGTCGTTCTTCCAAATACTGCCGCGATTAGTATTGTCGTAATCCATTCTATTCTCCTTTTAAATATTCTTTAAGTAAAGTTGAATACATCTTGTTGCAATCTGGGGCTTTATCTTTAAGCATAGAATGGGCGAAAAGTCTTTCATCGTTGGTTAGATTTTCCCATTCATGCCTTATGCTAACGCTTGTTATATCGGGGTCGTCTTGATCGATAGCGTCCCTAATGAATCGTACCGCTTCATTAACTCGACCCGTATCAACCTTAACATCGTTGTTTATCTGCTCTGTAGGCGGTAAGTCCTCTCCAGCGTAGATATGAAGGCCTAATCCATGTAACGCAATAGCCTTAGCCAAACACCGTTGAATAGACGTGTTAATATCGAAAGCATTAGGCTTGTCCACTGGCTTATTCCGGTGGTCTAATACAGGGTGAACCTGACTACGACTAACTTCATCAATAGTAACCTCTACCTCTACATAATATCCAGTGTCTGTACGCATATAAGGCACTTTAAGCCTAGATGCTACGAGGTTCTTAATTGCTACAGGCGGGTCAATAGCAATTACCTCAAGCGTATCTTTGTCGTAATGCTTTCTTTCCTCACTGTAGTGCGAAGTCTCCCATACCATCATAGGAAACCGCTTAACCTCCCATGTAGCGTCAGGGTGATGCTCAATCAGTTTGTCTACCGCCCAACTCCAGCTTAGATAGGTAAACTTACCCTTCTTATCCATGTGCTTTGTTACGTCCAATGTTCGTAAGCTCATCTAATTTATCCTCCTGTTCCTTAATCCACTCTTTATCTTTATCCTGCATCTCATACCACTTATCATCAGTCCATTGCTCAACCTCATAATAAAGCTGGCGAGATACTTCGTAATCATTTATTTCCATCTTCATCCTTTGGAGTATAATTCAATTCCTTCAATTCTTCAACTCTTTTATCGGCATAATCTACTGCTTCTTGTTCGCTGAATCCAAGCGCAACCATGTAGTCATATCCATCACTCCAAGCATCTTTAGCCCAACTCATATCAAACCTCCATTGATTATATTCTTTAAACGTACCCTGAAACCCTGTGGCTTTTGCCATATCATAATTAGTGGTCATTTTTATTCCAACTGCCTGTCTTTCCAATTATCGTAAGCGTAATCGCCATCATCCTTATCAGGATCTACAGGAAAAATCAGCTCACCATTTTCGTCATAAAATTCTTCTGCACAAACAGGACAAAGCAGTTCAGATGAATCCCTTGGATCTACCTCACAAGGGAAATAGTCATCATCTATAAACTGATCACATTCATTACAATGCACAATAGCCATTAATCACACCCCCTAGATTCTTCCTGCTCGGGAATATCAACCCAATAATAAGCCTTTGCCTCAATAGTCCACGCTGCAAGGACAACCAAAACAACAAGAATGAATTTACTCATCTAAACCCCACCCTTCATTAAAGTCATGCTTCTTATCAGCCTCAGACTTATTATCCTCTATATCCTGTAATCTTTCAACTTCTTCCTCAATAACGCTCTCCATTCTATTTACCAGAATCTCAAACGCTAGGTAATAATCTGACATCGTTACCCTAAGACCAGCTTTATTATAAATAAGCCGATTTAATATATTGGCAAAGTCCTCCGACTGATCATAATTCTCAGCCATCTCATAGAACGCATTTGCACATAATCTAACCAATTCTTGCGGGTCTTCCCATATATCACTCATACCTACCTCCTATATGCCTCTGTAAGCCCCTGAGAGCCGTTCTAAGAGGACTTCTAGTTAATTTGGTGCTACCCTATATGGTCTATGTAAAAGCCGCTCATATCGCCTTAGATTGACCCTGACCCTGACCATGACCCTGACCATGACCGTGACCCTGACCCTGACCGTGACCATGACCCTGACCATGACCGTGACCCTGACCGTGACCATGACCCTGACCATGACCGTGACCCTGACCCTGACCGTGACCATGACCCTGACCCAAGGTATTTTTGTTTCTTGCCGCGAATCATTTGACTATTCCGAAGCTCTCAATACATCCAGTTTGAACATAAAGCTGGTTCGGTAGGCTTTGTGCATCTGACCAATCCTTCTCGGAAAAAGATCCTGTCTCATAAACAATCTTTGGATCTTCCAGCAGGACGCAGGTTTTATTTACACCTGCTAATTTACCAGTATAGATATAGTTAAGGCAAAATATCGTTATTACTTCACCAATTAAGCTCATCATGCCTTCATCTTCTACTTCGATAATCTTCTTCATTTTGTTTCTCCTAGTTAATGTGTATCTGACTATTTCACACATTTAACCTCATGTCAAGAAAAATAATGCTTGTATTTAAAATTATTTGTGTTATTGTCTATTCTCAACTTAGGAGAATATTATGACACCAGAAAACAAATATACATTAGCGGTAAAAAAAATACGTATGCAGTTCCCAGACGACCCTCACTATAACCTCTATTTCTCAGTGATAGAGAGGGCTATTCTTGATCTTATGCCAAGAACAAACAAGAGTACAAATAAAATAAAGGAACACGCTAGGCTAAAAAGCACTGCTAAAAAATACCTTTCTGGGGAAATCTACCATGCAGAGGCATGTGGGGTTGACTCTCAGTGGATTCGTCGTATAATGAAGGAAGCAAACATAACAGCGTGAGGGTTATAACGGCTGGCGGCGGTCGGAACAGGTCTTGGGAGGCTCGCGCTGTATCCTCTTACTTACCAAGTCCATGCCGCATTTTACTTAACTGAGGACGTTGTATGATTGATTTAAGTTGTTTTAATTGGGTTCAACTCGTTAAGAAATCAGATTTACCAGCTAACGCTAAGTATCTAGCCTTGTATCTAGGCACATTTATGAACTTTGAGCAGGACATAGCATGGCCTTCCCAGATGAGAATATCTAACGAAACGGGGCTAAGTAAACCCACCGTTATCAAGTGGCTTGCCTATCTTGATCAATCTGGGTGGATTATTAAGCGGAATAGAATGAAGGCCGTTGAGACTGCTGGCGGTGTTCAGATGAGGAACGAATACCTGATTAATGTGCCTGAAAAGGTGGTTAAGAAACTTAATGACCTTCATCAAGGTGGTAAATCTGATGATGAAAGGGGGTTAAATGAATCGCCAAAGGGGGTTAAGCAGTTTAATACTAATAACAATATAAATAACAATATAAATAATATATGCTCAATTCCATTTTCCGACTTCTGGAAGGTGTGGCCTAAGAAGGTCGATAAGGTGGATGCTGAGAGGGCATGGAATAAGTTAAGCGATAAAGACAGAAAGATAGCCGTTGCAGACTGTGCAACACGCTACACAGAAACAGAGAAAAAGTTTATACCAAGTCCACGTAAGTACCTGCTAAAGAATAAGTGGACAGATGAGCGATTTGGTGAAGTTACTGAGGGTAAAGATTATGTCCTCTAGGCCAATTGACACAATAACGTCATTACTTGACTGTAAGCCTACGGGTAAGAATCAGTACAAAGCATTATGCCCATGCCATAACGAAAAAACACCATCACTCGGCATCAAAGAATTACCAGATGGAAAAGTCATTATGAATTGTTTTGGTTGTGGTGCATCGGGTATTGACGTAGCTCACGCTTTAGGGTTAAATGCTAGTGACCTATTCCCATCCGATAACGGAATATCAAGAACAGGTACGCGGCAAGCCGATATGAACCTGATAAAGAGCATGAAGGCCAAGCATGATAGAGGACAGAAACTTGATCCTCTTGAGGTAAACCAATTTGAGGCAGCAATTATGAGGGTACAGAGATGAGTGAAACGGGTAAAGATTTAGACAAGGCTCTGAGCTTACTGGCTGGTCTGGTTGAATTCGCTAGGATGCAAAAGAGAGAGGGGTTTATTGATGGAGCATGTGACCCAGATATTTATGTAGTTGAGGCAGTAGACCTGATCAGGAAGCATGGGGTTATTGAGGATGGTGATGAATTTGCCATAGACGTATGAGCTACCAAAACCACCTAGCCCAGATAGCTCGTGATATGTTGATAGATCAAGATAAGATCGACAACTTCGTCTTACCTGACGATTCAGTAAACATAAGGGAGGCATCACAATTTAGGGATGAGCTATTGGCTCACATGGATACGCCTGTCTCTGGAGCAACATTACCTTGGGAAAAGACGCACGACAAAGTAAGGTTTAACGAGGCTGGTGTACACCTATGGACAGGATACAACGGGCATAAAAAATCCATGCTAACAGGGTTCGCATCATTAGGGTTTATTAATCAAGGGCTTACAGGGTGTATAGCAAGTCTGGAAATGGCACCAGTGGTTACGTTAAAGCGAATGGCGGCACAAGCATTAGGGTTTCAGGACTTCACTTCACCGGCACTGGATAAGTTTCTGGGCAGTCTCAATAAAAGACTTTACCTTTACGACCAGCAAAACAACGTGCCAACTGAAAGAATACTAAAAATGGCTGGCTACTGCGGGAAGGAATTGGGGCTGGATTTTCTCGTCATAGATAGCCTGATGAAGTGCGGCATGTCACCCGATGATTACGGTAGCCAGAAAAACTTTCTTAACTCGTTGGATTCTATAGCAAAAGACACAGGTATGGACATTCACCTCATCGCTCACATGCGCAAGCCACCCTCAGACAAGCGTTATGTTCCAGACCGCTACGATATATCAGGGGGATCTGATATTTCTAACCAAGCATCTAGTATATTTATTGTCTGGACGGATATGGAAAAGAAGGCCATTAAAGCCAAACCAGAGGCATACAGAACACCAGAAGACGAAGTAATATTGAACGATCCCGCAAGATGGGATGTCAAACTAAAGGTAGAAAAACAAAGAAATGCTGAATTTGAAGGCACAATAGGCTTGCACTTTCTGGAAAATTCGCTACAATTTCAAGAGTACATACCAAAATATACAAAGAGTTATGTATGACCCCCGAGCAAAGACGCGAGAAATACCCAGATGTTGCCAGCTTCTATGATGAGGTAACAAGAGTATTTGGAAGACCCAAAGCAAAGTTTGAGAGCAGAGAAAAAGCAGATAAAAGATGGAAATCATACGAGAAAAACATTTATGAGTGAATCTAACGCTAATGTATGTGATCTAAACGAGCCACTACAGGTCAGACAGTCTATACAAGACTTTCAAAGAGATATGATGCGAACAAAGACCAAACAACAAAGAATTAATGTCTATCACGACTACCTATCAGCTATGGGGTGGTTTACAGATAATCCAGAACTTTACAGACATGCGAGGTGTGAGTGATGAACGAATCAGAGGCGGTTGAGAAATTGAACGCGCTTACCGGCAAAGATCCAGAGAGAGAACATGGAGAGGCAGAGGAGATTGTTCTTGCCCTTTTAAGAAGAAAGGGGTTTGGTGCAGTCGCAAAGGCTTTTGATGACGCAGGTGACAGGGTTGGCTTCTGGTACGCATGACTAAACTCACTGACACCCAAAGAGGGGCTATGCACCTTTATTTCCAAAGACTAGCAGAGGCTTTGAATGATGCGGGGTATGACCAAAAAGCACTGCTCGATATAAAAAATCTCCCAGTACCCAACACACAAGAATCAATAAAGGAAATATGGAGAGTAACACAAGCCCAAATGTTCCCGTCAGAGGATGGCAAAATCTCCACCAACAACCTAACGACAGGGCAGGTAAGCCAAGTATATGAAGTTATCAACAAAGCAATAGCACAGCATTTCGGGGTACACGTACCTTTCCCAACTAACGAGCCTCCAATGATATGAGGCTCACCAAAGAACAAGCCGCAACAGTAGAAAAACTAGCTTTAGCCCAAAAACAAGAAGGTCTAAGATTGACCCGTGAAGCACAAAACAGGCTTGACAAGGCATCAAAACACTTTAAAAACGCAGCAGACATGCTAATGAGGCTTGCAGAGAACCAAGCCAAACCAGACTTACAGGTGATAGATGGCGGCAAAGAAGAATAGAAAACTATCCACATGGAAAAAACGAGTGTGGCGTTTGTGTTCGGAGTACAACAGGAGGAAAGATGCCGACAGTAACGGAAATACTAAATGCTGTACGTGCGATAGATATGGGCACTGGAAGGACTTTGATGCAGGCCACTGGATAGCCAAAGCACATGGCAATGGCATTTACTTTGTTGATGACGGGATACACGCACAGTGCCGATCTTGTAACGGATTCAGGGAAGGCGCAGGAGAAGAATACTACCCGTTCATGCTGGACAAGTACGGGATAGAGAGAATGGAGGAAATAAAAGCCCTCAAGCACCAAATCTTAAAAATAACCCGCCAAGACTATGAAGAAATGGAACAAGAATATAAACGCAAGATAGCGGAGCTAGACAATGAGCAATCCATTTGACCATGAAGACTACCACATTCACGCAAATTATTACGAGTGCGATGCTAATTTCACCGTTGAGGAATTATATCAAGCATTTAAGGAAAGGATTTTAGAAGATATAGCGCATGAGTTATTGTCAAATCTACCAGAATAAAGCGGTAAAATGAAATACAAGAATAGAAAAAACCTATACAACCTATCCGCACCCGATGGCTATGTAAAGTGTTCAGCCTGTCCAAATCAAGACCATAAAGATAATACTTACGCACTCGGCTGGAAAGAACTTTATACTGGTAATAGAATGAAATGGTACTGCCCTGACTGTCAAGAAATGGAGAAATACCGGTGAGCAGAAAAGATGATCTAATAAGAACAGCAAAGGAGGTTACGCTTACCCTTGACAATTTCCAGTTTGCCGCGGCTATTGATTGGGATGTGCAAACAGATATAAGGTATTTGGCTGATATTCTTTCTGCTAATTTTAGATTACCTAGTGAATCCATGACAAAAATAAAAATCTCCTACCCCTCGACATGGTGGCAGCACGTCAAGCAAGACCTTTTCCCCAACTGGCTAAAGAGTCGCTATCCGGTTGTCTATAAAGACGAAATAATAGATAGCAGAGTTGCTTATACAAAGATAAGCATGCCAAACCAGCCCCATTTTAAGTATCTAAGAAAGGTGTTTCGGGATGAAATCTGACCTAGTAACCATGCTTAACGCTAAAATCTCCAATCTTACTTCTACAGGGGGCTTTGGGGGATTAACTCCACAAGAGGTGGCGCAAGCCTTGTCTGGATTAGATGGTGGCGCATACCTTTACGGATACGCCTTGCATGGGGATTCAGAGGCACGTAGAGAGCTTGAGAGCCGACTAAAGACTTCGATAGACGTTGAGCCTAGACTTGCTGAGATCGTGTCTCTCATAGCCGTACATGAAGAAATAGGGGATAATCGCTGCACAGTCTGTCAAGGCAGAAACTTCATCTATAGAACCATAGAACACCCTGACGAGGCAAAATACGTTGATGAAACTGGTATGCTAACGATTCCCTGCCCTTCTACACAGTGCGTGGAAGGCAGTTATAGAATGACCACAGAAGAAAAAGGACGCATTATAGCGGAAGAACTTGGAGAAGAATACACCCGCTACAAGTGGCGTAATTGGGCGTGGGATTACTCAGCGGCCTTGAGTCAGTTAGCAGACTGGAAAAACCAGCTAGAGCAGCATTTAAACAGGAAATTATCAGATAATTAATATGACCTAATAAAAAGTATTGACATCACCCCCTAATTTATTATATCATAGTAAGTATAAGATAGATTCACCCTCCAACCCTGCCATAGTGCGGGGTTTTTGGGTGAAGGCCATAGTTACGCCTAAAATTCGACTATTTCAGCCCTTGAGTACCCATAAAGGGTACTATAGACCCCAAATTGGGGATTATAGCTTTTCGTTTTGTAATAACTTGATCAAAACGTCAACCTTAGCACAGCATATAAGCGCGGCCTGAGTATCTTTATCGTCGATAGCCTGTTTTGATTCTTTATGCAGACTGTTTATCATTTTGAATATTGTTTCTGATGTGATCATTTTATCCCCCTTTTTCTGTGTGTTTTGATGATTAATTCAGCCTCTTTTACAGATACTTGGCCTTTAATTTGATTAAACCAATCAGCGCAAGCAACAACGTTGCCGGTCACATAGCCAATGCTGTTGTCTACACGATCTACAGTTAGTTGGTTTCTGTCTCCAGCGGTATGATTCAGTTTATCGCCAGTATAAGCACAACGCTTTGATTTAAGTATATTCCTGATTGAAGTTAAGGATAGATCGAAATCTATACCCCTGCTTGATGCAGATTGTTTTATCTGTAAGTATTTTTTAGCAACTTTAGTATCAAATTTAACGCACATTATTTTATTCCCCTTATAGGACGTTTACGTAAGGCTACCTGATAAGCAATATAAAGCGGTAACGGTTCTAAGTTACGCCTTGGATCGTCATATTCTTGACCAAAGGCGCGTTTATAGGCTGAACGCATGTGCTTTTCAGTGTGGTTCATCGGTAGTAATTCACGGTAGCGCCAGTTTTATGATCCTTTACTACTGGCTTACACTGAATATAGCCGTATTCTAGCAAGTCCCTAACGACTTCCCCGCGCTCTGTAAACTCACTAGGGCGCTGCCATTCACCTGTTAATGACTCCATAGCAGACTCATGCAGGCAGTTAATAAAGTTAAAGAACTTAGATTCGACTATACATAAACCAGTACATACCGACTTTAACGGCTCATCAACTCCAGATAACTCGTAATAAATGCGATTATCATCGCCATTAACACAAGTGCCGTTACCAAAATAACCGCGTTTAATGCCTGTAACCTTGGCCTTAATCGCTTTTTCGTATGGCTTGAATATAACTAGATCGCCTACTTCAAATTCTCGTATATTAAAGCTCATTTGTCTGCCCCTCTTTCCAGATTCTAGCCGCTTGTTTGGCAACGCACACGGTGTCAGACAGTGAAATGCCGCCTGTCCCGTTAGCATCTGCAATGCTTCTGCCGCAATAACATCTAATTAATGGGTTTAACTTATCCCATTGAGACAAGTCTGTTGTGTCGTTGAAGCTATCATCATTAGATTCGAGCAGCTTTGTTTCACCAATGCTTGATACAACATCATACATTAGGGCATCAGTAACGAATTGAGCGTAATAGTCATTATGACTGACTTTTTTTGCCATGTAGTCTTTTCTCGAGTATTTCATAATAATCACCTTTATTGGTTAGTATAACTCTATAACGCTAAACTCAGCGTCTTGATTGTTACATGACTCAATCTTAAATAGCATTAATTCTGCTTTTTCTAGATCATCGGTAGTCCAAGCCATATCTTCGCTGCCAAACGATAACGAGCCAAGGCAAGAATGATTAAGGTAAAACTGCGCATCTTCTGTTTCTTTCATGATTGAGTACATAATTAACCCCTTATCTTTTCAATTGTTTCAACAATAGCAGTCATAACCATTACGACCGCTAACGATATTAACATAAATATAAGAAATTCCATGTTAATCCTTTGCCCCTTACGGGGCTATTAGTGGTTAATTAGCTTAACTCTTTAACTGGTACAGCTTGGCCAGCGGCAATGCGGTAATACTTGCCGCCATTTAATACCCCAATATCAGGGTTATTATCTAACCATTCAGTTACAGCCTTTTCATGGGCAAAGTAAGCTAGATCGTTGTTGTAAGCCATTCTGTCTTGCTCGGTGTGCATAATCATTTCTCCTAAGTAAGTAACTAAACTATAAGCCACAATATCAAATAAGTACAACTAAACTATAGATTCTTTAGTCTAGCAAGCGAATCAATAAGATCGTCTATTTCGCTATTATCGGCAAACTCTAGAGAATACCAGCCAGTATCAGCTTGATCAAAGCTAACGCGCATTGTATTGGTTAGATGATTTTTAGATACGCAACGTGTGCTAGTAGCTAGCACTTTATTGGTTCTGGTTGTTTCTTTAATAAGCTTCATTTGTATATCCCCTTAGTTGGTGTATATAAAGATACGCCAATCGCAGGAAAAGTCCACAAGCAAACACTTATATAGGCACTAAACTTTTCTATACCCATATAAATTGAACTTATGTGATAAACAAACCACATATATATCGCATTAACGTGATAAACAGGCAATATATACCTTAACCACTCTATATATATGCAGGTACTAAAATATGACAGCCAAGCGCAAACAACCCAATACAAAGATAGACATAACAGGCTGGCAAGAATGGCCTAAGTGGTCACAAGACAATAAGCCAACTAACAACACAACTCGGCATAATGATGTATTAGACACACTAGAACCTACTAACGATGTAATAGCTATGTCTAACAGGCCTAGGCTAATGGATAGCAAGGATTGATAAACAGTCAGAATAGGTTGATACAACATCAATATACAGTGAAATGATACAGTGAAATAGGTGCATCTCACTCTCTTTCCCCATCCCTTCACAGCCTTTAACGCTACACACATAGGGTAACAGCCATAATGACAGAAGTACGCCTACAGAGGCTCTCAGGGCGTTATATGGGAGATTTGACCGGGGCATAGGGTGTACCCCCCGCCCCTGTGTGAGGGGAGTGATGTGTGGGTGTAGCACCTCTAGCAGACCAAGTGAAAATCTGAACCAAGAATCAATAACTTAGACAATATCACCAAAAAACACTGTTTTAGGAAATGTTATCTAAATCAAATGCTTAGTTAGCATCTCCCAGTACAGATATACAGAGGTTTCAATATGGACAATGTTACTAAATTAGAGCCAAAAGATGGTTACAAGTACAGCCTTGAACAAGATGTCATGGATTCTGTGATGGACTGTTTAGATCAATACTCTGGCAAGATGTCGAATGTCGCTGTGATTGGCGTATTGGAGTTAATTAAGGCTAATTATATGTTTGGAGAAGAATGATGGATTACTTTGGATTTGAAGGTAAGACCCGAGATCAAATGATTAATGAGGCAGTCAACAAATCGACTAAAAAGAAGAAAAAGAAAAAGAAGACCAAAGCACAATTAAGACAAGAAGCCATCGAAAGAGCGGCTAAGCAGTTCATGCAGAGAAATAAGTAATAACCCTAAACCATAAGGCGGGTTCATGTCAAAAGAAGAAATTGAAAACAGGGTTATTGATGTAACCCCAGAAAAGAAGGTAGGCCGTCCGAAAGGAGCTAAAAACAAGTCCACCCTTTTTAAAGAGATAATCGCCGCTAACGTAGAAAAGATAGCCGGTGATGAGTTTGAGAAGGTCGTTTCTAAGACCTTTGAGATGGCTCAGGACGGTGACACAACCTGCATGAAGATCTTATGGGATAAGTTCTACGCCTCCCAGAAAGCCATTGATGGTGAATCAGGGGGTGTACCTCTTGTCAACATCACGATTAAGGGCATTGAGCCTGAAAAACTCGTAATTGATGGTGAAAAAGAAGGTGAGGTTTCCTCTTAATGAGTGAGGTTGGTTTAGACTTCCAGCTACACCCTGCTCAGATGAAGATATTTAACTCCCCTGCTCGCTTTAAGATAGCTGTAGCGGGACGAAGATTTGGTAAGTCGTACCTCTCGGCTATTTTAGCCATTGTTAATGGGCTAAAGGAGGAAAACGAGTACGGATATTCCCTTAAAGGGAAAGATGTATGGTATATAGCGCCTACCTTCACACAAGGTAAGGAAATAATGTGGCCTCTCCTAAAGGAATTGGGGGAAGGAATAATAAAATCAGCCCACGAAAACACCGCTACCCTTACCCTTGTAAATGGCCGTAGAATATCAATTAAAGGCTCTGACCGCCCCGATACCTTACGTGGTGTTGGTTTATCGTACGTCATACTAGATGAGTACGCTTCCATGAAGCCTGATGTGTGGGAAATGATCATACGCCCCACTTTAGCGGATATAAAGGGGTCAGCTTTCTTTATCGGTACACCTGCGGGTAAAAACCACTTTTTCTCGTTATTTGGGGCGGCAGAGGGATTGGATAACTGGGAAACTTGGAAATTCTCATCAAGAGACAATCCATTTATTGATCAAGAAGAAATCATCGCCATGACAGCAGATATGTCCGAATCTGCTATTCGTCAGGAAATTGAAGCATCATTTGAAGCGGAGGGTGGTGGTTCTTTACGCGGAGACCTCATTAAGTTCATTTCTCAAGCTGAATACAACAAATTAGTCGGCGATGAGTATGTAACGGTCGATCCTGCTGGCTTTACGGAAGTTAAAGGAAAAGTAACCTCTAAGTTAAAGAAATTAGATGAATTTGCCATTTCAAGGGTACTAGTACATAAGAACGGATGGCACATTAACGAGATAGATCATGGCCGATGGGGCGTGAGAGAGGCCGCTACGCGCGTTATGAGGGCTTATCAGAAATCCCGCCCTGTAGCGCTAGGCATTGAGAAAGGCGCTCTAAAGAACGCTATCGAGCCGTACCTACATGATGAGCAGATGAGACTAAAGATTCACTTCGATATTAAAGAATTGACTCACGGCAACCAGAAGAAGACCGATCGGATTATTTGGGCATTACAGGGTCGCCTTGAGAAGCAAAAGGTTACTATTTTAGAGACAGAAAGAGATCAACCGTGGGTTAAGGCATTGATAAGTCAGATGTTCGACTTTCCCAATCCCTTAGCGCATGACGATTTAGTTGATTCACTCGCTTATGTGGATCAAATAGCAACAACTAACTACTTGGATAATTTTGATTATCAAGACTTTGAACCTTTAGATTCAGTGAGTGGATACTAATATGGATGAAGAAATAGCAAGACACCCACTGGTATCGTGGATTGTCGGACTTTTAGAGCCTTGGAGAGATCATAGAGATCAAGACTTCAAGCAAAAATGGGATGAATACTACAGAATTTATCGTGGTATTCACGCTAACGAAGATAAGACCCGATCTTCTGAAAGATCAACGCTAATCAACCCTGCCACTCAGCAGCAGATTGAAATGGCTGTCGCAGAGCAAGAAGAAGCCACATTTGGGCGCGGCGTATGGTTTGATGTAGATGATGACGTTCAAGACGAAGACAAGCAAGATGCAATGATTACCCGCACCCTGCTAATGGAAGATCTTAATCTTGCTGGAACACCTGCTGCGATTAGCGAAACCTTCCTTCTAGGGGGTATTTACGGAACAGGTATCTCTAAGTGCATCGTAGAGCAGAAAAAAGAAATAAAGCCAATAACCCAAGCTGTTCAAGAGTCAATTTACGGAGAATGGACTGAAACATCTCGCCCTTTCGTGAAATGGATACCTATCCCACCTAACGAGTTCATTATTGACCCTATTGCAAAAACGCCTGACGATGGTTATGGCTGTGCTCACGAGTTTGTGACCGCTAAACATGGTATTTTAGAAAAACAAGCATCAGGAGTCTACCAAAAGGGTGATTTGGGTGGATTTGTCAACACTGTTGATTATTACGCTTACGGCGAAAAAGACATTGATGGCGATGATAACGTAAAAATCATAGAATATTCAGGTTTAGTGCCTAAAAAACTATTAGGCGGCAAGGAAGTTGAAGAAAAGTACGAAGGCGAGCTAGTTGAAGCCCTTGTAACGATCGCTAATGATAATGTGATCTTAAAAGCAGTCGAAAACCCCAATTTAATGAAAGATCGCCCATTTGTCGCTTATCAGCACGACACCATCCCTAATCGTTTCTGGGGTCGAGGCGTAGCAGAGAAGTGTTACCACGCTCAGAAAGGCTTAGACGCTGAATTTAGGGCTAGAATAGACGGTTTAGCCATGACAGTCCATCCAATGATGGGTGTAGACGCAACCAGACTCCCTAGAGGCATGGATTTAACAGTAACTCCCGGAAGGATGATTCCAACTAACGGTAATCCTTCTGATGTGTTTATGCCGTTTAACTTTGGTCGTATTGATCCAGCTATCTTTAAGTCATCCGGTGATTTAGAAAGATTGATTCAGGTTTCAGGCGGTCAAACAGACTCAGCCACCCCAACATCAATGAATGCCCGTAATTCAACAATGGGCGGCATGTCGATGATGGCTGGACAGGTCATTAAGCGTAACAAGCGCACAATGCAAAATGTGTCTCGTAACTACCTATCTAAGATGATTGAAAAGTCATTGTGGAGATATATCCAATTCTATCCAGAAAAATATCAAGCTAGGGATTATAAATTCATCCCCCGCACAACGATGGGTATCATGGCTAGGGAATACGAGCAAACCCAATTAACCAATCTAATGCAATCTACTCCTCCCGGCTCTCCATCTTACTTCATGCTATTAATGGCAGTGATTGAGAATGGATCTATGGAAAACAAGGGAATGGCGCTTCAAGTCGTCCAACAACAACTAGAACAAGCCATGAACCCACCAGAGCCTCCTGCTGACCCACAAATGGTCAGAGCGGAACTAGAGGGTCAAAGACTGCAAGTTGACGCTCAAGCTAGGGAAATGAAGATGCGTCTTGAGGGCGAAGCGTTACTTCTTAAAGAACGTGAAGTTAAAGCCAAAGAAGACGCTCAGAGAATCAAGGCTCAACAAGATATGGCAGAGCTTCATGCTGAACAGGCGCTTGAAACGGCTAAACTCGCTCAAGAAGAAAGCCAACAAAGACTTGATAAGTACGAGGTTGATGTTAAGTCAGCAACACAAATGGCTATCAAGGAAGCAGAGATTAGGGCGAAGGAAGCAGAAAATATCGACAAAAATATGCGTGAAATGATGGCTAAAATGGAAGCACCTAGAGAAATTATTAAAGATGAAAATGGACGCCCAATTGGAGTCAGGATTAACGGCAAAGACAAGATGATAACCCATGATGAAAACGGCTCACCAATAGGACTAGAATAATGTTAAAAGATGAACTATTAAACGATCCATTAGGATTAAACTACGCAGCGATGACAGATGCAGAAGCAGCCGCTTCACTTAACGATGTCAATCGTATTGTTAATAAGCGCGTACAAGTATCAGAACTGCTTAAATACTTAGGCGGTATTGGTAAATTGGGCGACTTCATTGAAGCCAAAACTGACGCAAGCGCAGCCAAACGCAAACCTGTATTAGCGGTGTTTTCTTTATTTGAAAATCCGCACATTACGGATATTGATGTAGCTGTCGAGCCTTTTGCTCAAGGATTGGGGGCATTGGTTGCAGCCAAT
>Ga0316207_10003112_pt1 | contig 15872 bp, 14 predicted proteins | sample 6weekpyrite_MG_FD_204943 | JGI IMG/M metagenome (GOLD analysis project Ga0316207, IMG submission 204943) | Microbial mat bacterial communities from mineral coupon in-situ incubated in ocean water Damariscotta River, Maine, United States -... | ecosystem: Environmental > Aquatic > Marine >... | reverse complement strand
ATCGCTTAGGTACTAATGTTTCCTCAAAACAAGAGAATCGCTTAGGTACTAATGTTTCCTCAAAACAAGAGAATCGCTTAGGTACTAATGTTTCCTCAAAACAAGAGAATCGCTTAGGTACTAATGTTTCCTCAAAACAAGAGAATCGCTTAGGTACTAATGTCTCTGCAAAACAGATGCTAGACAAAATTAGCCGGTATAATTATCAGAACTCAATGCACCCGAGGTTTGCAAAAGAGGTTGACCTCTCATTTTCAAAAGGATATATTAAGGGGTATGTTTGGGTAGATGAGATGTGTTCTTATTATTTCAAAATTGAGAAGAGTCTTGTAGAAGAGTTTCAAGGCCATCTTCAGAATAAACTGGACGATATTAAGGCCTTACCTGAATCTAGATATAAGGATGGTCTGAAAGAGTCCATAGAAAATGCCTTAAAGTCAATGAAGCTTTAATCGCTCTTTTTATACTCAAGCTTTCCTGCTCTGGATTCGTTATCATCAATGATATTTTGTATCTGACTTTTGACCTTATCATACCGGAACTGTTCTTTGAAGCCGGAGAGTCTTCCACCCGAAGCGTTAGGGTGTCCGCCGCCTCCTGCCCACTCTTTTGCGATCATGGAAACATCTACCTTATTGTTCGCTCTAAGACTCATGGTTCCGCGCGGTCCCACATCCACGATAAAGTCATATTCGTCAAAGGTCGTTAAAAAGGCATTTCCTACAATAGAAGTGTTCCCAAGAGCGTAAGAGAGATAGCCCTTATAGCCTTTATAATAGATAGTCCTGTCTTGCTTTTCTTTTCCCAAAAGTTCAACGATATAAGCGGTTGCCAAGTTATCCAAGGTGTCATCATCTTCTTTTTTAAAGTAGTTCTTTTTAAGAGCGTGAATAGTCTCATCAAGCAAGATATTTGAATTATCCAAAGGGAGTATCTGCGCCGCTTCAAAGAGCAGGGCATGTTTGTAGTCTCTATCATCATCTGCAAACATCACGCGGTTAAGTTCGCGTGTTTCGGTCACAAGACGCATACATACCTTTCCGTATTCAAAAGCGTCATGTTTTTCCTGGTGCCACAGGTCAACCGCATCAACGATTTGAACATAAGGTTTTAGCCATGTCATTGTTTCGGGTGTGAGTTCAAAATGTTCATTAACATAATCAAAGGTGATTTGCGTGGCTGAACGCGTTGTGTCAAGCAGGTACCACTCAAACTTATTTGCCGAATCCTGACCGCTTCCGTGATGGTCTAGAAGTTGAAGTTTGACGTTTATCTTTTCATAGTCTTTTAGTTTTTCTATCTCTTTACTAATCCACTTCGACTCATCCATGGTCAGATTAAGGTCTGTAATTAAGATAGACGCATCTTTTTTATCTGTTTTTATAGTGTCAAGGATCTCATTAAGTCTTTCAGCGACTTCAGCTCCATAATTTGCATTATAGAACTTGATGTTCTTATAAGCTTCTCTCATCACCAACTGGCAGCTGTAACCGTCAAGATCGATATGAGAAAGATGATGTATTGTGTTCATTTATTGTACCTTATTAATATAATTATAACTTATTTACAGATCTATTGAAACGCTTCCCATAACTTCAAACTTAGCGTTACTGTCTATTTCAGCGTGAGATAGGACAACGACGTCAAGATTAAATCTTTCAAAGATCTCTGCAAGGGGTTTTCTTAATTGGGGGTCTACGATCAAGATAACGGGTGAAACGCCTTGTTGTAAAATGGCACTTGCTTTATCACTTACACCTTGTATAAGAGCATTAATCTCACCTACATTGAGCGCGAGGTTTCGTACGCCATCATGTTCAGTAGACTTTTCCAAGATACTCTGTTCTGTTGAAGTGTCAAAGGTAAGAAGTTTTATAACACCTTCACTGTCTTTATATATGGATGTGATAGTACGGGCCAGTTTTGATCTGACCTGTTCGACGATTACATCAACATTTTTAGAATATTCAGCTATATCCGCGATGGTCTCTAATATGGTAAGCATATCTTTAAGGGGTATCTTCTCATGTAAAAGTGCCTTGAAAATACGTTGTATAAGACCAACGCTTGCAACGCTCAATACGTCATCAACCACGACAGGAAAGTCATTTTTGATCTTGTCAATAAGGACCTGCGTCTCTTGTCGCGTAAGGAGCTCTTCGGCATGCGATTTTACCAGTTCTGACATATGTGTAGAGATAACGGTAGCCGGGTCAACGACAGTATACCCATTCATAATCGCATCTTCTTTAAGTTCAGGCCTTATCCAAACGGCGTCTAAACCAAAGGCCGGTTCTTTTGTCTTTTCACCATCGATCTCATCCGTAGCCATGCCACTGTCCATAGCAAGAAATTTATCAGGTTGAATAGAACCGTGTCCTATGTCCACCCCCTTAAGCAAGATCTGATAATGACTAGGATCGAGGTGTAAGTTATCACGAATACGTACCTGAGGCATTAAAAAACCAAAGTCAGAAGCAATCTTACGACGCATCGAACGGATCCGCTCAAGAAGATCACCCCCCTGGCCTGCATCTGCGAGCCGGATAAGTTGATATCCAAGGGTAAGTTCAAGCATCTCAATCTTTAAGATATCCTCAAGAGCTGCTTCTTCTTCTTTTTTGATCTGCTCATGACTTTTTTCGGGTGCTTTTGAAGGGGAACCTTCAGTCCCCGGAGCTCCACCCTGAGGGGGTATGGAACCATCTTTTTGAGAACTTAAATCCGGGAGGTCTTTAAAGAGCTTTAACTCACCTCTTTCATGTTGTAAAAGAAGGTAGCCCATAGTCAAAAAGATGAGTCCTACAAAGCCCATAGAAAAAGTTGGCAGGCCGGGTACAAGGGCAAACATTATCATAATTCCCCCCACGATCAAAAGGGTTTTCGCATTTCCCATAAGCTGGCTGATGGTACCCTCAGCAAAGTTTGATTGATCACTGGAAGCTCTTGTGATCATGATACCTGTCGCCGTTGATATGATTAGCGCAGGGATTTGCGAGACAAGTCCGTCACCTATGGTTAGTATTGTAAAAACAGAAGCTGAATCGGCTACACTCATACCGTGTTGAAAAACACCGATTAAAAAGCCGCCGATGATGTTGATAATAGTAATGATGATACCGGCGACCGCGTCACCCTTTACAAACTTGGCCGAACCGTCCATCGCCCCATAAAAATTTGCGTCTTGCAAGATAGCCGCACGCCTGTGTTTTGCCTCGCTCTCTTCTATAAGTCCGGCATTCAGGTCGGCATCAATGGCCATCTGTTTACCGGGCATCGCGTCAAGTGTAAAACGTGCAGCGACTTCGGCAACTCTGGTAGAACCCTTGGTAATTACCATAAAGTTGATCAGTACCAAGATCGAAAAGACAATAATACCAATGACATAATTTCCGCCCACCACAAAGTCACCAAAACTGGCAATGATCTCGGATACGTTTTGTGTCCCCTCATGCCCATGACTCAAGATCATTCGGGTGGTAGCAACGTTTAAGGAGAGTCTAAACAGAGTGATAATAAGTATTAGAGTCGGAAAAGTCGTCAAATCGGTGGGTTTGGGTATATACAAAGAGATCAAGATAATCAAAACGGCAATAGATATAGAGATAGTCAACATAAAGTCAAGAAGACCTGAGGGAAGAGGAACAATAATGATGGCAAGGATTGCCATGACAAAAAATACGATGCTTAGATCACGGGTATTGACAATAAATTCAAGTAAGGGTGTAAGTCGTCCTAAAATGGCAGTTCTTTTTTTAGCCACGTTTTATACAGTCTCTTTCTCTAGAATATCCGCTAGGGTCATACCCTCTAAAAAGTCATCGATCTTTCCCTGAAGGTTATGAATAAAAGGATAAATATGGCAAGCCTCTTCTTTTTCAGCGGGGCAATTCCCAACACCTGCAGAACAGTCAAAAACGGAAGGGTCTTTGCCCTCGGCCGCTTTCATTATACTTAAAAGGGTTATCTCTTCTTTGGGAATAAAAAGGACAAAACCACCCTTAACACCCTTATAGGATTTTAAAATCCCCGATCGGGCCAAAGACTGTAAAATCTTTGCCAAAAAGCTTTTAGAAATCCCCAGGTCATGGGCTAAGGTCTCTGTATCCATAGGTTCTGTTGCTTTTGCTAATGCGACTAGGGATAGTAGGGCATATTCGCTGGCTCTTGTCATTAGCATAAAGGGGTCCTTATTTATATATGAGATGTATTATACATAAAATGTATTAAAGATAGATTTTGTCTTGTTTGATTTTCATTTTTTAAAAGTTGAAATTAGCTTATCTGTTTATGAGGCTTGTTTGTCAAAATAATTTAAAGTATAAAGGGAGGGTCACAACTAATTTACTATAATTTAATAAAAACTTGGCTACAATTGCGAATCTCAAATTCTTGGGAAATTTAATATACCAATCAGGGAGGTCATTATGGCTTTAGATTCGGCGAAAACAGCAGCAATTGTAAAAGAATTTGCTCGTACAGAAAGCGACACAGGTTCTTCAGAAGTTCAAATCGCATTACTTAGTAAGCGTATTGCAGAACTTACTGAACACCTTAAAACACATAAAAAAGATCATGCATCACGTCTTGGTCTTCTTAAACTTGTTGGACAACGTCGTCGTTTGATGCGTTATTTCAAGCGCAAGAATAAAGAGGGTTATAACGCTTTAATTTCTAAACTTGAGATTCGCGACAACGTATAATCTTTAAATTAGAGACTCAGCTGGGTCTCTTTTTCTTTTCGCATCCTTTCTCCCCAAAAAACTACTCTTTCCGCTACAAAACACCAGACTTATTATATAAATCTTGACTTATCCTTAGTCCTTAGTTTATAAGTTTTAGGTTGCACTCGCTCCGTTTTAAGACTATGTATCGTTTTGGTGTCTCATTGTATTGATTATATTTCATTACGTTCATCTAAACCGCAGGTTTATATAAGTGAATGTAACGAAATTTCGCAAATATTAAAAAAAATATAAAATAAATCACTTGGTATGGTTTTTAATAATAAATTATCTATTATCAGGATATTCTGCTTCCAGATATATAAATTTAGGAGAAACAGATGGCACAGAAAAAAGATGTTTTAGACCCAGAAGGATTAACCTTTCTAGATGATGGAGAGGTTCTTTATGAATCTTTATACCTACTTTCAGAAACAGATGAAAAAGGAATAATTACTTATGCTTCTGACGGTTTTATGCAAATTGCAAATATGAATCAAGATGATCTATATGGTCAGCCGCATAATGTAGTTCGACATGCTGAGATGCCTCGTGCTGCGTTCAAATCCTTATGGGATGATGTCCAGGAAAAGGGGTTTTGGACTGGATATGTTAAAAATGCTCGTAAGGGCGGGGGATATTATTGGGTTTATGCGACTGTACTTCGATCTATAGATAAAAATGGAAATACAAAATATGTATCTATTCGGGTAAAGCCTTCAAGAGAAGAGATCCGAAAAGCTGAAGAGCTTTATGCAACTTTAGACTAGAAAGTCTATATTTTAGTAGGCGGCGAAGAAGGTTTTTTTGCCGTTAAGACGTTAAAAGATTTAAAGATATAGGAGATATATATGGCATTGGTAAAAAGTAGTTCATCAAAAAATGTTGCTCCAGCAGCAGGAAGTGATAAAAGGCGCCAGAGAACTTTGGCTAAACAGCAACAGATATCTGAGAGTATTTCGGGGATAGCAGGTAGTATTTTAGACAATGCACAAGAATCTGTTTCCGCAATTGAACAATTGAAATCTTCAATGGAGCAGATCGCAACGGCTGCAGAGCAAAACTCCGGAGCATCAGAGCAAGCTCTTAAAAATGTCAAAGACATTAACAATAATATCGTGAGGATGACGGGAAACATCGACGCGGTGATCAACTCCACGGTAGCTACGGGAGACACTATTACATCCGCTGTTGTAATGATCAATGGTTCTGTTAAGAGGATGTCAGGCGCGGTTGAGGTGGCTAAATCCTCTTCAACCAAATCAGAAGAGTTAAAGGTAAGCTCCCAAAACATTGGGGAGGCTGTTGGTTTTATTGCAAAGATTGCTGATCAAACCAATCTTCTTGCGCTCAATGCAGCGATTGAAGCTTCGCGTGCAAAAGAACACGGTAAAGGGTTTGCCGTTGTCGCTGATGAGACAAGAGCCCTTGCGGCTGAATCTGAAAAGAATGCAGAGTTTATTTCAGAACTTGTCAACAAGATCCAAGGCAGTATAGACTCGATCATTAAAAATATTGTTAATACGACAAATATTATCGGAAAAACAGGGGAGACTTCAAGCGACCTGAGTCTAAAGATGGAAGAGCTTACAAAGATTGCGGTATATTCTGTTGAAGCTGCGAAGTCTGTGTCGACTTACACTCAAAACCTGGGTGGGGCTATGCGAGTCGTAGGAGATGGCTCAACGACCATTGCCGAGGCTTCGGCTAAGGCAGCGCTTTCTGTAGAAAAGACCTTAAACGGTATTGAGATACAGTCTTCGGCCTTGGCTCAAACAGAGAAAGACATCAAAGACCTTAGCAATCTGGCAGAAGAGTTGAAGTTCTCAACGGATACAGCCAAGTCAGCAGAAGATATCGCAGCAACGGCAGATACTATCGGCGGATCTATGGAAGAGATTCAGTCCGGACTTGAACAGGTGACAGCGGCACTTCAAGATATTGAAGCCTCTTCCCACTCGACCAACAAAGCAGCCTTAAGTAACAAAGAGAGTATAGAAGGCGGTATTGCTGCAGCTAATGATATCGATAAACTTATTGAGATCGCTCGACGAAATTTTGATCTTTTGAAGATATCTTTTGGTGTCGTTAAAAACTCTATGTTAGGCATAAACTCAGAGGTGAGTGAATCTATTGTTGAAGGAAAGGGTGCAAGCGATGAGCTTGTCGTTATTGTAAAAGAGACAAAAAACGTTGATAAAACCGTAGCCAATATCTCCAACTCTATCATCCAACTCAACATGCTGGCAATCTCAGGCTCAATCGAAGCGGCGCGTGCGGGCGAGTTTGGTAAAGGATTTGCCGTGGTATCGGCAGATATCCGTTCTCTTGCAAAAGACTCTGAATCAAATACAGAAAAGATCAATGATACGATTGAAGGTATGAATGCTGAGATTAGTATGGTCCAGGATGATTGGGGTAATCTGTTAAATGGTCAAGATGTGGAGAAAAAACGCCTTGATGATCTTGCTATCGACATGGACAAGATCATTGATATGCTGGTGGAACTTCTTGATCGATATACAGGATTAAAAGCGATCAATGATCAGAACCTTGAAGGACTGGGATCTGTACTTATCGGTATCACAGAGATTCAAAAGGCGGTTGAACTGTCTGCTAGGAATGCTATGGAATCGAAAAAAGCTTCTGAACTTATCATTGATACTATCACGCATATAGGCGAGGGAGTTGAAGAGTTGGCCGTTATGGCAGATGAACTTCAACAAAGCTGATCGTAATATATTAAAAGACTGACTTTCTATAAAAAAGAAAGGGGTCTTTATCTTATTGAAAATGAAGTGAAAGATGGGAATATTACACAACCTTAATCCATGGAAAAAGTCGTGTTGTGTTCCCTCTTAAATGTAGTCTTTATCTAAAGTAAGAATACAAACCTGTCTAAACGAAGGAAAACAGATGTCAAATATTATAGAAGAAATCTTAATCATAAAAGAACAAGACTGTTTTTATGGGATTAACACAAATGAAGTTGAACAGATACTAAGGGTACAAGATTTAACGCCAATGGCTATGACACCAAAGGCGATTCGTGGTTTATGTTCCATTGAAGGATCTATTGTTTCTACCTTAGATTTCTCCACGCTTTTAGATGGAAGAAAAAAACCTGTGGATAAGAAGAGCTTTAAGTCAAGACAGGTAACGATAAATACCCAGAGTCACCGCTTTTCTCTTTTGGTCTCGGAGGTTGTCAACTCTGTTGAAGCGCAACAAGAAAATATAGAATATGTGGAAAATAAAGATGATGTGATTGTTGCACTTTTAAAACATGAGGATGAGATCATTCAAGTGATCAGCATAGATAGACTTATCAAAGATATAGCGCTTCCATCATATGTTTGTAAAGATGTACGCGATGTCTCTTCGGACAATGGAGGCTCAGGTAAAAGCGCTTACTTACAAAGGTTTTTGTTTTTTATCATGGGTGAAGAACAGTATGCGCTTGAAGTGGATGCAATACGAGAGATTATCGCTTTGCCTGAGTCATTCACGGCCATAGCAGAAAGCACTAAAGAGATACTGGGTATGATATCTTTAAGGGATGACCTGCTTGTCGTTGCTGATTTAAGAGAATATTATGACTTTAACTCTTCATCTTCTGATAAAAATCGTATCATTGTCTCTCAAGACAAGGGGAGACATATTGGTCTGGTTGTAGATGAAATTGTAGATATTCAAGATGTGGAAGTATCTAAGATCGAAGGTATGCCAGAGAACTTTAAAGACAAGAAAATAAACGGGGTCTTACACATGGAAGACAGCCTTATTAGTATAGTCAACACAGATGTTGTTAAGACACTTGTAAACGAACAGTCTCATCTGATCTCTGATCAAGAACAAGAAAAAGAGAACCTTACGGGAACAGAGTCTATGAGTTTAGAAGTCGTTGTCTTTCAAATGGGAAATGAAGAATATGCCTTTAATATTGATGATGTCTCAGAAATTATTGATATGACGGAGATTACGCCTGTTGCAGACAGTATGGAGTATATAAAAGGTGTGATCAATATTCGCGGTCAAGTTATCAGTATCGCCTCTTTATATACGATACTCTCTTTAGAAGAAGATGAAAAGCTCGATCAGAAAATTATTGTTACCGAGGTTAATAATAGCCGTGTCGGATTTGTCGTTGACAAGGTCAATGATGTAAGAGGTGTTTTAGATGAAGAGATTAAAGAAGATGAGAAAAAAGGACTTTTTAGTTCTATTTTACAGTTAGAAGAGGGAGAACGTTTAGTTTTGCTGTTTGATACATCAAAGTTGTTCTCCTCATTAGAACTAGACAAGGTGGAGGTTGCATGAGTAAACAGATTTTGATTGTTGACGATTCAGCGCTGGTACGAAAACAGCTTAGATCTCTTATTGAAGATCTTGACTTTGAGATAGACATAGCTAAAAATGGGCAAGAAGCGATTGATAAGGCTTTGGCAAAAGATTATGATGTTATCACTATGGATATTAATATGCCTGTGCTTGATGGCATATCAGCCGTTAAAGAGATAATGCAAAAAAATCCTACAGCAATTTTAATGGTCAGCTCGTTAACATCTGAAAATGCTTCCGTAACGATAGAAGCGATGGAGTGTGGTGCGATAGACTTTGTACTGAAACCGGGGACGATGAACATTGGTGTGGCAGAGAGCGGGGCAGATATTATACAAAAGATAAAGACGCTTAGCCGCATACCAAAACGGCGTTTGAAGTCTCCTGCATTAATTGAGAAAAAAGCAAAGACTACAAGAAGAGAAACACCTTATACGGGTGAGATTGAGAAGATTGTTTTAGTCGGTGTATCAACGGGAGGGCCACGACTTGTTGAAGAGATAGTTGCTTCTTTGCCTATGAACTACCCCCATCCGGTCTGTATAGTTCAGCATATGCCGGCTCAATTCACGCTTGCTTTTGCCGAAAGACTTGCAAGGGTGACCGACTTGCCTGTACATCATACTTCCAATAATGATGAACTCCTTCCAGGACATATATATATTGCTTCGGGAGGGACGCACCTACATCTGCGAAAGAAGACATCCGGTAAGTACGTTACATACTGTTCAAAAGATAAAAATGAAAGGTTTTTTATGCCTTCTGTAGATGAACTCTTTCTTTCTGCTTTAAGAATCTTTGATGCAAGTAAAATCTTTGCTATACTCTTAACAGGAATAGGTGATGATGGAGCTGACGGTATGGTCGAAATAAAAAAAGCGGGTGGGTACACCATTGGAGAGTCTGAAGAGTCCTGTACCGTATACGGTATGCCTCAAGAAGCCTTTAAAAGAGGCGGAACGGTGCAGATGCTGGACTTCCCGGATATCTTGAAAAAAATAATTTCGTATAAGTAGGAGAAAATATGCCCTTAATAAAAAGAGATGAAAAAATAGAGCAAAAAAAGCTCCCTGAGTTTAGCAGTTTAGAAGAAGCTATCATGTTTTATGAAAATACAGATGCTTTTGATGAGCGTTCGTATGCACTTGAAGAGATGGTGAATTTTCCAAACGGCGGGCAATTCTTGGTAGACAAGCTTTTAGAACATGATACACATAAGGATACTGCCTCTCGTATTGCGGCCGCCCTTTCAAATCTAGACCCAAAAGACGCTCCTATCGAGCAGGTCATGGAACTGCTGAAGCTGCCTAATGCTTATGTACGTAACTTGGGGATATCTATTTTGCAGGATTATGGAAAGGAGATCAAATACTACATAGTCAAGTTTTTAATCGGTGACGATTATGATCTGCGTATCTTTGCCATTAATGTGTTAGGAGATGTGAATTTTTCAGAATCTAGAGATATGCTGATTGAGCTTTTAGAAAACGAAGAAAATATAAATGTGGCGATGACAGCAGTAGACTATATGGCTGAGATAGGTCAACCTGAGGATGTGGAACTTCTTCGTAAAGTAAAGAAACGTTTTGCAAATGAGACCTATGCGCAGTTTGCTGTTGATGCGGCTATAGAAGCAATTGAGGCCTAACATGTTTAATGAAGCTAATTTCGACAAACTATCAGAATTTATATATAGAAAAAGTGGTATTTTTTTAGAAGAATCTAAACATTTTGATAAGATAAATAAATTTGTTCTTGAACGCTTGGCTGATCTTGGTCAAGATAATTTTAGAAAATACTTTTTTAAACTGCGTTTTGAAGATACCGATGGAACAGAGTTTCAAGAACTTATGAACGCGGTAACGGTAAATGAGACCTACTTTTTTAGAGAATATGACCAGTTTGAAGTTCTGGTCAACCATGTCTTACCCGAGCTTCATAAGTCACGTCCGCAAAATGAACCCTTGCGTATACTCTCTTCTCCTTGTTCAACAGGGGAAGAACCTTATTCAATAGTGTTGTACCTCTTAGAAGAAGCCAATCTTATTGAAGAAAGAGATGTGGAGATCATAGGTATTGATATTGATTCAAATGTGATTAAAAAAGCTCAAGATGGAAAGTTCTCTGAACGTTCTGTTCATGCAATTCCTCCTGTACAGCTGAAATCGTACTTTAAAAAAACAGGCATGTCTTATAACCTTATTGACGACCTTGTCGGTGCTGTTGACTTTAAGGTGGTGAATATTTTTGATAGATCTGCTCTACGAGCGTTGGGAAAATTCGATGTTATCTTTTCTAGAAACATGCTTATTTATTTTGACGATGCAAGTAAAAAAGAGGTGGCAATGAACTTTTATGATATGTTAAAGCCAAACGGATATGTGTTTTTAGGACATGCCGAGTATATGAGTCGTATTGTTTCTGTTTTTAAAGCAAAAAAATTCGAGAACAGTCTGATTTATCAGAAGTGAAGTGAAACAGAATGGACTTCAGAGAAGAGAAGCGGAATGAACTTCAGGGAAGTTAATGTCCCAAAAGAACGTTTCAGGCCGTTGCATAAAAGAAAAATGAAATATATTTAAAGGGCTCTTGTGAACCTTTTGAATACTTTTCTAGTAAAAGTAAAAAAGTTATTAATGTAATTAAAGGAAAAAAATTATGGCGAACCCAATTGTAATGTTTATTGATGATTCTGAGACAGCTTTGGCTTCTACACGTATGACGGTGGCATCTATGCCGATTGATGTAAAACAGTATTTAGAGGCACAACTGTGTTTAAATGATATCAATGCGGGAATTGTTCCTGATCTCATTATTACAGATTTAAACATGCCTGTAATGAATGGTCTTGAGCTTTTAAAAGCGCTTAGAGGTCTTCCTTCAACCAAAAGAACACCTGTACTTATGCTAACAACGGAGACAAAGGATGAATTGAAAGCTCAAGGCAAAGCCTTAGGTCTTACCGGTTGGATCGTTAAGCCTTTCAACCCGACACAACTGAAATCAGCGATAACAAGAGTGCTTAGACTACCTGCGTAGATATATTTTGTGATTACATTTTTTAAAGGAAAATTATGCTTTTTGATTCATTAAACAATTTGCTTGAGCACATCAAGGTGGTGGAACAAGATACGATTACTATTTCTAAAGAGGCGCAGATGAAGCTCTCGTCTTTTATAGAAAGAAATGAGATTCAAATTGATGACGAAGTTTCTGAGGCATTGCAATATCAAGATATTGTATCTCAGCAGCTATCGGCAACAATTGAGGCTATAGACTTGGTGCAAAAAAATTTACAGATGTTTGCGCATACCTTTAAAAGTGATGAAAAAATAGCAGATGAAAGCGTTGAAAAATTAAGAAGTAAAATGGATTCGGTATTAGAGCAGGCAAAACGTAAAAAAGATGCCTTTAGTGGTCATATTAAAGATCAGTCAGACGAGCATGAAATTGAGTTTTTTTAGGAGAATATGATGATACGAGTAATGGTAGTAGATGACTCAAAAACGGTTAGAATGTATCACGGATCCTTACTTAAAGAGATGGGATATACCGTAGTAGAAGCAGAAAATGGCATGGAAGCCTTAGAAAAAAGTCTTGATTGTGACATCTCTTTATATCTTGTGGATGTAAATATGCCTATTATGGACGGATACTCTTTTGTTGGCGAGATACGAAAAGTTGAATGTTATAAAACAACGCCTATTATTATGATTACGACACAAGCTCATGATGAAGACAGAAACGAAGCATTTAAAGTTGGGGCTAATCTTTTTGAGACAAAGCCTATTAAACCAGAAGTTTTGAAAAATTATTTAGCCATCTTGATTGGAGAATAATATGAATCCATTATTAGAATCTTTTTTACAAGAAGCCAGAGAAAACCTCTCTTTTATTGATCAAAATATTGAGAACCTTGGAGGCGGAGACGCAGAACTCGTGAATGCTGTTTTTAGAGCAGCGCATACCCTTAAGGGTGGTTCCGGAATCGTTGGTTTTTCTGCAGTTAAAGACATCACCCATCATGCTGAAGATCTTCTTGATATGGTTAGAGACGGTGATATTGAAGCAAGTGAAGAAGTAATCGAAGCACTTTATAATGCTTTTGATGAGGTAATGAACTTAATCGAAGCTGCCGAAGACAGTGAAGATATTGTTGAAGCAGATGAAGAGACAGTAAACGAGATTGTACAGAGCTTATGCGAATGTATGGGTAAAAGTACAGAAAAAGAAGCTTGGGTGTCACCTATTACGTTATTAGATGATACGGCGTCCGTTATAAACCTTGACATGCGTTTTTTACGAGAGAATGATCTTTCTTTAGAGCTCAGTATGACACCAATTACACAAGAGAATTTTAATGACGAACGTTTATATGCCGTAGTCTTTGATGTTGATGCTTCATGCATGTTGTATGGTAATGATCCTGCGTATACCATCTCTCTTTTAGGTGATAAGGTGAAATATATTTATTCACAGATGAGTGAAGATGCTGCAAAATCTGTTTTAAGCGGGTTAGATGATGAAGAAGGGCTTACCCTGGCTATGGAGATGACAGCCTTTATTGTAGCAAGTTATGCAGATATTGAAGAAGCCTTATATAACTTTATGGATGAGCTGCTTTTTTTACCTCTGGACATTGTGAGTTTATTGGGCATAAACAAGGGTGACGTCCATGCCCTTGATGTTATGAAGGACTTGAGTAAAAATGCAAAGGCTGAGATCGGCTCTAAAGAAAAACTACAGTCTTTAATCGAAGACTCATTAGACCTTATAGGGGAAGAGACCCTTCAACATGCACAGTTGCAAAGGTTTATTGATGTTATGAATCTTTGTGATGATTTGTCTCCCCTTGCTTCATTCTTTGATGGTCTTAGTGAAGGGAAAGTCTTTACAGAACTTTCTACAACTTCAAGCTCGAGTGAGACAGTGGTTGAAAAGAAAGCTCCGGATGCAAATGCTTTGGCCGGAGCGAAAATGATTATTGAACAGCAACTTCTTCAACTCAATAATTCAGATGATGAGGCCACTTTTGAACGTGTCAAGGCGATGGTGGAAAGAACAGCAATGCTTCTTGACAGGGAGATGGGCGAGGTCTCAAATAAAGAGGCGCTTTTAGCTTTTATCTCTTCCTTGATAGAGCCGGAGAAAGAGACACTTGTAGAGGTTGAAGCAGAAGAGGTTCAAGAAGAAGTTCAAGTGCAAGCAGCTAAAACTGATACAGAGTCCACCCCAACACCGCATATACAGACACCTGTTAAAGCAGAGGTTAAAGTGGCTCAACCTGAAGAAGAAAAATTAGAAAAGCAGAAAAAGGTTATAGGGAAAACGGTTAAGATCGAACAGGAGTCTGTAGATTCTTTGATGAATATAATCGGTGAACTTTTAGTGGCCAAAAATTCGCTTCCTTATTTGGCAGATTCTGTAGTAGATATGAGTGCTGAAGAAACAAAACGCGGAATAATGGAAAAGTACACTTTTATTAACCGTCTGTCTGAACAGTTGCAAGACCTTATTATGTCTATGCGAATGTTACCTATATCTTATGTCTTTGACAGATACCCAAAATTGGTACGTGACATAGCAAAGCAGCTGGGTAAAAAAGTAAAGTTGAATATGGAAGGTGGAGATACTAAGCTTGATAAAAACATTATTGAGATGATGGCTGATCCGATGATCCATATTATGCGAAACTCCCTTGACCATGGCATCGAATCCCCCGAAGACAGAGAGGCTAAAGGAAAAAGTCCTGAAGGAAACGTAAGTCTTAAGGCTTATGCCCAGTCTGACAAGATCATTATTGAGATCAGGGATGACGGAGCAGGTATTAATGTAGATCGCGTTATTCAAAAGGTCATAGAAAAAGATTTAATGACCTTGGATGAGATAGATGCATTAGATGACAACGCAAGAGCAGAGCTTGTTCTGCTTGCCGGTCTGTCAACGGCTGAATCCATCACTGAATTCAGTGGACGCGGTGTGGGTATGGATGTTGTTAAAAAGTCTCTTGAAGGTTTTGGCGGAACGATCTCTATTACAACAAAAAAAGATGAGGGTACTTTGATCACCATGTCGATTCCTGTTTCTCTTGCGGTTACATCATTACTGCACGTAGAGATGAGTGGAGTGCATTACGGTTTCCCTATGGATTCGGTACAAGAAACGGTGAAAATTGATAAAGATAAGATCGAGCCGCTTCATAATGAAGCCTTTATCTATCTGCGCGGAGAGGTTATCCCTTTATTGTTTATTAATTCTATGTTAGATCTTGAAGATATTAAAGATAAAGAACTTAGTATTGTTGTCTTGAATATTAAAGGAAACTCTTTAGCCGTTGTCGTCAACAAACTTCTTGGCCAGCTTGATGTTGTCCAAAAGCCTCTTACCGGGATGTTGTCTGGACATCAGGTCTTTAGCGGGACTGCATTGCTGGGGAACGGCCAGATCATTATGATGATTGATCCCGTCGGGCTTTTAGGGGTGAGTGCACAACTGCAGACACCCTTAGAGGAAGTTTCATGAGGTCATTTGTTGTTTTTTCATGTTTAGACCAGCTTTTTGGTATTAATATTGACTGTGTCAAACGTATATTAGCTGCTCAAAACTTGACAGAAATACCTGATGAAGAAGAACATATTGAAGGAATATTCCAGTATGAAGACGAGGTTCTAAGAGTAGTCAGTTTCAGAAAGCTTATAGGACAGACTTCTTATGATGAACAGCTTCGTAAACTTTTCCCTGATCTAAAATCTCAGCACAATGACTGGATGAATGCCTTGGTAAAAAGTGTCGAAACCGACACGCCTT
>Ga0316207_10003111_pt1 | contig 15875 bp, 16 predicted proteins | sample 6weekpyrite_MG_FD_204943 | JGI IMG/M metagenome (GOLD analysis project Ga0316207, IMG submission 204943) | Microbial mat bacterial communities from mineral coupon in-situ incubated in ocean water Damariscotta River, Maine, United States -... | ecosystem: Environmental > Aquatic > Marine >... | reverse complement strand
CCCGCGTCAACGCATCAACAATAAGACTATTTAATTTTTCTTGCATTGATAATATTCGCAAACGAAAGCCTTCATCAACATTGGCCATTTCTTCACAAAGATTATTCAAAGGACAACCACAAACTGCCTCACTGCAAACCATAGCATCGCACATTGATGTAAAGAAATCGCATAAACCTTCAACAGGATCATCTTGATTTAATGCAGGTTGCCACGTTGCTAAAAACAACGGTACATACATCTCTTCAAATACCGCATAGCCTAATTCGAGCTTATTGGTAAAGTGATAATACAAAGCGCCTTTAGAGATACCACAACGATTTAAAATAGTAGACAAACTTGTTGATTGAAAACCATGTTGATGGATTTCTTCGGCGGCTACGCTTAAAATTTTCTGGCGGGTTTGTTCAGCATCACTCATTTTTACAGCTCTTACTCGGTACAAAGTTTACTTGCAAACAATAACAGACCGACTGGTATGTTGCAAGAGATTAACATAATAGAGGCACTTAGTGCTTTATTCTTTCACCATATACAAACAATGCGCTAATGATATTTCATCAGGATAATCAGCAAACGAAAAACCAAATTTTTTATATGCTTGTATTGCATATTCATTATGCGCTAAAACAAACAAAGAACATGCAGTTACGTTGAGTTCATTAATGCCTTGCTGGCATAGCTGACGCATAAGCTCGGCGGCAATTCCTTTCCCCCTAAACTCAGGGTTAACAATGAGTCTTCCTAAGTGACATTTATCTAATCGTTGATAATATTGACCAAAAGCTAAAAATTCGGCTTTGTTAGAAACAAGTGAAAACGATCTTAATGAGCTAAGTTTGAGATCTTCAGTAAATGAAGGTAAATCATATGGATATCTAAAATTTGGTCCAGACCAATCTGTCAGATCTTTTTCACTTGAAAACCAATTCATCATCTCTTGTATATGGCTTTCTAATAGCTGAGTTAATTGCATATTTGTTGGACGTTCTTTAAGTGGATTGTGCCTATTCATATTCTTGTTGTTGAGGTAAATCATCAGTAATTTCATGCCAAGCCGCTTTACTGCCAACATAAATATGACGAGTTGGTTTAACTTTAGGATCTGTGTCTAAAGTGCCAAACGGGAAACCTAAAATATCAGGAAATTCATCAAATTTAGTGAATAAGCTGGAACCACATGTTGAACAGAAACCTTTGTGCTCACCAGGCGATGATTCGTAGAATTTAATTAAATGTTCACCCTGAATAGTTTTCCAGTCTTTTGCTTTTATTTTGGCTCTGGTTCTAAATGCTGACGCATGTAGTTTACGACACATACTGCAATGGCAATTTAAAACATCATCGAACTCACCATCAATTTCATATTGCACTTGATTACACAAGCAACTTCCTTTGTTTATCATAGTTATCTCCTTGGGTTACAAATTTTATAAACTGTTGTTTCTCATCCACTAAAATGTACAATTTTTCTTATAATATACTTTCACTACACAAGAAATTTAACTGCTTAATAACTTTAACATTTTCAGGTGCTGATGCCCTTTCATTTTCTGTAAGCCATATGGGCTGAATGCCGGCAGCAATGGCAGGTTTAATATCTTTTTCGAAGTTATCGCCAACCATAGCGATATTCTCAGCCGGTATTTGTAACTTTGCAAGAATAGAGTTAAGAAATTCAGGTGTGCCTTTTGATAGCCCAATATTAGCCTTACAGAAGTAACCTGATATAAATGGACTTAAACCAACACGTTCAAAAGCCTGCTGTATTTCAAACGCTGTTGAATCAGCAGCACCTGTTGCTATATACATTTTCGCGCGTTTGGCTAAAACTGCTAACGTTTCTTTAGCGCCTAAAGTTGCTTCAACAATTTCCCAATCACACATTTTTCCGCTTTGATCAGGGAAATCAACCATCAAAGTGTCACCCCAATCAAAAAGATATACTTTTATCATCAATCCTCCTTGTTTATACCACTAGATATTAAGAAAAAATCAATTGTTCAGGAAAAAACAACACCAGTAATAGCACCGCTATTTGTATTAAAATAAACGGAATCACGCCTTTATAAATGGTGGTGGTTTTTAGTGACTTGGGCGCCACACCTTTTAAATAGAACAAGCTAAAGCCAAAGGGTGGTGTTAAAAATGAAGTTTGTAAATTCATTGAAATAAGAATAGCAAACCACACTAGGTTGATATCAAGCGCGATAGCGACTGGCAATAAAATTGGCACCACTAAAAAGGCGATTTCAATAAAGTCGATAAAGAAGCCTAAAATCAAAATAGCTAACATTGAAAGCGCAATAAACGCCCACTTATCACCCGGCAACCCCATAAAGAAATCTTCAATTATATATTCACTACCTGAGTAACTAAAAACCATGGAAAATGCCGTTGCCCCAATTAAAACAGCAAAAACCATCGAGGTAACTTTTACCGTTTCTTTGGAAACTTCATGCATTTTAGCAACGGAGAAACTGCCGTAAAAAAGAGATAAAATCACAGCACCAACAGCGCCAATAGCTGACGACTCAGTTGGGGTAGCAATGCCTGAAAATATAGAGCCCAATACCGCGAGAATTAACACTAACGGCGGCACAATGTCTTTTAGCGCTTGTAATAATAACTCTCGTTTATTATCAGTGACGGTGATAGGCGGGCAAAACTCTGGTTTGAACTTCCCCAGAATAATGATGTACAAGGTATAAGCAACAATTAACATCAAACCAGGGATAACGGCAGCTCTGAATAAATCGCCAACCGGCACGCCCATAACATCACCTAATATAATCAAGATGATAGAAGGCGGAATTATTTGCCCTAAAGTGCCTGAAGCGCAGATAACGCCCGTAGCTGTCGGCTCATGATAATTATTCTTTAGCATTACCGGCAGTGAAATTACCCCCATAGCAACTACACTAGCCCCAACTACACCCGTTGATGCCGCTAATAACGCACCAACCACAATAGTCGAAATAGCAACACCGCCGGGAATACCGCCAAATAATTTAGCCGCTGACTCTAACAAACGCTCAGCCAAACCGGTTTTTTGCAGCACTATACCCATAAAAATGAACATGGGTACAGCCATCAATATGGTATTTTCCATAATACTCATAATGCGATAAGGCATGAATTCAAATAAATCTACACCTAAGGTCAGTGCGCCAACAATTAATGAAACACCGGCAAAGGTAAAGGCCACTGAATAACCTAGAAACAAACAAATGAGCGCAATAGCAAAGAGTATCAAACCTGTCATTATTGCTCTCCTTCTTTAGGTGAAGGCGTTATTAGCACTTGAATTTGACTGAGAACCACATGAAGAATTGCTAACAAAAGAAAGAATGAAGAAAGCGGAATAACTGAGCGCACAATCCAGCGATGGGGTAAACCGCCGGGATCACCACTGCCCTCGCCCATGGTATAAGCTTCTATGGTGTAATCTATGCTGTAATAACCAATTAAAATGGTGATTGGTAAAGCGAAAATAAGTGCGCCAAAAATATTAATAATCGCTTTTTTGCGCGCAGACATAGCGTCGTAAAAAATATCGACTCGCACATGAGCGTCTTCTTTTAAAGTATAAGCAATGCCAAACATGAACATTGCAGCGAATAAGTGCCATTCAAGCTCTTGCATAGCAATGCTAACATCATTGAAAAAATAGCGCATGACCACGTCATAAAAGACGTTAAGGATCATTAATACCATCAATAAACTACAAAAGTTACCTAAGGCATCGATTACTTTGCCTATTATTTTTAAAGAAAAATTCATTATTATTGTTTTACTAGCAACCAAAAAAAAGCAGATGCTCATACTTTAATGTATAAGAGTCTGCTTTTACCAGATAAACGATTTATTTAACTAATATTATTTTTTGTTTGTAGGCGGGATTTTAATCGCGCTTATACAAGTGCGAACAAGTTCCCGCCTACGAAAAAGACGATAGCTGAACTATCTACATAGGCACGTACTTTAATGTATAAGATCCTGCTTTACCAAATAAACAATTCATTTAACTAATATTATTTTATATCACTAGTATCCAAATAAGCGCGATCAGATAGATTTGTCCATGCGCGTGCTTTGGCTTGATACTCTTGTTGCGATTTTAAAATTTCAGCCGTCATTGGATCTTTTGCAGCAAATTCTTTTAGTAACGACGCATTAGTCGCCTTTATTGCTTGCATTACCGGTTCAGGAAAAGAGCGCATTTTAACGTTAGGATAATCTTGCGCTAATGTTGCTAAATTTTGTGCGCTTTCGTGATAAGACTGTGCGTACATATCGTATGCGGCAGTTTTCATGGCAACAGTTAGAATTTTTTGCAAATCTTTTGGCAGTTTATTGTAAGCTTTTTCGTTAACCATAAACTGCAACTCAGCACCCGGCTCATGCCAACCAGTATAGTAATATGGCGCAATTTTATGAAAGCCCATGCGTAAATCTAATGATGGGCCAACCCATTCTAAGGCGTCAATAGTATTGCGTTCTAATGCAGTATAAAGTTCACCTGAAGAAATGTTAGTTGGTTTTGCGCCAAGCTTCGCCAAAACTTCACCAGCAAACCCAGGAATACGCATTTTCAATCCTTTTAGGTCGTCAACAGTGTTGATTTCTTTTTTAAACCAACCGCCCATTTGGTTACCAGTATTACCGCCAGGAAAAGATAAAATACCATATTTATCATAAACCTTTTTCATCAACTCCATGCCGCCGCCATAATAAAACCAAGCATGTTGCTCTGGCGTTGTCATACCAAAAGGTACGTTTGTAAAAAATAAGGTATTGAAATTTTTACCTTTCCAGTAATAAGACGCGGAGTGACCCATTTGATATCGACCCGTTTTAACAAAGTCGAAAATACCGAGCGGCGATTTATGTTTATTAGATGAGTCAATGCGAATAAGTAAACGCCCACCTGACATTTCTTTAACCATTTTAGCCATATTTTTAGTGGCTTCACCAAAAATAGGAAAATTGGGACCCCAGGTTTCGGCTAACTTCCAACGGTAGACTTTGCCGTCAGCAGCATTGGCTAGCCCTGAAAGGCCTAATGACATAATTAATGCCAATGTAATCATTATTGATTTTCTCATTCCATTCCCCATCTTAATTATTGTTCTTATTAACTTTTTAACTTACTTGTAATACTCTTTAATAGCAGGCGAAAAAACAAATGTAAACGCTACTTTAGTCGCTATTACAAATATTCAATAAAAATGCCGACAAAAATCACCAAACCTACCCAATGGTTATGTAAGAAGGCTTGAAAGCATTTATTTCGCTCTCGATTAACAATCAGCATTTGTTGATAAGCAAACAGCCCTGCGGTAATCACTAAACTTAATTGATATGGCCAGCCAAAAGCGAGTAAATCTCCTACAGTAAACAATAAACCGAGTACTAATAACTGTAAAAAACCGATAATGCGTTTGTCATGTTCACCAAATAAAATAGCCGTCGATTTTACCCCGATGACTACATCATCATTTCTATCAACCATAGCGTACATAGTGTCGTACGCCACAGTCCATAATAAATTGGCAACAAATAACAACCAAGCAAATGCGGGCACAGTTCCCTGTGTTTCTGAAAACGCCATGATCATACCCCAACTAAAAGCAGCACCAAGCACCACTTGTGGCAATTGGGTATAACGTTTCATAAATGGATAAGAGGCAGCTAGTATTAAAGCAACAACAGATAGATAAATGGTTGGCCAACTTAGCGTGAGTACTAATCCCAAAGCAATACCAATAAGTACGCCAAACAGGTTCATCGCTTCTTCTTTGGTCATTAATCCAGAAACTAAAGGTCGATTTTTAGTACGTTCAACTTTGCCATCAACTTTCATGTCGGCTATATCATTGATCACACAACCAGCACTACGCATAACAAAAACGCCAAGACTAAAGACAACTAATAAATGCATATTGGGCCAACCGTCACTGGCAATCCATAATGCCCAATAGGTTGGCCATAATAAAAGATAAGTACCAATGGGCTTGTCCATGCGCGTTATTAATTTAATCGCTAGCCATTTTTGTTTTGCGCTATCAAACATTTACAACACCTAAATCAATTTGTGGTTGATACGCAACCGCATCAGGTAAAAACACTTCAGCCACCATAAGTGGTTTTTTTTCGAGAACAAAAATAGAGCGTCGTCCCCAAAGTTTATCTTGTGGTAATGCAAAGTGTTGTAGCTGCTGAGCTAATTGCCCAACCGCGCTATGCTCATCAAATTCCGCCACGGCAATCGTTTGTCGTTCAAGTGAGGGGTTATTAAAAAGCACTTGCCCTAACGATTGTGTGCCTAAGTTCGCCAATGCTTGCTCGGCTCCAGTTAAACTAGATAAAGGTAATAAGCTGCGGGCAAAAACGTGTGGTTTATCATCACAAAAAAGTAATACTTCACGCACTAATACTTGTTCTCCACAAGGTATAAGTGCTACCGCTTCATCAGCTTGGCAAGCTTCTATACGTTGACCCAACAATTCAACTCTAAACTGTTGGCAGTGAGATTTTAACCTAGCCGTTAACGAGTTAGGATCTAATAACCAGCTGCGTAATTGTTCAGACAAATCAATATTACTGGCATCTCGCCAATCACTAGATAAGGTAACAGGAAATAAGGTTTGTAAATTCATAAACTAAAAGCCAAGTGAAAACCAATATAAAAACGGGGAGATGATAACATTGTTTTAACGTGAACTCATTTTGCCATGTAAGCAAAAGTAGAAAAAAGTTAAAATTATTGCAGCATAAAATGCGTTTCAGGTTTATGATAAGTGCTATACATTTAGTTTCGTACTTATTACTTTAATTCAAGAAGTAAACGCTATGTTTAAAAACTTATTAATTTTATCTTGTTTCTTCCTTTCATTAATGACGCCGCTTACCAGTAAAGCTGCGGATTATGCCTATTTTGGTTTTGAACCAGATATAGTTACCAATTATGTCGCCGTAAAGAAAAAGATGGGTTATGTACGCTTAACGGTTGAATTAATGGTGCCCAGCGCCAGTATTGAAATAGTAGAGCATCATTCACCATTATTACGCGATGCAATTATTGATATCATCGGCAAGCAGCCAGAAGAGAAAGTTAAATCAATTAAAGGTCGCTCTGAAATTCAATTAAAATGTGAAGAAAAAGTAAAAGCATTGCTGATTAAAGAAACCGGTAAACCACTGATTAAAAAATTATTATTTACTCAATGGTTAGATAATTAGTAAAACAATTTTGCCGTTGATAGCGATCGGCAGCTAAAATCTATCTCGAAATTTATACAATAAACCACCACCGGCAAACCAAACTATTACCATGATCCACTCCTGCGGCCAAATTAATGCCGCCGGCATGCTCGGAAAATACAAACTAACCATCATTAGGCTTGAAAATAAGCCGAACCAACCTAGTGCTTTGCCGCCGGGTGCTTTAAAGGGGCGTTCCATATTCGGCTCTTTGTAACGCAGCATTAAAAATGATGATGTGACAAAAATATAAGCGGTCATTAAGCCCATGCTGCCTGCATCAACAAACCAAACAAGCGCTTGCCTGCCAAGAAATGGCGAAATAGTACCAATAACGCTAATAAAGATAATAGCGTTGACTGGTGTGCGATAAACTGGATGAACTTTGGCTAAAAACTTAGGTAACATGCCGCTTGCCGCCATAGCGAACAAGGCTCTACTGCCCCCTAATAAAAAGCCATTCCAACTGGTTAGAATGCCGGCAACACCACCAACAAGTAGTATAAGAGCGCCCGTTCTACCCCAAGCAACTTGCGTAGCATCAACGGTAGCTAAGTCAGAGGCAGTCCTTGCATCATCTGTTAACAACATCCCTACGGCAAGCTCTATTAATAAATACCAAATAATAGCCATGACAATAGAAAGCACTAACATTTGACCGATTTTCTTCGCCGGTAAGTCTATTTCTTCGGCAGCTTGAGGAATAACATCAAAACCGACCATCATAAAAGGCACTAACGCCATAGCTGCCAAAATTCCGCTGCCACCACCAACAATTAATGGCGTTAAATTAGCGGTATCACCGTGAACACCAAAACCAATAAATAAAGCTAAACCAGATAACACAATAACGGTCACGGTAATACCTTGAATAATGGCCGCAATACGTACACCGCGAACATTAATCCAGGTGATAATGACAGAAACAACCGCACCGATAAGTGCTTGATCCATATAAACCATAGCACCATTAACTGACCATAACTCGCCATTGCCCAAGGTAGGAAATAAATTTTCTAACACACTCGGCAAAGCGACCGCTTCAAAGGCAACCACGGAAATATAGGCAAAAACAATAGACCAAGTACAATAAAATGAAACCGTTTGCCCTAAAGCACGCAAGCTATAAGCATGTTCACCGCCAACATCAGGCATGGCAGCAGCAAGTTCAGCGTAGATTAAACCGATAATAACAATGACCGCACCTGCGGCTAAAGTGGCAATGATTGCACCAATACTACCAGAGCGCTGCATTAATTGAGAAATTAGCACCACCCACGACCAGCCAATCATAGCGCCAAAAGAAAGCGCAAGCACATCAACTTGTTTTAATGTTTTTTCTAAACCGTGTTTGGTGGTATTCAAGGTCAAATCCTTAAAATATAAACAATTTATAGTTTTAAGGTAATCATTTATCGTGACAGGGTCAATGTATTTATAAATCGTAAAGAATAATGAAAATCACGTGATTTCATGAAAAGAATTAACAAACAATTTATAATGATTAAGTACATTTTTTAGATTATGTATCAACTATTGGATAATTCCTACTAGTCGCTTTTGCCACAAAAGCGACCAAATTTGGATAGGTGTTTATCACAATAAAGAGTTCGCTTTGCCACTATTGCAGACATACGTCAGATACAAAAAATCCTCCTTGAATGACAGTTTTTTTGCCATTTGCAGACTCTCACAGGTTCAAGTTAGTTAGTAATCTTTATCCCAGTAATTTCACTTAACCATTTTATCACTTCATGACTTTCTGAGTCTCCAATGACTGCCATGCTTGGATGATTTCTATCTGGCACTTTAACAGTTTTCACTCTGTCTGATGTTAGATCTTTAAAGTACGAATATGGAGCCACAGTATCAGACGCCGATGCAAAGATAATCACTGGAGCTTTTGAAGACATTATTAGAGGTTTGATATTCGTTTGTTCAAGAGATAAATCAGCTCTCTTTAACGAACTAATAGCCCCCTCCTTAATACTCTGCTTTGAAAAAAGATAATTGGCTAAAGGAAAGTTTGCATTGATGTAATTAGATACAGCTTGGTCAAATTCAAGCATTGGAGCTTGCAGAATAACGCCACTAATATCCTTTCTCATATTGGATAAGTATGCTGCAGTTACAGAACCCATTGAATTACCTAGCAGATAAAGTCTTTGACCCTCTGCTATTTTTGAATTTATTAATTCATTGATTATTGGAGCATCACCTACTCCATAACTCTTTTCACCGCTGGATTTGCCATGCCCTAAAAGATCAGGAACTAAAACGTCAAAGCCCAAGAACCTAAAAAAAAGGGCAGAGTTAATCATGAATTCTTTAGAGGCTCTATACCCGTGTAAAAGAACTACTGTCCCCTTAAAGTCACGAGTCAGAGAAGTATTTTTGATTTCTAACGAAACTGTGGTTTCTTGCCCGTTAGAATCAAGCTCTGTTGTATACCGCAACTTGCTTGTATTTAACGGCTTAGCCTCAAGGTAACTAACGCATACATCTTGGCTATCAGAACAAAAATAACCATTACCGAAACCGTAACGCTCTATATCTTCATTAGAAGCAACATTGAGATAGTCAAAACTATTAGATTCCTCGATAAAGCTAGAAACCACAGTAGAACAACCTAATAAGGTAAAACTGGAAGTGAAAATAAGGGCCTTATAAAATTGGGATAATTTCATTAACAATCGAAAATAGCTATTTACATTATCCATACTTGGCTTCAGCCCAAAATATCATTAAACAAGAATTTTCATTATTTATGAAAACCAATCGATTCATGCTCATCGTTAAAGGAGGGGCTTTTTGATGATGTCATTCCTTAGCACTTTTTACACTATAAACCGCTAGCAAACAGCCGGAAATCAAACCCAATAAATGCGCGGTATTGGCCACATTAACCGGTAATAAATCGACAAAACCTAATAACAACCAAAACAGTAAAAAACCAACAAGGGGTTTGGATAACGACAAGCCTTTCTCAGGCGCTAAATAACCATACCACCAAACAAAACCAACCAATGCATATACCACACCAGACAAGCCACCAAAGTTAGCGCCAGAAACAAAGAACTGTCCCAAATTTGAAAATATGGCTGAAATTAAGAGCAAATTAATCAGTATTCCCTTGCCCAAGGTTTTTTCAATACTGCCGCCTAACTGCCACCACCACATGGTATTAAAGACAATATGCAGCCAAGAGAAGTGAAAAAATGCCGGACCAAGCAAACGCCAAGGTTCAGTAATAAAGCTATCAACAGATAAGTATTTATAAAATTTTAAATGTGAAGAAATAACATCGTAAAAACCGAGATTACTGCCTAAAAACACTAACCAACATAGTGCAAACACAGTTAGCGTAACAAACCCTGCATGAGCAAGAAAATTTTCTTTAAAACTCGCTAGCAAAGATAGTTCACTACCATTAAGCGTTACCGTTTCACCATGTTGCCAGGCTGCTTGTTGGTACTTTTGATCAAAGGGCTTTTTAATGAAATGCTCAAACTCTTGCCTCGCTTGTGCCATTTTTTCACGTTGACAATAAACAACATGCGCTTGTTCGGTACTTTCAACATTGGCTTTAATACCTAAAGTAATTAAATAATTGGCAAACAGTAAGGCAATATTGTGCTGTTCAAGCTGCACCAGTGGTTGCATTTCTGCTTGCATATATTCTGATTGGGAATGCTCTAGCGGTTGGTTTTCATCTTCAGACATACAATTTCTCTGTACTTGCCATTATCGAGAAATTTGATCAGGGTATTGTAGCTGCCACTGAGTAAAACCACCGTCAAGAGAATAAACTTGGGTAAAGTCTTGGCTCACTAAAAATTGTGCAGCTTGTTGGCTTGAGTTGCCATGATAGCAGCATACAACCACAGGGGCATCTGGGTCGGCATCACGTAAAAAGTCAGCCAAGCTTTCATTGGTCAAATGCAGAGCATCGGTTATCCGGCCAGCGCTAAATGAATTGGCATCGCGAATATCAACAACGATATGGGTTTTATCATTGATAACTTCTGCCAATTCACTTACTTGCATATGGGCAAACGTTGGCTCATTACTAGTAGACATAAAACGGTATTACTCCCAATTTAAAATAACTTTACCTGATTGTCCTGAGCGCATTACGTCAAACCCTTGCTGAAAGTCTTCAACACTATAATGATGAGTAATAATTGGCGACAGATCTAAACCAGATTGTATAAGGCTTGCCATTTTATACCAAGTTTCAAACATTTCGCGACCATAAATACCTTTTATGGTTAAACCTTTAAAAATTATCTGGCTCCAATCAATAGCCATATCTTTACCCGGAATGCCTAACATGGCAATTTTACCGCCATTGTTCATGTTATCTAACATGCTGGTGAATGCCATTGGTACGCCAGACATTTCTAAGCCAACATCAAAACCCTCGGTCATGCCTAAATCGCTCATTACCTCAGTTAAGTTTTCTGATGCTACATTGACTGCTCGGGTAGCACCCATTTTTCTAGCTAAATCAAGACGGTAGTCGTTAATATCGGTAATAACCACATGGCGAGCGCCAACATGTTTTGCTACGGCGGCAGCCATAATGCCAATTGGCCCGGCGCCGGTAATTAAAACATCTTCACCTACTAGATCAAATGATAATGCCGTATGCACCGCATTACCAAAGGGGTCAAAAACTGCGGCTAAATCATCAGAGATTTCATCAGGCAACTTAAAAGCATTGTAAGCAGGAATAACCAGATACTCAGCAAAAGCGCCAGCACGATTAACGCCAACACCAACTGTATTACGGCATAAATGAGTACGACCACCTCGACAATTTCGGCAATGTCCACAGGTAATGTGTCCTTCGCCAGAAACACGGTCGCCTAAATTGAAGCCTTTGACTTCTTGACCAATGCCAACCACTTCACCTGCATATTCATGACCAACAACCATAGGCACAGGAATGGTATTTTGTGACCATTCATCCCAGTTATAAATATGAATATCAGTACCGCAAATGGCAGTTTTTTTAATTTTGATTAATAGGTCATTATGACCCATGGTTGGTTTGTCGGTATCTGTTAACCAAATGCCCAGTTCTGGTTTTAATTTTGATAATGATTTCATTAGATAATGCCCATCTCTTTACCAATTCGAGTGAAAGCGGAGATTGCTTGGTCTAACTGCTCTTTAGTATGAGCTGCTGAAATTTGTGTGCGAATACGTGCTTGGCCTTTGGGTACTACCGGGAAAGAAAAGCCAATCACGTAAATGCCTTCTGCCAACAGTTTATTGGCCATATCGCTAGCCACTTTAGCATCACCTAACATCACTGGCACAATGGCATGGTCTGCACCGGCACAGGTAAAACCAGCGGCTTCCATGTTTGTGCGAAAATATGCAGTATTTTCTTTGAGGGTTTTGCGTAACTCGCCACCCTCAGCTAACAATTTCAATACCTGCAATGAGGCATTAACAATAGCGGGCGCCAGTGAATTTGAGAATAAATAAGGGCGAGAACGTTGGCGTAACCATTCAATGACTTCTTTTTTCGCTGAAGTATAACCGCCTGAAGCGCCGCCCATGGCTTTACCTAAAGTACCGGTAATAATATCAACACGCCCCATAACATCACAATATTCATGACTGCCTCGACCGTCTTCACCAACAAAGCCGACCGCATGCGAATCATCAACCATCACCATAGCATTATATTTTTCAGCTAAGTCACAAACACCTTGTAGATTAGCAATAACACCGTCCATTGAAAAAACGCCATCGGTGGCAATTAACTTGAAACGCGCGCCTGCGGCATCAGCATCAATTAAACTTTGCTCTAATGCTGCCATATCGTTATTAGCATAACGATAGCGTTTCGCTTTACATAAACGCACACCGTCAATAATAGACGCGTGATTAAGAGCATCACTAATAATTGCGTCTTCAGGGCCTAACAAGGTTTCAAACAAACCAGCATTAGCGTCAAAACAAGAAGAATACAAAATAGTATCTTCCATGCCCAAAAACTCGCTAATACCTTGCTCTAATTCTTTATGAATATCTTGGGTACCACAAATAAAACGTACAGACGCCATACCAAAGCCATGCTCATCTAAACCTGTTTTCGCAGCTTTAATTAACTCTGGACGATTTGCCAAACCTAAATAATTATTCGCACAAAAATTAATTACTTGTTCGCCGGTATTCACCGCTATTTTTGCCTGTTGAGCGGTAGTAATAACACGCTCAGCTTTATACAAACCTTCGGCTTTAACTTGGCTGATTTGCTCTTGAATATGGCTATAAAAATTTGCTGACTTATTGTTTGACATAACGGAGTCTCAATATTAATAGGTTAATAAATAATAATGGCGTTATTGTACGCGTTTGCTTTAGTTTATACAGTTACAATTCCGAATACTATTTCGCTAAAAAGCAACCTCTTGTAAAATAATTCTTACTGTTAACAGTATTCATGGTTTTAATTCATTATCTCAGATTGAATTTTACCCACAGGGAAATATCGTGATCTAGATACTTTTGACGAGAAATTAACTGACTATCATAGCGATCACCTTTAAAAATTTGCATTTTTGACTGCTTAGCGCCATTCCACGAAAATAGCTCTTGTGCTATTTCATAACTATTTTGATGATGTGATGAGGTAATAAAGTAACTCGGAATATCAACAAGATTTTTATAGCGCTCTTTCTCGCCATAAGTCATTTGAGGGGTGATCATCACCATAGCATTAAGTTGTATTCTTTCAGCCAAACTCACTGCATAAGCACTGCTACAACCACTAGCCACCACAGCAATACCCTTGCTTTTATCTATTTTTTTAGCCAAAAAATGATACATGGCTAATAAATCATCAGCCCAGTTAGCAGTAATTAATGTCATTTCGTTTTGAAAACTAACAATGTCAGATGATTTTTTTTGCGCTTCTTCTCGTGAATAAACAGCAGAAATACTGTCACCATAACCGCGAAGATCAACCAATAAAGTATGTAAACCTTGTTGCGCTAAATCTTTTGCCACTGAGCGATAAGCACGTCTATCGCTTTTGCAATCATGTAAAACAATAGCACCACCAGAGCGCTTACCCCCTAGGTAATAATCGGCAAAAAGTAAAAAGTCATCGTCTTTTTTAGCTTTTATTTGCACTAACCGTGGTTCGCCTTTCGCAACAGTTTTTAATGCTTTCTCTTTTTCAGCGGCATCAGCGTTGGGCGAAAATAGTATGCTAACGAGTGGCAGTATTAACGATGTTAAAAAAATTATTGCTGGTTGTCGGCTTAGTATAGTCATATTAATAGGTATTTAATCAAACTTAGGTATAATCTACCATAAACTCGCTACAGAACACTCACTATAGAACAATTTATGTTTGCGCTACTAATTTACCGAGTAATAATATTACTGCTGCTGCCAATTTTATTGTTAGCCTTGTTCTTTAGATCACTAAATCACTCATCGTATCGAAAACGCTTAAGTGAACGTTTAGGATTTTTTCCGTACCCTTCTACTGCGAAAAGTAATGCTAAAGGCGGTATTGTTGTTCATGCCGCCAGCGTAGGTGAAGTTATCGCTTTAACGCCTTTTATCGAACAGCTATTACAGCAATACCCTCAGCTAGCTATTACTATTACCACTTTTACCCCAACCGGCTCTGCCCAAGTTAAAAAACAGTTTGCTTCGCGAGTACAACATAGCTTTTTACCCTTAGATATTTACCCTTGCACCCAGCTATTTTTATCACGATTACAGCCTAAGCTAATGATATTTATGGAAACAGAGCTATGGCCAAATTTAATTAGCCAGTGTGCCAACAAACAAATCAAGCTTTTGCTCGTTAACGCGCGATTATCAGCAAATTCAATGAAGAACTATCAAAAAATATCGGCTTTGATCAAACCTACGCTCAATCACTTTGATAAAATTTTATGTCAAAGCCAAGAAAACCTGGCTAATTTTATTCAACTGGGGGCAAAACCTGCGCAATGCCAGCTGTCGGGCAATCTTAAGTTTGATCTTAGCATCAACGCTAGTACCCATGAAAAGCAAGAAAAACTGGCAAAACTTTTGCCCTCAAATCGACCACTTTGGTTAGTAGCAAGCACTCATCAAGGCGATGAAGAAATTGCACTATCGGCTTTCAAAATAATCAAAAAATCATTTCCACAATTATTATTAGTTATAGTACCCAGACACCCTGAACGCTTTAATACGGTAGCTAAACTCTGTATTAGCCACGACTTTTCAGTAGTTAAACGGAGTGAAAATATTGCGATAACAACACAGGATATTTGGCTACTTGATACCCTAGGCGAATTAATGGCCGCTTATGCTTTGGCTGATATTGTTACCATGGGTGGTAGTTTTTCTAACATTGGCGGACATAATCCGTTGGAGCCAGCACTCTATAAAAAACCAATTATTGTCGGTAATGATATGAGCAACTTCACCGAGGTTCTTTCGCAATTAAAACAGCAGCAAGGCATAGTGCAATTATCATCAACTAAGCAAAATGATGATATTGCACAATTAGCACAAGCAGTAACGCATTTGTTAACAGATAATGAAGCGGCAGCACAATTAGGTATGCAAGCACAGCAAGT
>Ga0316207_10003110_pt1 | contig 15881 bp, 16 predicted proteins | sample 6weekpyrite_MG_FD_204943 | JGI IMG/M metagenome (GOLD analysis project Ga0316207, IMG submission 204943) | Microbial mat bacterial communities from mineral coupon in-situ incubated in ocean water Damariscotta River, Maine, United States -... | ecosystem: Environmental > Aquatic > Marine >... | reverse complement strand
TCAGCAGTTATTCATATTGCCACAGCATTAGTATTAATAGATATAATTGGCATGATGGGTGTGGCACTGGCTTCTGTGATTTCCGGAGTATCGTATTTTGTATTAACATGGATGTTATCTGCTAGAGTATATCATATGTCTTGGTTTGGAAAGGCAGTTTAGTGAATTTTCCCTCGAATAGAAAAATTCATAAACTTGAAGCGTATGAGAAATATTTATATCATCAATTTTCTCAAAATCATCGCAGTATGTTTCGAAGGTACGTCATTCATTTTTTTGCATCCATAATTGCCAGGTTTATCGGATTGATTAGATGTTTTAGAATGTTTATGGCCACCTCAACTAAAGTTGATTTTCTCTTTCTGCCTGTCTGTAAACAAGACGCTCAAAGGCTAGAGAAGATTTCTGATATATTAGAGCAATCAGGTTTTTCTGTTGTTACTGAGGTGCAGCAAAATTTCAAAGGAAAATTACGTGCTTCTCAATTCTGTTGGGTGCCACTAAGTATTCCAATATTTCTAACAGTGGCATATTCTAATGCAGTATTTTATGTTCGAAAATTTCAGCCGAAAATTATAGTTTTTGTACAGAATACAGGAGTGTTTCCCTCTGTAATCCGTTCAATCTTAGATAAAGATGGTTTAACTGTAAATATTTCTCATAGTGTGACATTTAGTGATGCATTATTTTCATCATTCGATTTTGACTATTATCTTATGTTTGGAAAAAGTTCCTTACAACATGCGAAAAAAAACAAGTTCAGATATGGAGATACTAAAATAGTACTCACTGGTAGTCCTTTTGTAGGGGCAAGCTTAAGTGATCTAAAACGAAATTTACCAAACAAAACAATATTGTATTGTTCACAATGGGTACAATCTGGTGATGTGTATGAAACATATCGTAGTCACGAAATATTGATTGAATATGCGAGACGTAATCCGTATGTAAAAGTATATATAAAGCTTCATCCTATTGAAAATGGTATGTATTGGAAAAGAAAAGTTTCTGATGTCCAAAATGTTACTGTGCTGGATTCCGGAGATTCATTGATTAGCGCATTGAAAAAAGTGTCGGTCTGTGTTGTCGCTAGTTCAAATGTAGCGATTGAAGCCACCTTGGCGCATAGGCCAATTGTGTCAATTGATATTTCAGGTATTGCAGATGAGTATCTTAACGTGTCAAGATATTTCCCTAGAGCAAAAAATATAGATGACTTCGAGTCTGCAATGCTAGAGGTGTTTTCTAAATATGACTATTATTTGGATAGGTGTAAGGATTTTTCATGTTTCCATATGGAGTATTTGTCTGATTCACAAAAAGTAATTTCGAATTGTCTCAGTTTGATTTTCCGGGGTGATGATGTGCATTGCGATGAAAAACTGAAAGAAACTTATTCATGGTCTATGTAGATTAACCAAAAATAAATTATATAACATTTGGTATAGTAATTATGTTGATTGGCGTAATAGATTTAGGATTAGGGAATATCGGTTCAGTAAAAAATATTATTGAAAAAGTCGGCGGAAAGGTGTCTTTACTTTCATCGCCCGAAGAACTTTTGAGTGTTGATAAATTAGTATTTCCGGGTGTTGGGGCATATGATAAAACTATGACTCAGTTAGATGAAGGTGGTTGGATTGATTTATTAAATAAAAGGGTTATCGAGGATAAAGCTCCAATACTTGGGATATGTCTTGGTATGCAGTTATTTACATCGGGTAGCGAAGAGGGTGTTAGAAAAGGCTTGGGATGGATTAGCGGGAGAACAGTCAGGTTTGATTTAGATAAAATGAATGCTTCACTTCGTATTCCTCATATGGGATGGAATATTGCTGATATAAAGAAGGAGAGCTTGCTTTACAGTGATGCAGGGGCAGAAGATAAATATTATTTTGTTCATTCATATCATGTTGTTTGTGATGATGAGAAAGATGTTATGACAAAAACTAATTATGGATATGATTTTGTATCATCATTTCAAAAAGAAAATATAGTAGGTGTCCAGTTTCATCCAGAGAAGAGTCACCGTTTTGGAACTAATTTGTTTAGAAATTTTGTCGAGGATTTTAAGTCATGAGGCGTACTCGGGTTATTCCAGTGTTGCTTATTCATCAAGGAGGTGTATTCAAAACAACTGGGTTTTCAAATCCGGTTTATATTGGAGATCCAATAAATGCTATTCGCTTATTTAACGATATGGAAGTAGATGAAATTGTTGTTTTGGATATAGATGCGTCAAAAAATGGGGTTGATCCTAACATTGATGTGATAAATGAATTAACCAGTGAAGCTTTTATGCCTTTTGCATATGGTGGAGGTATAAAAACTCTTGAGCATGTGCGTGCAATTTTGCGATGCGGTGTTGAAAAAGTAATTCTAAACCACGCTATTATTCAAGATATTGATTTTCTTAGTCAGTGCGTTGATGAAATAGGGGCTCAAAGTGTGGTGGCGTCTATTGACTACAAGAAAAAAATGATAGGAGGGCTTCGTCAGTTTGATCATGTGACGAAAAAAATGTCAGGGCGAAGTCTGATAGACGCGGCTCTAAATGCTGAAAAATCAGGTGCAGGAGAAATAATGCTTAATTCAGTAGAAAAAGACGGTAGAATGACTGGCCTTGATTTGCAAGCAATATATGAGGTGTCAAAAGCTGTGAACGTACCAGTCATAGCATGTGGTGGCGCTGGTACACTAGAGCATTTGCGAAATGCAGAGGAAAACGGAGCGTCAGCTATTGCTGCCGGTAGTATGTTTGTATTTAAAGGGAAACAACGAGGGGTACTCGTAAATTACCCTAAAGAAGTCCAGTTGCGTAAATTTTTAAGTTAGGATTATGAGATATAAAGAATTGACTGAGCAAATCTGTATAAAATGTTTAATGGATACATCTGATCCGGATATTATCTTTGATAAAGACGGTGTATGTAATTATTGTCTTGAAGCTGAAACGAAACTGCCTGAATATAATTTTACCAAAGATCAGGAAGAGGCGAACCTTAAACATTTAAAAGAAAGAATTAAAAAAAATCAAACGGGAGAATATGATTCAATTTTAGGGTTAAGTGGCGGCGTTGATAGCTCATATGTTGCATATTTAGCACATGAAATGGGATTAAATCCTCTCTGTGTACATTTTGATAATGGCTGGAATTCTGATATTGCTGTAAAAAACATTCACAACATTATTGATAAAACAGGCTTTGATTTATTCACCTATGTAATTAATTGGCCAGAATTTAGAGATCTACAGCGATCTTTTTTTAAAGCAGGTGTTATTGATATTGAAATGCTTACTGATCATGCGATTTTTGCTTCGCTTTTTAAACTCCGACGGAAGTTTAAAATAAAAACGGTACTAAGTGGTACAAATTACGCAACAGAGCATGGTTTACCATTCAAATGGATTTGGCCAAAAATGGATTTACGTAATATTCATTCAATTCATAAAAAATTTGGTGAAGTTAAGTTAAGTTCATATCCTACAATGACTACATTTTTTTGGTTGTTGATGAGGCGTTTTGGTGTGGGAGGTGTTTTTGAAGAGCCTTTGAATCAGGTTGTTTATAAGAAAGCAGATGCGATGAGAATTTTGGAAAATTCTTTTGGTTGGCAATATTATGGTGGAAAACATTATGAGTCGGTTTTTACAAAATTTTATCAGGCGTATGTGCTGCCTACTAAGTTTGGTGTAGATAAAAGAAAGTCACATTATTCGTGCTTAATTCGTAATGGAGAAATGACTAGGGATGAAGCTGTTGTTGAATTATCAAAACCAATGTATGAAAAAAATGAGCTATTGAGGGATAAGACCTTTGTTCAGAAAAAACTAGGATTTTCTGAAAGTGAATTTGATTCCATTATGAAGGCACCTCCGATTGCACATGATTTTTATTCGACTGATCAAAATTATATGAGACTGGTAATTAAAATAGGGAAGGTTCTGTTTGGAAAAGGTAACCTATAATTTTTTTATAAAAATATTTTGAGTTACTAATTACTGTGAATTTTATAGTTGGAAATAAGATTAATGCTTTGTGTTATAAATACATTAAGTTTTTAAATGGTGAATTAAATAATTAGGAATAATAATGCTTAAATTTGCACTCGTAGGCTGTGGTCGAATTTCAAAACGACACTCAGAGCTTCTTGGTTTAAAACAGATTGATGGGGCCGAACTTGTTGCAGTTTGTGATAATGTTTTTGATAAGGCGGAGAAAATCAGTGAGCAATTCAATGTAGCAGCTTATGATGATATGGATACAATGATGCAGGAGTCAGTAGTAGATGTTGTAGTGGTTTTGACTCCAAGCGGATTACATGCTGAGCATGTAATTAATCTTGCAAAGTATGGAAAGCACATCATGGTAGAAAAGCCAATGGCTTTGACGATAGATGATGCAGATAAAATGATTTCAGCTTGTGATCAGAATAATATTAAGTTGTTTGTTATTAAGCAAAACCGATTTAATGTGCCAGTTGTGAAATTAAGAGAAACTCTTGAGGCTGGTCGATTTGGTAAGTTAGTTCTTGGTACTGTGCGTGTACGTTGGGCGCGTCATCAGCCATATTATGATCAGGATGAATGGCGTGGAACCTGGGCTATGGACGGAGGAGTTCTGACTAATCAAGCAAGCCATCATGTTGATATGCTCGAATGGATGATGGGGGATGTGGAAAGTGTTTTTGCTAAAGCTACTACAGCACTGGCTGATATTGAATCAGAAGATACTGCTGTTGTTACATTGAAATTTAAAAATGGTGCTTTAGGTATTATAGAAGCTACTACTGCAACACGTCCCACCAATTTAGAGGGGTCTATTTCAGTTTTAGGCGAAAAAGGTACAGTCGTTATATCAGGGTTTGCTGTAAATCAGATGCAAACATGGATATTTGATCATGAAGAGGAGGGTGACGCAGAAATTTTAGATAAGTATTCTGTTAATCCACCTAATGTTTATGGTTTTGGTCATCAAGCGTATTACGAGAATGTAGTGGATTGCATAGAAAATAAAAAGCCAAATCTAGTTGACGGACTTGAGGGGCGTAAAAGTATTGAGTTAATTTCAGCTATATATGAATCTGTAGAGACTGGAAAAGAAGTATTTCTGAGGTTTGAGCCTAAGTTATGCAAACTAGGGCAAAAGAGCGGAAACTAACGTCAATTGCAATATAAAATAGAATACATATTTATCGTTATCAATTGATTAGAGGCGCCAATGATTAACATTGCAAAATCAGCGATTATTTATCCAAATGTAGAGCTTGGAGAGAATGTTGTAATTGAAGATTTTTGCATTATCGGTCTACCATCAAATGAGGTGAAAAAAACTAGTGAAACCATTATAGGCGATAACTCTATAATTCGTGCAGGTACATATATATATACAGGTAATTTAATCGGAAGTAACTTTCAGACAGGTAATAAGGCTAATATAAGGGAGTTTAATGAAATAGGAGATGATGTTAGTATCGGTACGCTTTCTGTTATTGAGCATCATGTCCGTATAAGTAAAGGTGTGCGTATCCATACTCAAGTATTTATTCCTGAGTTTTCTATCTTAGATGATATGTGCTGGCTTGGTCCAAATGTAGTTATTACTAATGCTCGCTTTCCTAAACACCCTAATGTTAAAAATGATTTAAATGGAGCACATATCCATTGTGATGCTAAAGTGGGTGCCAATGTTACATTGTTACCAGGAGTATCAGTTGGAAAAAATAGTCTTATCGGTGCAGGCAGTGTAGTGACTAAAGATGTGCCTGATGGAGTAATTGTGGCTGGAAATCCTGCTAAAATTATTAGGAAAATTGATTATTAATATTCAGAGTTGTTGTAACTCATATCAAAGATTTAAATAATATTATGATAAAATTTTTAGACCTTCACAATCAATATCTTTCCATTAAAAATGAAATTGATGAAGCTGTAGCTTCTGTTATTCGTGACTCTGCTTTTATTGGGGGTAGTTACTCAACACAATTCGAGGAATATTTTGCTGAATACCAACAGTCTAAATATTGTATTGGTGTAGGTAATGGTACAGATGCATTGGAAATAGCCATTGAAGCATTAGATTTGCCTTCTAATAGTGAAATCATTGTTCCTGCTAATAGTTTTATTGCAAGTGCTGAGTCTGTTAGTCGAGCTGGTCATAAGGTGGTTTTCTGTGATGTGAATTCCGATGATTATACTATAAATATTGAAGATGTAAAAAAACGTATTTCATATAAAACATCAGCAATAATGGCAGTACACTTATATGGGCATCCTTGTGATATGGATGCGTTACTACACTTGTCTAAAGAACACGGACTAAAAATTATTGAAGATTGCGCTCAAGCACACGGTGCTGAATATAAGGGTAAAAGGGTTGGATGTATCGGCGATATAGGTTGTTTTAGTTTTTATCCGGGTAAAAATTTAGGGGCTTTTGGTGATGCTGGTGCAATTGTTGTTAATGATGAGATACTTGCTAAAAAATGTCGCATGATCGCCAATCATGGTCGTATTGCAAAATATGATCATGAGTTTGAAGGTCGTAATTCTCGAATGGATGGCTTACAAGCAGCTATTTTAACTGTGAAATTGCAATATCTTGATAAATGGACGGCACAGAGAATTCAAGTTGCCGATATTTACTTGAAGGGCTTAATGGGCGTCTCTGAGATTACCTTACCCGTAAAGCAAGTATGGGCGAAACAGGTCTATCATTTGTTTGTCATTAGACATCCAAGAAAGGATGAATTGAGGAAGAAACTAGCAGCAGCTGGAGTACAGACAGGGAGCCATTACCCAGTTGCACTTCCAAAGTTACAGGCTTTTAAATACTTAGGACAAAGTAGTGAGAAAGGATTTGCTTGGAAAACTGATAGTCAATTATTGAGCCTTCCTATTGGCGAGCATGTTTTAAGTGATTGCGATTCAATAGTCCGAATTCTAGTGGAATCATCAATTTGAATACCTGTGAAAGTAAAAAAATCGCTTATATTCTATATAATGAAAGACCCATGTCCGGACTTATTAAAGGACAGGTTATTAACCTATTGAAGTGCTTGCGACAACAACATGGTTATAACATAACTTTGATATGCATTTGGCAGCCATGGGTTCAAATTCTACAGAAAGCTAAAATTAATGAAATGAAAAATGAGCTTTCTGAATCAGGGATTGAATTAGAGAATTATCCTTTGGCTATTTTGCCAAGTAGGTATTTTATGTATGATTATCGTACATTGCCACTTTTGATGGGATACTTGACAATTGCTTTCAGGTTTTTGAATTTAAAACGATTTGATTTGATTCATTCAAGATCTTATGTGCCGAGCTATATTGTAGCTAAGTTGAATAGTGAAAAATTTTACAAGTGTATTTTTGATATGAGAAGCCTATTACCAGAAGAGTATGTAACTGTTGGTAAGTGGAGTTTGGGGTCGCCTACTTATCGTTTGTGGAAAAAATATGAGAAGTATGCAGTTAATAATTCTGAGGCATTTATTGCTGTATCACAAGAAATGAAGGAACAAGCAGATAATATTATAGATGGAAAAAATGCAGATTTGGTTTATTTAATGGTAAATATGCAGAGACTGCAATATGACGAAAGTATTAGGCTTAAAGTTCGAGCTCAGAATTCACTTGTAGATAAGTTTGTCATTGTATATACGGGTAGCCTTGGTTTTGATTGGCTTTGGAATAATATACACAACTATGCAGTTTATTATGAAAAAATGAAAATAGTTTATGATAATTTGTTTTTTGTTTTTATAGTACCAGAAATATTAAATGGATTTAACTCCGTTTTGAAAAAACATGGAATTGCTCAAAATGAGTATTTGTTTGTACAAGGTGATTCAGAAATAGCAAAATGGTTTTCTGCAGCAGATGCGGGTATACATGTGATGTCAAACGGTCCTGAGAGTCATACTCGTTTTGGGGTAAAGGTTGTGGAGTATCTAGCAAATGGTTTATCAGTAGTTACGAATAGTGGAGTTGGCGCTGCTGCTTCTTTTGTTGAAGCTAATGGGGTAGGCTTTAGGCTTGATCTTGATGATCAGTTTAATAAAAAATTCTATGAGTTTGTTAATAATTCAGGAGACAGAAAGAAAAAAATCGAAATTGCTAATAGTTTGTTTTCAGTTGAATCAGCTTCAAAGAAGTATGCAAAAATATATGAACGAGTACTAAACTAAAAAACGATGTTTAATAATAACAGTGTTTTTGCAATCGTTGCATTTTTTCAGCTTTATGGTGTTAAAATATTTGGCGTGATCGATACTTCACTGTTGGTTTTATTGGTAGTTATTCTATTGAGCTCGCAGTTTAAAATTAAAAAAATTAGTTTCGATAAGAGATTTATAGTTTTAATATTTTTGATTGCGGTTATTGCTGTATATACACTTTGTATGTTGGTTCTTAACGAGGTATATGAGTTTTATTCATTTTTTAGATTATTAAGAGCATTGCTGTCTACAATCTTGATAATGGTGTACCTTCATTTTTCGAATATAGGTGAAAATGTTGCTATTCGAATATTAATATTCTGTATTGCACTTCATGCACTCATGTTGTTATTGCAAGTGTTTATACCCAGTGTAAAGGAGGTAACTGCATTAATAGTAGGATATGACAAAGAACTAATTGAAATGCGTTCGTTTGGTCTAGTATCAGCTTATGATACAGCTGGTGCTTATTTGCTAATCGGAATGATATTAAGTGCATATCTAGTTTTTATTTATAAAAAACATTTCTATTTTATGTTTGTAATGTTTTTCTGGGTAGCAGGAATGGTTACTGGAAGATCATTTATGGTGTTCGGTACTTTGTTATTTATGTTACTAACTTACTTATATATTATTCGTGTGCGACGACATGTTATTAGTAAAGCTACTCTAGCTTTATTTTTAGTAGTGTTTTCTGTGATCTTTATTGAGTATGTGTTTCCGTTACTGGAAGCCTCATTCCGGTTTGTGCTGGATGAAAATTATAGTCCTATGCCAAAATTGTCGGGATCAGGGTATTATATTGGGACTTTATCGGTTCTTGCAGACCATGTTTTGTTTCCAGGTGATGAGAGTGTGCTAGTCTTTGGTGGAGCTGAAATTCCTGCGAGCACTGATATTGGGTATATAAAATTAATTCATTCAGTTGGTGTTTTTGGGCTGTTTTTCTATTTTATAGTTTATTATAAGGCCTATAGTTATGTTCGAAAATATAATAAATCGGGCGCTATATATTTGTTTTTGCCATTATTGATAATTACATTTATGTATAATTATAAAATGCTAACATTTGCGTCTAGAGGCTACCATGAATTAATTGTTTTACTAATGCTGCTATTAGTTGGTGTTGGAACACGGGGAGGGCGATATGTTAATCGGTTGGCAACCTAATTCTAAAGATTTTTCTCATCCTGCTGATAGAAGAAAGCTTCTTTTTTTTTTAGATAAGAAGGGGCTACAGTATGAGATTGCTCAGTATGAAAAGCATTATGAAGTCTTGTATTTGTCACTTGGAATCGATTTAGGTAAATGGGCAAATTATAAGTCGGATCAGTTGTTGAGAAACAAAAATACTCGAGTGGTTTTTGATTTGTCTGATTCGTATTTAAAGAGTGGGTTTATATCTGATAGAGTGCGTCCACTTTATCACTTTTTGGTAGGGAGAACTTCTTCGCTAGATTGGTCGTATAAAACTACATTAATTAAAATGATGTCGAGTGCTGATGTGGTTGTTTGCGGTAGCGTAGAGCAAAAAACGATACTAGATAGTTATCATGAAAATGTGGTTGTGATAAGAGATTATTTTGGTAAAGATATTCGATTAGAAAAATTAAGTTATGAAATGGTAAGAAGTGGTGAACTGCATTTATTATGGGAAGGATTCTCACATGGTAATAAGCGGGTTTTTTACATGCTTAGAGATGTATTGGAAAAAATTAAGGGATTGAAAATTCATTTGCATGTTATTACTGACCAAGAGTATTGTTCAATAGGTGCTAAGCATTTTTGTAAATCCACATACGCGGTTTTAAATAAAATATTTTCTAATAGTTTAGTTCAGTTTCATTTATATGACTGGAGTCCTGTTACCTTTTCGTCCATAGCAACATCATGTGATATTGCGCTTATACCCATACCAGATGATCCCATTATGTACCATAAGCCAGAGAATAAATTGTTGTTATTGTGGTCTCTTGGGGTTCCAGTTATTACTTCATCCACTCCCTCATATTCGCGTGTTTTCTCTAATATTGGCGAAAATATGTTATGTAAAACTAAATTAGAATGGACAAAAAAAATAACGGAGCTAATAAGTACAAAATATAGAAGAGAAGAGTATATGTCTGCGGCTTTTGTATATCTAAAGGAGCATTGTACAGATGAGGTTATAATGAAGTCATGGGAGCATGTTCTTTTCGGTGATAGTCAAAAATAAAGGTGTTATAAAATGAAAGCGATAATATTAGCGGGTGGTTTAGGTACTCGTTTAAGTGAGGAGACTGACCTGAAACCTAAGCCTATGATTGAAATTGGGAATAAACCAATTTTGTGGCATATTATGAAAATTTATTCCTCACATGGCATAAATGATTTTATTATATGTTGTGGTTATAAAGGGTATGTAATCAAAGAATATTTTGCAAATTATTTTCTCCATATGTCTGATGTGACATTTAATATGAAACATAACAAAATGGAAGTGCATCAGAATAATGTTGAGCCTTGGAGTGTTACTCTTGTAGATACTGGAGAAAGTAGCATGACTGGTGGACGTCTTAAACGCGTTCGTGATTATATAAAAGATGAGAGTGCATTTTGTTTTACTTATGGGGATGGTGTTAGTGATGTAAATATTACGAATTTAATTGAATTTCATAAACAGCAAGGTAAATTGGCAACACTTACGGCAACTCGCCCCCCAGGTCGTTATGGTGCTTTAAAAATTAAAGATGACTGTAATGTAGAAAATTTCCAGGAAAAACCAGATGGTGACGGAAGTTGGATTAATGGTGGTTTTTTCGTTCTTTCGCCTAAAGTTATTGATCGTATTATTGATGATGATATTAGCTGGGAAAATGAACCGCTTACATCATTAGCGCATGACGGAGAGCTTACTGCTTTTAAACACAATGGTTTTTGGCAACCAATGGACACTCTCAGAGAAAAGAATGTACTTGAAGATCTTTGGCAAAATGGTATTGCACCTTGGAAAGTATGGTGATTGATCCTAACTTTTGGAATGATAAGAAAGTTTTTATCACTGGACATACAGGTTTTAAGGGTGGTTGGCTCTCATTATGGCTTAAGAATTTAGGCGCAATAGTCTCAGGATATTCCTTAAACCCTCCAACGAAACCATCTATTTTTGAAACAACAAATATTATTCATTGTTTGGAAAATAATTATTTTGCAGATATTAGAAATGCTAAAGAATTAACAAGAGCTATGCAACAAGCTGCTCCTGATATTGTGATCCATATGGCTGCACAATCTTTAGTACGTGAATCATATGAAAATCCTACTGTAACTTATGAAACTAATGTGATGGGGACAGTAAATGTATTTGAGGCCGTACGTAATACACATACCGTGAGAGCTGTGTTGAATATAACAACAGACAAATGTTATGAAAATAGGGAATGGGTTTGGGGTTATCGTGAAAATGATCCTATGGGGGGGTATGACCCATATAGCAGTAGTAAAGGATGTGCTGAGCTTGTTTCTTCTGCGTATCGCAGATCGTTTTTTTCAGATCATAACGTAGCAATTGCTACTGCTAGAGCAGGTAATGTAATTGGTGGTGGTGATTGGGCAAAAGATCGCATTGTGCCAGATGCAATGCGAGCTTTTATGGGTAGTATGCCACTTATTGTACGTAATCCATTATCTACTCGTCCCTGGCAGCATGTATTAGAACCATTATCAGGTTATCTTATGCTTTGTCAGCGTCTAATTGAAAAACCAGACGACTTTTCTGGTGGTTGGAATTTTGGACCAAGAGATGAAGACGCACAACCTGTTTCTAGATTGGGTGACATTATGGTAGAGAGCTGGGGTGATGAGTCTCGATGGCAACTTGATAGCAATGCTCATCCTCATGAAGCAAAATATCTTAAGCTTGATTGCTCAAAAGCTAATATTATTCTTGGTTGGGAGTCTATTTGGCGATTGAAGCGTGCATTGGATGAAACAGTTAAATGGTATAAAGCTTGTCATATGAAACAAGATATGCATTCTTTTACTATGCGACAGATTGAGCTTTATCAGAGTGAGCGCACATCATTATGAGTCAGAAATTTGAGTTTGTTCAAACCACATTAGATGGACTCTATAGAGTGGATCGTAAACCGATCATTGATAGTCGAGGCTTCTTCAATCGTTTCTTCTGTGCAGATGAGTTTTGTAATATTGGTTTTAACAAACCAATAGCTCAAATTAATCATAGTTTTACGCATCAAAGGGGGGCCGTGCGTGGCATGCACTTCCAGTTACAATCACATGCGGAAACTAAGATTGTTACCTGTATTAGAGGTAAAATCCTGGATGTGGCTGTTGATGTTCGTCAAGGCTCAGATACTTTTTTGCAATGGCATACTGAGGTGTTAAGTGCGGATAACCAGCGTAGTCTTTATATTCCAGAAGGTTTTGCTCATGGCTTTCAGACATTAGATGAAAATTGTGAGTTAATTTATCTGCACTCCTCATTTTATAAGCCTGATGCGGAGGCAGCATTAAATGTTAATGATCCGCGACTTTCGATTAAGTGGCCATTGAATATTACAGAAATGTCTGAACGTGATAAAAATCATCCTATGCTTGGTGATGATTTTCTAGGAATTTAAAAATGAAATGTAGGCATTGTGGTACAAAATTAGTTCATACTTTTATTGATTTAGGTAGTTCTCCACCTTCTAATTCTTATCTCACTACTGAAACTTTAAAACGCCCTGAAAAGTGGTTCCCATTAAAAGTTCTTGTTTGTGAAGCTTGTTGGCTAGTTCAAACTGATGATTTTGTTGGTGCTAGTGAAATGTTTTCTAAAGATTACGCCTATTTTAGTTCTTACTCGACTTCATGGGTTCAACATGCTAAAAAATATGTTGAAAGTGTAGTAAAAAAATTTAGTTTGGATTCGCTGAGTAATGTAGTTGAGATTGCAGCAAATGATGGATATTTATTGCAGTTTGTACAAGAAAAAGCTATTCCTTGTTATGGGATAGAGCCTACAAGTAGTACTGCGAATGCAGCTAGAGAAAAGGGTATTGAAATTTTTGAAGATTTTTTTGGGGTGAAAAAAGCTGAAGAATTGTCTGCACAGGGTAAGCAGGCAGATCTCATGGTAGCAAATAATGTCCTAGCTCATGTACCAGATATTAATGATTTTATAAGTGGTTTTTCTCGTCTTCTAAAGTCAGCAGGTGTTGCGACATTTGAGTTTCCTCATTTATTAAATTTAGTTGAGCAAAAACAATTTGATACTATTTATCATGAACATTATTCCTATCTTTCGTTAAGAGCCGTTTGTACTATATTTCAAAGCAATGGCCTTAATGTTTTTGATGTTGAAAAATTACCTACTCATGGTGGAAGTCTTCGTGTATATGCGCAGAGATTAAATGTTAACAAACATCTAACAACAGCTTCTGTAAATATGATTTTATCAGAGGAAGAAAAGGTTGGAATACAAACTATAAATTTTTATGAGAACTTTCAGGAAAAAGCTGAAAAAGTAAAAAATGATCTTTTATTATTTTTATTAGAAGCAAAACAAAATAACAAGAAGGTTGTAGCTTATGGTGCAGCTGCAAAAGGCAATACTATGCTAAATTTTGCAGGTGTACGCCCTGATCTTATATCATATGTAATTGATCGTAATCCAGCAAAACAGGGTAAATTTATGCCTGGAAGTAGAATTCCAATAGTGAAAGAAAGCATTCTAAAAGAAGATCGACCTGACTATATATTAATCTTGCCATGGAATCTCAGGCACGAAATTGCAAAACAATTAAATTATGTTAATGAATGGGGGGGGGTATTTGTATCAGCTGTACCTGAAATGGTTGTACAATGAAAATTGCTGTTACTGGAGCAAATGGGTTTATTGGAAGGCATGTAATACCACTTCTAATTAAACAAGGTTTTGATGTTGTAGCTATTGTCCGGAAAGTGAGTAAGGAAACGAAGTTATCTAATGAGTGTCATGTCATTGAACATGAAATTGGAATTCAAGATGACTTGTTATTTTCTAAACTAGGTGCACCTGATGTGTTATTACATTTAGCGTGGGGCGGTCTTCCTAATTATAAGTCGATGTACCATATCGATATTGAATTGCCCAAGCACTATCACTTTATTCAACAAATGGTGGTGTCAGGTATCAGGTCTGTTGCTGTAGTGGGTACCTGCTTTGAGTATGGGATGCAGTCTGGAGCTTTGTCGGAGGGATTTGAGACTAAGCCTGATAATCCATATGGTTATGCCAAAGATGCTCTTCGAAAACAACTTCAGTTCTTGCAGCAAGAGAATGACTTCATGTTAACCTGGATGCGACTTTTTTATATGTATGGTGAAGACCAGCCTGAAAACACATTATATTCACAATTCAAAACTGCTGTTTTAAATAATGATCCTGTCTTTAATATGTCTGGTGGAGAGCAATTACGAGATTACTTGTCAGTTGATGATGTAGCTAATAAAATTATGCTGCTTGTTTCAATATATAAAGATATTGGCATTGTGAATATTTGTAGTGGTAGCCCAGTTTCAATAAGAAGTTTGGTAGAAAGGTGGTCTTTGGCTTATAAAGCTGAAATTAGCTTGAATTTTGGATATTATCCTTATCCAGATTATGAGCCTATGGCATTTTGGGGTGACCAGTCTCGTTTTGAAAAAATTGTACATCTGTAGAAAATATTATTTGAATGAAATAGTCTTTGTTAAGAGGATTCGTTGCTACATTTTTTTATAACATACGATTAAGCGTTGAATAGATTTTCGAATTGTGTGTCTTTATGGGAAAAATATATTGATACAGTTTGTCTTTTAGTATGATAAATAATCATCTATTAACAGAGAAAGTTATTAAGTGAAAATAAGTATTATCACAGTTTGTTTTAATAGTAAAAAAACTATTAGAGATACAATTGAATCAGTATTATCACAGGATTATCATGAGATTGAACATATAATCATTGATGGCCTATCAACTGATGAAACAATGCATATCGTTTCTGAATATCAGAATAAAATCACTAAAATTATTTCAGAACCTGATCAGGGAATTTATGATGCAATGAATAAAGGCGTAAAATTGGCGACTGGTGATGTTATAGGAATTTTGAATTCAGATGATTTTTTTGAAGATAGTAAAGTCATCTCAAATGTGGTTAGCCACTTTAATTCTGAGCCCGAAGTTAGTTTGGTGTTTGGGGATGTCGTTTTCGTAGATCCATTAAATACACAGAAAATAACTAGATTTTATGGTTCTAACAAATTCAGGCCCTGGAAGCTCAGGTTTGGTTGGATGCCGCCTCATCCTGCTACATTTATCAAAAAATCTGCATATGAAAAAATAGGCTTATATTCATTACAGTATAAAATATCTTCTGATTATGAGTTTTTTATTCGCATGTTGATGGTGCATAAATTAGCATATATTAGAATTAATAAGGTGCTGGTTAGAATGCGGGCTGGTGGTATCAGCACTTCGGGTATTAAAAGTAGCCTTTTACTGAATTCTGAAATTGTTAAAGGATGTAGAGAAAATGGTGTATATACAAACATTATATTTCTACTATTAAAGATCCCCTTTAAAGTACTAGAATTAATAAAAAAACCTACAGGTGTTTCTTGAAGCGTGTTTTACTTACGGGAGC
>Ga0316207_10003109_pt1 | contig 15882 bp, 15 predicted proteins | sample 6weekpyrite_MG_FD_204943 | JGI IMG/M metagenome (GOLD analysis project Ga0316207, IMG submission 204943) | Microbial mat bacterial communities from mineral coupon in-situ incubated in ocean water Damariscotta River, Maine, United States -... | ecosystem: Environmental > Aquatic > Marine >... | reverse complement strand
ATCACAAAACAACGAACACTAACATGCAGGCTATATTACTATCAAGTATGGATAGTTAGCTTACACATCAAGAAGCAAACAAACACCTAATTCCTGGAATAACGAGACATTAATGAACTTTCTGATAATCGGCATCTTATTGGTGCTAATAGCTGTAGCAACCTATTTTGTATTGAATTATCACCCACTTCGAAAAGGTATTTATATTCGATTGCATCCTAGATGGAAAAAAATGGCTCGTATCTACGAATTTTCAGAACAAGACGAGTTAGCTGAAGAGAAAAATCCACTTATTTCAGCTACTGTAATTCGCGATTTAGCAGATGTCATATGGCATGAAAAAATCCTCGAACCACCTAAAGAACTATTTACCGATCTTCCACATGGCACTGTCGTTCACATTAACTCAAAACATGTTGCGCGTTTTATTGACATGGTCTTACCCCATTTAAAATCGAAAATCGTATTACTGACTGGATATGACACGATTAGTCCGGCAGTGCCAGGTTATGAGAAAATTATCGAAAGCCCAAATATTTTACACTGGTTTCTACAAAACTATGACCTGGATCCAAAGTACCGCCTAAACGGCCAAGTATCTATCATGCCACTAGGTTTCAATTTTCATAAACTTGATCCAAGAAGCGACAATACCAGTACAGATATGGGACTACCATCCATCCTTGGCAATCAACAATTAACAATGAAGGCCATACGCGATAGCTTACCAAAATTAAAAGATCGACCCTGTCAAGCATACGCTAACTTCCATTTAAACATGGACACTTTTTTACGCGATCCAATGGCAAAAACCCGAGCAAATGCACGACAAGATGCCCTAGACCAATTAAAGCCAAAACCCTACGTCACTTTTGAGCACAAACAGGTTCCCAGAAATGAAGTTTGGCGAAATTTAAAAAATTATGCCTTTGAAGTTTCTCCACGTGGCAATGGGATTGATTGCCATAGAACCTATGAAGGCATATTTTTTAATACATTACCCATTGTTAAAACTTCATCTATAGATTCTTTATTTGACGATTTACCCGTTATAATTGTCAATGATTGGAATGAAGTTACTGAAGAAAATTTAAAACTTTGGAAGGAAAAATACCAAGATTTAGTTGACGGAGAAATTCCTGAGAAGCTTTATGCTTCTTATTGGGAGAAAAAGTTTCGAAGTTTCTAAAATAATGAACAATTCAACGCCAAAACCAAAAGTTTTCGTCATCGTCGTAACTTTTAACGGTGAAAAATGGATAAATCAATGCATAGATTCGCTAAACGCTAGCATATACCCAATTGATATTGTTATCGTAGACAATTGCTCCACCGACAATACACTCGACATTGTAAAAAACAAACAAAATATACATGTAATTAGGGAAAACAATAATAACGGATTTGGCATAGCAAATAACAAAGGTATATCATTTGCCATGAAAAAAGGAGCCGACTACATATTCCTTTTAAACCAGGATGCCTTCATTAACGAGCAATCAATTCAAAACCTGGTAAATGCAGCCGAAATCGATAAATCTTACGGCCTTTATTCTCCAATTCACTTAAACGAATTTGGAGATAATTTTGATGGAAATTTTTTAAAAAACTATATAATAGATAGCGCCCCACAATACTTGTCAGATTTATGCATTAAAGGACAAGCCAAACAGATTTATCCCATTTACTCTGTAAATGCCGCAGCTTGGTTCATACCCAGAAGCACCTTTGAAATTGCTGGCGGTTTTGATCCTATTTTTTTCATGTACGGTGAAGATAATGACTTTAGTAATAGACTAGAATATCATGGAATAAAACGTGCTATCGTAACCAACAGCTTTGTAAACCATTCACGCGGAAAAAATACTCCCAAAAATACTAGCTTTATATTCTCAGTTGTTTCTAGAGCAAAAAGAATACGTTCAAACACACTAGCAAAAATAAAAAATCCAAACAAAAAACTATCAACAAATACACTCTCATGCTTTGTGAATTTACTTTTCGCCTCTCTTAATGAATTAATTTATTGCTTAAGATTTCGTGAGTTTTTATCGCATATCTTAGCTATAATTTATTTAACACTTGAAGTAAAGAAAATAGCTAGACATCGAAATATTTGCATGACTGAAAAGCAACCCTGGATTAGCGAATCTCAATAGCTTTCACCAAAAAAACACTCTTTAAAAATACATAATCTAACCAATAAAACACTTGAAAATACAAGTGATCATTAGATTCTATAAAAAATCTATATTAAATCCTTCACCTGCTGCATAAACTCATTTTTCTCGTCTTCAATACGCTTTTTATACATGACAAAATCGTCAATCAACGAATCATACTGAGCCATACACTCTTTAATCCTATTACAAATTCTATCCACGCTAGTAGGCTGAAATTTGTAATCCATTGGCATTTTTACATCATCACTATAAAAAGCAGAGCCTTCTAGTGACGTTATAATTATATTATTATTGAGCACCGCTTCTCGTGGCATTCGATCTTTACCTGGATGCCCTCCAAAATCTATGTATATTTTACTTTTCGAGAGAGCCTCACCGACTTCTTCTGGCTTCATGTTTTCTAAAGCAACAAATTGATATTGCTCTGCAAGCTTTTCGATGATTTTTTTTGTATGTTCCATCCCTTTTTTAGGATTATAGCAAACAGAATCAGTCTTAGTCCCATCTAAAATTGGTACTGTAATATAATCATAAACAGGATAATAATTCTCGACACCATTCCTAACAAGATGATGAAGCGCATATACGGACTGATAAAAATGGTGCAAGCTGTTATCGTTATAATCCTTAAATTCGTCAACATTATTATCAACACTTAACCACCAGATAACTTTAGTAATATCACTATATTGCTTGATGTATCTTGTCCATACTTCAGGAAAAATTAATATATTATCTTGATTGAACTTTATTTCTTTTCCAACAATGACATTATATCGGCGATATACAGTAGGCACATCTTTGTCCACTAATTCTAGCTTTTCTCCTATCCGCCCACCTAAAACACCCTTTTTTCTTGACGCATATATCATTTCAGACTTTACGCCATTATTATTGAATGCATCACATAGCTGATGTAAAGCCTCAACACCACCAGTCTGTTTATTAACCGGAGAAAAAATATAAACAATAGTATTTTTTTTAATTTTTAGCATTCTTTACCCAAAAATAATCTAAAACAAATTTCCAATCGAATTATACAGAAGAATTCAATAATTTTTCTGCACATTTTATTGCGGCAGCTACTACTTGATCCATGTTGTAGTATCGATACTGCGCGAGCCTACCAACAAAAGTAACATTATTTTCAGTTTCAGCTAATTTTACATATTTCTTATAAATCAACTCATTATCGCTACGCGGTATTGGATAATAAGGATCACCTTCTGACATCGGGTATTCCTTTACAATTGAGGTACCACTATGTTTTTGACCGGTTAAATATTTAAATTCTGTAATGCGAGTATAATCATAGTCATTTGGGAAATTAACAGTCCCAACATCCTGGTATTTTTCCATACCTGCACAATGAGTATGCTCAAAGCGCAATGACCTATAGGGCAATTTGCCATAACAAAAGTCAAAATATACATCTATTGGTCCCGAATATACGATATGAGCACCCAATTTTGAAATATCTGATTCTGAAAAATCAGTATTTAGCCTTACCTCAATATTCTTATCGTTTAAAATATTTTCAAACATTTTAGTGTAGCCATCAATCGGCATATATTGGTATTTATCTGAAAAATAGCGACAGTCGCTATTCGTTCTCGTCGGAATTCGTGCCGCGACACCTGCACTCAATTCTGACAATTCTAGCCCCCATTGTTTATGAGTATATCCGCGAAAAAATTTGTCACATAAATCGACTCCTACACTGTTTAACACAACATCTTCACTTGTTTGTATATTGTCAATTGGAACACGAACTTTTTCGAAATAATCCTCTATTCCAACTTCATCTAAATCTAAATCATACATCCTATTGATTGTTTCACGGTTAATAGGGATCGGAAATAGCCCATCATTTACTTTGGCCAAGACTTCATGTTCATACAACCTCCATTTTGTAAACTGAGATAAGTATTCAAAAATCCTTTCACTATTGGTATGAAATATATGGGGACCATATCGATGAACCAAAACACCTTGCTCATCAAATTCATCATAAGCATTACCTGCTATGTGTGATCGCTTTTCCACAACCAGAACTCGCTTCCCAGCATTGGCCAATTGCCGAGCGGTTACCGCCCCCGCGAATCCCGCACCCACAACAATAAAATCCCACTTCATATATCCACCTCTAGCAAACTACAATCGATACAGAATTTACTCTTTAATCATATTTCCAACAAATTTTAGTTCGAGTATCTAAATCAAGGATTTAATTAAAAAAACTTAAAAAGCATACTAAAAAAAACAAGCACTCTAGTAAAGCATCCGTTACAATTAGTAAGAAATGAATTTAAAAACTTACTTCCATATATTAGAGAAATCATCCTAAAACATAGCAAGCAATTTCAATACTCTACATGACAAATATTTCAAAAATTAGCGCGGTACTACCTTTACATATTAGTGAAAATGATAAGTCTAATAGCGGCGATCTTATTAAGATTTTATTTTCATCACTAGAAAAATTTGCCAAACCAGAATTATTTGAAACTTTTTTTATTGTCTGCCCAAAAGATCAGATACCTAAAATTTCTCAGTTAACTGAGCAGTGGCACAACTTCACAATCAAAATCATTGACGAAGAAGACCTTATACCTGAGTTAGCAAATTATCCAACTGTAGGTGGGTGGCGAAAGCAACAAATCATCAAGCTTGCAATAGCTTCGATAGTCAAAACCCCATTTTACCTGACTTTTGACGCAGATATAATATGCACATCACCAATTTCAGTAGAAAAATTAATTCCAGGTAATAAAGCATTATTGCAGCAGCAGGAACGACTTACACGCGCCTGGTGGTGGGGTTCGTCTGCTCACTATATAAACATCAATCCAAATCTGAACGAATCAGGCATGGATGTAACACCTGCTATATTGTCCACACAAGTTTGCCTCAATTTAGTTAAACACCTTGAAAATACAGGAAAATGTTGGATTAAACGCTTACTAAATCCACATAGAAAATATGCATGGCAACGCCTAAATCCACGATTTAAAAACCAATATTCATGGACTGAATACTCACTTTATTATCTATTTTTAGAGAAAAATAATGAAATTAACACATACCACACAATCTGTGGTACCAAGGAAGCCCCACAGCGACTCCTTTCTAATAAAAACAGTGTTTGGAACTCTACTCCATTTGAAACATGGGATCCTTCAATCGTATTTTCAAATAAAGACACAAGCCTGTTCTGCGTAATTCAAAGCAATAAAAATATTTCACCAAATGTCGTTTGGAATCGGGTAAAAAAATATATTACTTAAAAATACAACTTTCTCAGCTTTTTAAAATATAAACAACAACGATATAATTTAATTAAAAAACTTATTCAATATTTTAAATTGTTTTATCAACTGTGACATGAGTAGACTTATCTTTTAATCTTAAACCAAGACTATTATTGTTATCAAAACCAAGAACATGTTTCCGATATACATTCTTTGATACCCCATCACCTTCCTCTATTATTTCATTAGACTCAATAGCCTCCAACCGAAAATTTCTCATCATTTCATCATTCAACATTAAGTTCAACCCAGTTAAATCTACGTAAATTGAAATATTCTTTCCATCAATTTCATTAACTTCACTAGATCCCGGTAACCCATAAAATTCTCCACTGTAAAATTCTCTATGCTTTTGGCTTTTTAATTCAAAATTATTTTCAATATAACGCACACCTTGCACACCCACAGAATATATAATTTCACCTATACCAGAGTTTTCAGAAATATTAAATCCGTCAATTACCTTTATATCTAACAACTTACCATTTGGTCGTACGCGAGGAATAAACACCCGACTTGACTCGTACCTTAGCTGAGAATCTAAAAAATCCCTAAAACTAAAGAATTCAAAAGCAACATCTATCTTTAAGTCTTTTGATGGATCCAACTGATAAGACTCAACGATAAAATCATCCGCAAAAATCCTACCCTCATAAAACATATTAGATTGTTGGTTTTTTCTAATAGTTTTTACTTCTATTAAATCCTCACTCTTAAAATTAAACTCAAACTCATAAATCTGCCTATTCTCCAAATCAGCACCTGGCAATTCTAACAATGTACTAAATAACACAATATTTTCGATTTTCGAAGGTCGACCCAAGCTATCATATTCATAAGTTTCGATACCCTTTATTAAATCATCATCGCTAAACAATAAAGCATCCTCACCCACCTCAAAATGCCTCACTTCAGACAATAACTCCCGATTATTATAAGTATTCTCTGTATAATGAGAGACTACATCGTCATCCGACATCCAGATATTATCAGCACCCTGACCAATATAATTTACAATTGTTTCAACATTTTCATTCAAAAACGTTTTAGTATACCTGTATAACTCATCGTCACTTGTTTTTGGCAATCCATCTTTACCGTAATTTTGAACATATATGAAAGAATCATCTTTTTGATAAATTAAACCCAAATTTGAAACCTCAGGAACATCAGAAATATCATCACGAGTAAACCAAAGACCATCAACTCCGGGCCCAAAGTAACGTGTTGATATACTTTCGACCTCATTTTGTGAAGTCACAACGTATTCTGATATATCATCATCTTCAGTACCGTATTTCCCGTCTTCACCATTACCGCCCCCGAAGTTTCTATATCGGACAAACGAAATCATTTTTTTCCCAACTTCGTCGGTTGTTTTAATTTCAGCTGTCATCTGGAATATATCTTCGCCAATAATATTAACGCATGACTGCGCTAATATTACACAAAGCAAAAAAACACAAATAGAAAGTACTTTTATATTCATCAGTGTATTTAACCTTTACTTTTTACAATGAATACCCAACGGTAAAACTAAAACTTGGCAACCAATCAGTTATGCTATTAGGATTATGATACTTTCTTATTCGTTTATTAAGCGAGACATCATATTGCACATTTTTTCGTTTTAAAGAAATACCAATGGGGACTTCAGCACCATAGTTAACATAATCTAATGAAGATTCCCATGTATATGTAGCAAGGCGCAACTCTTCTGGGTAATTCCGTAATTTTTCAATAAAAACGAACAGCCCTAACCTCGCTTCAATTTTTTCTGAACCTTTATTCACAAACTCAAATATATCTAAGTCAACACCAAGGGCTCCTCCGCGCATAAGTCCTCGACCAGAAGCTTCATAGAACTTTAATAACAATCGATTGCTTGCACTAATATCACGTCCAACACTAATTTGATATCCTGTAAACCTCTCAATCCGATCTGAGTATCTTTCGCAACAATTTGGCCCGTCATAATTATAGCCACCTCTATATAGATTGCTCATTGAAAAAACACCTGCCGACAAGTAAATTTTCTTTCTCTCTCGCTTCTGCATTACTGCAATCTGCTGCGTGATTCCTCGCGACCGATATATACTTTTATCTGAAGGCGAAAAATCTGAAACCATCAACATTTTACTTTCCCCAGAAGCCAAGCTTATTCTACTAGAATAAAATGAAGGCTCCTGCTGCCACAACACTTCATAATTATTGGGGCGCAATGCAACACCAACTTCCTTACCTATCACTTTATTTAATTCAACAATTAAGCTACCATTACGATCCCGAACATAAACTCGCCCAACCATGCTCTCATGCAACACCAAAGTTGTACTGGAAGTTTCAATATCTGTTAGAACAAGATCCCCTGCACCAGCTATTTGAATGTTATATGCTGGATGCTGCGCACCAGCTTGTGAATTTTCAGTTTGCAACAAGGTTTCGTGAAAAGCATACTGATAGGCTTCATTTAATGTAATTTGTTTATCCCCGCTAATATCAGAGGCACCGCGTAAAGCAGATACTAAATAATGCGTAAAAAAAGAAGCGCCAATAACATCCGACTCCTGCGACGCCTCACTAGCAGAACTTGCAGTTAAATACACGTTACCTTTCAACTGATTTGCGGCATTTATCAAAAAAGGCGAGGTTCGTCGACCTCCCTTTAGACGAGTAAATGCCCCTGACTGGCAAGAATCAAGAATCGCAATTTTCACATCTGCACCAACTTCACCCAATGCTTCATGTAATTTTTTATATTCGAACTTCCCATCCTCCAGCAATAAGCCATTCTCATCAGAATGTCCTGAATAATAAAAAATAAACTCAACACGCTCTTGTTTTCTTTCTAAATCTTCCAAACTATTTGCTAAATCTTCGATCGCTTCTGTTAACTGACGTCTTCCTGGAGAAAGCAAAATTGTGCTGTTTTTTGACCTAAGACCACCCAACTCCTGAAACACCTTCGCCAATGACATAGCATCAGACTCTGCGTAACGTAGTTGAGCTCGATCTGCACCACCGTTATTTGACGCAACAAATAATGCGTATCGTTTTACTATTATTTTGTTGTCAACATTCGCAAAAGTAGAACTGCCGAAACATCCCAAAAGCACCCACATAAATAAATTTATTATTTTCATTTTATTTTTCCTTAGAGACAACAACAGAAGACTGATAGACACCATCTTGGATTTCCAATCGTGCATCTGTTATTGAATCCTTATTTCTTGCTAAAGCTTTTCCTTTTTTAAGAATTTCATCAACATCAAGCGACTCATGAGACACTAGCAAGAAAAATCTTTCAAAATATGGCGCATCATCCAACTCATAAGCATAAGGTAAGGCAACATTGCCTTCAGGCTGAATACGCGTATTTCCATTTACATCATCTGGAAAATGCAACGTTATCTCACCACGTCCATCTATTGAAAAAATCACTCCATATTGATACCCAGCCCCTCGATAGCGTAATTGCAAAATATCATGATTGCTTACATACTGATTGTCCGCTATTTTTTCAACATAATCTTTTTGCTTACGATAAACACTTAATTCCGGGAGTATGCCTTTCAAACGTATTTCTGAACCAGGCTCAGAATATATAATTTCTACATCACCGGTAAATAACAAACCGGCGTTAGGTAAAAAAGTAAATATCAAAATACATACAGCTAAACCTGCTCCAGCAAACCGCCAATTTGATACATGATTACTTTTTTTATACGTTAATTTCGCGTTTACTCCGCGCTCAATATTTATCAAACCTTCTGTAAACTTTGGATTACTCAGAAATTCTGTATTTGATAGTTGAATCTCATTTATACGCCGCATTAACTCATCATCGCCTTCAACTAGCTTAGAAATTCTCACTGCGTCTTCAGAATTTAACAAACCTTGAATATATTTCTCTAAATAAAGATCTGGTATATTTTTATTTTTTGTCATTCTTACTTACCTTCAATCTCTTTAAGCTGAGCAGTTAATTTCTTAAGGCGTTTCCTAACTCCCGATACAGATAAATTTACTTCCCTAGCAACTTGTGACAACGTTAATCCATCCACATAATGTAGCACTGCTATTGTTTTTGAAGACGCAGGTACACGATTAAAAACATAACTTAATAGACCAGAAAATATCGTTTGCGTCTCTAGATCCTCAGCGTTTGCAATTTGTACGAGCATTTTGTATTGTTCATCATCTGAATTCACAAATAAATACTTTTTTTCATCTCGAATTTTATTTAAACAAACATTGGTAGCAATTCTATATAACAACGAAGAGGGATTAGTCAGGTCCAACTTTTTTTCATTTTTCAAGACCTGCACGAATACATCCTGCATTGCATCAAACGCAGACGCTTCATTTTTGAGCAGTTTAGTACACCTTCTTAATACCATCGCCCCAAAATCACGATATAATACTGCTATTTTATTATTCATTTATTGCCTTTTATTATTAAACACCGCAACCATAGAAAAGTGTTACTTCTTAAAAGAAATAAATTAGCCGCAACAGGTTTTCTCATTTATGGATATTATTTGTTATTATTATCACGTAGTTACATAGCACCTAAGCGCCAACAAAGATTCGTAATAGCAAAGGAATTAAGAACTTGACGAAAAATAATGCGGCATCAATTAAACATGAACCAATCGATGTCGTCTACACCTGGGTTGATGATTCATTTCCAGGATATTTGAAGCTATTAAATCAATATGCTGAGGCAAAGCATGATTTAAACCCCAACAGAACACGGGATAACATGGACCTCATTAAATACAGCCTACGTTCTTTACAACAACATTTACCCTGGGTGAGAAACATTTATCTTTTCACCTGTAGACCTCAAATTCCTCAATGGATAAACAAAAATGCTGAGGGTTTGAAAATTATCCATCATGATGAAGTTATAGATTCCCAATATCTTCCCACATTCAGTTCACACACTATTATTTCTAACATTCACAAAATACCCGGCTTGTCTGAACGGTTTCTCTATATTGAAGATGACATGCTGTTTGACAATACAGTCAATATATCAGACTTTATTGATCATGATGGTCGCATTTTCTTTTATCCCCAAAAAGGGATAACAGCTGACGCTAATCAACGAGAAAATGAAAAACTATCACCCTGGAATCTTGCGCTTGCAGAATGCAACTACCTGCTAAATGAAAAATTCACCCATGAAAAACGACACGATGTAAATCACATACCTTTAATGGTAGACCGTGAAGCCTGGGAAGAAATGGAACTACGTTGGCCTGAAGCTTTTCATCGTACTCGTGCAAGCAAATTTCGCTCGCAACATAACATTGCAGCCGAATACCTATATCCTTATTATATGATTTATACTAATCAAGGTATTCTAACCTCTCGGGAAAACACTAAACGTTGCATGTTCTACCACCCTATGGAAAATTATCTCATTTGGGCATGGTATGGTATTTGGCAAATTAATCGAAAGCGCCCAAAATTTCTCGCTCTCAATGACAATTTTGAAGACAAACCACACGCTGGCGTAGTGAAAACAATGAAGAATTTTCTAGAAAACCGCTACCCCACACCATCACGTTTTGAACGCTCAGATAACGCGGACTCATAAACCTTTTCAAATTTAGGTACTAAATTAGAAATATCGTATTTTTGAGCTTCTATTCGACCCCATTTGCCAAGTTCATCACGCAACTCTGGCTGCTCAACAAGCTCATTAAGTTTTTCATATAAATCACCTACCTCACCTGGCAACGTTAAAAAATCTGCGCCCTTATCTTGCAGCACCGTACGATAACCATTGTTAGATGCTGCAACAACGGTTTTACCACTGGCCATAGCTTCTACTAATACAATTCCAAAACTTTCACCGTATTTTGCAGGAGAACAAAAAATATCGCATGTCGCATACCATCGGGCTTTATCTTCTTCGGCAATACGTCCTAACATTTCAACATTTTTTAATTTATGCTGTGCAATGAATTCCATGACTTCTTGTTTTTGTTCACCATCGCCCGCGACTAGCAAACGAACTTTCTTTCCAATTTCACATAATTTAACAAATGCGGCCATAAGCACCATAATGCCTTTACGATCTTCTAATCGCCCTAAAAATAAGATATTTACATGGTCATCCCGGTATTGCTCAAAAACTTCAACATTGTTAAAAAAAATGGAGTAGTCAATACTTGGTGGCAAAATATTTGGCTGGCGGTTGGGAATTGCTGCTAAATGACCTGCAGGTGAACTTGATACCGCGATGACACCATCCAAACGAGGCAATAATCTGTGGCTAATAAAGCGAAAAATCCCTCGAGTTACTTTACCACCAAAAGTATCTGGTGGTGTATCATGAAAGGTAGCCACATCAGCCGCATGGGATAATCGTAATATTTGAAATGGTAGCAATGGCGTCCAGATAGTATGATAATGAATAATATCAAACTCCTCATCCACTAGATATTGTTTTAACCGCTTGTATTCCTGACCCAAAGCAATACTAATTTCAAAATTAGTTTTATTAAAATTTAATCTACGTTTTTTACCTGCGTGAAATACCCCTTCAACACTATTACTTAGTTGTGAATTTCCTGGCGCTATAATTCGAACTTCATGCCCTGCATTCTTCAATGCAAAACTTAAATCTCGAATATGTGTTTGAACACCACCGGGCTGATAAATATCGTACGGACAAACTTGAGCAATTTTCATGGAGGTAATTTTATTGCAATTTAGAAAAAGTAGAATATTGCGTATGTAAAAAATCTAATGCGGAATACAAAAGCAACCAAACCAGCACCCAATGCAACAAACCAAGATAACCAAAAATTATCACCGCAAAAGGTAACGCCCAATCAAGACCACTGAAAAAGGGGAAAAAATAGTTATCTAACCAACTCGTCGAATTGTGTTCATTTCTTTTTTCCACATCAATGTCATCTTTAAAACTCAACTCATTATCCACATACATACGGCACATTCTCGCAATGATCGCTAACATTGCTGCTATCAATAAACATTCAGTTGCTATCACTGTAAATGACTCGGATATCCAAGACGCCTGACTTATGATTAATCCAATAGATAAATACATTAAAATTCGATATAGAATATCTGTCAAAAAATCAAAGTAGCCGCCTTTTTGGGAAGTTTGCCCAGTTACACGAGCTATATTTCCATCAACACAATCAAGCACTGATATAATCAAGCCTAACAATCCAACAAAAAAGTATGGAGCAGGAAACCAAAGCGCCAAAAAAGGCAAGCAAATCGCAAGCACTAATGATATGAAAGTAACATTTGATGGAGAACAGTTTAAATGCAAAAAAAATGGTGTGATTTGAAAAGACAGAGGCCGATACAGATAATAAACAGCCCACTCTGTATATCGTTCTTCTTTTGCTTTCTCCACATCATAAGATTGGCGAATATCATCTACGGTATACCGCGACTTAGCCCCCTCACTATTCATTTTTCATCTTCTTTCTTATTAAAACCAATCTGACTCAACACTTTCTGGAACAAACCGTTCACTAATTTTCTTGCCACTAACAACATCCATACCAGTGAGTTCAATATAGTTCACCGATGACCAAAAACCGCTTCCTTCTACATCAATATAAATGTTTTTTAACCTAGCTTGTTTGCCTTTAATTTGGGTATGAGCTTCCGCCTTCCCTTCCTTGCTAACGGATATCCTAATAGCACGCTCTGCATAAGCCATTAATTTAATAATATAATATTTACCATTATTTATTGGCTCAAATGTCAAACCATAAGCAAAGTTACGCTCCGCAAAATTCAGCGCTCTACGCTCACCATTTGTGTTATACCTTAACCAGTAGATTTCAACAGGCCGCTCCGAATTTAATTTTCCATTTTTCAATAAATTCGCGTCGTATACAACTGTATTGGAGTTTGTTGAACGCTGAAGATAAAATAGCCTGTTTTCTGTTTCAGGTGGAACAGGATAATTCGCTCGCTGACCAGCCCACGCAAATGAACTTGCACCCATACATATGAAAATTAAATAGAGTACATACCATGATATACTCTGTCTGTTAAATTTCTGCACTGGCTAATTTCAACTTTCTAATAATAAAAAAACAATGCTCATCAATTTTCATACTCCCCATGATCAAGCAATAAAACTGTAAATTCAGGACATTGTAGCCCATTTGATTCAAATGTATAATTTGATCTCTTAACCTTTTAAATATTATGGCATTTATGCGTCGCTTTCTCTATATTTCACCTTTTTTTCCACCACTTTGCAGAGTTGGCGCATTTCGACCTCTTAAATTCGCACGTCATATGCCTGATTTCGGCTGGCAACCCATTGTGCTATGTGATTTATGGCCAGGAGCCAGCACAGATAATCAATTAACTACAGCAATACCTAAATCTACCATTGTATTAAGAAAATATAGCAAACATGCCACTGTCACCGAAAAACAGCTAACATCCCAATCTGTATCATTATCAAAAAAAGAAAACAGTATTCCCAAAAAACGCATCGGTATCTTTGCAGGACGTGAATGGTTACCCATGGGAGATGCGGTATTTAACATCCCTCATGCCTTACAACGTGCGAAAGAAGCTATAGAAAAATATGATTGCAAAGCCATTATGGTAAACGCAGATCCGGTGGCGGCATTACTAGTAGGCGCTCGACTATCAAAGGAAACTGGTTTGCCCTTTATAGCCGACTTGAGAGATCCTTGGGGGCCATGTGAGCTACGCTTACCATTAAGGCCATTTTATACTCGATGGATTGAAAAATATTTTGAGTCAAAGGCGGTAAAACAGTCTTCAAAAGTCATACTTAACACCAACACTACTCTAGATCAGTATAAAAAAGAATTCCCAAATATTCGCGCTGACAAGTTCACAATGATTCGCAACCACGGAGATAAAGAACTAATTTACTCTGGCAACTCACCCTTACCCCCATTCAATAAATATACATTATTGTTTTTAGGCTCTTTTAGCCGATTTGTAAAAGCAGATCCTTTACTACATTTATTAGTCGAATTAAAGCAAAAAGGGATTAGCAATGAACAATTTCAACTTACGCTAACAAGTCCATTAGATTACAACTCGGAGTTACTCGCAAAGAATCTCGATGTATATAACTATATCTCATGCATTCCAACCATATCGTACCTTGACGTTGGTAGATTAATGGACAACGCTGACATACTCACAATGATCTTACCGACAAAACAGCGGATTCAAGCCAAGTTTTACGATTATTTGTTTAGCCAACGTCCAATTCTTGCCATTTCCGATTCACAACCGGAGTTGAGCAAAATACTAGCAGAAACACAATCTGGTGAATTATTCCATTCAACACAAATAAGCAATATGGCCGATTTTATCAAACGCTTTATCACCCAAGGAAGACATCCGGTACTAAAGCGCCACCCAGAATATATTAAATCCTACACGAGCTACGCTGCCAGCGAAAAACTCGCTGACGTATTAGACTCAGTGGTGATATAATTTGCGCCCCAAATGATTAATTAATGACTAAACAGCTGAACTATTAGATTATTTATCAATCAAACGACAACACAATCATTCAATTCAAAATATGCCCAATGCTTTTAACACTAAATTCCCAAGATATCTTTAAGCAATGAAAAACGGAATAATCGGGTATGCACACCCGCGATTTTGGTTATTTTTACCACTATTTATCACTATCTCTGGCATTAGCGTCATTTTACTAACGCGCTATATTGCGTATATATACCACCCCGAAGAGTTTGCACGATCTTTGCCCACTATAAGCAAGACGGCTTCACTTGACATAGCAACTCAATTATTTGCTTCCACAATTCCAATTATCGCCGTTTGTGTATTATTCGCCTGGTATTTGGGTTATTTGGCTACACAAGAACGCATCACTGTCCTAGTCGAAGAAAAATATGCTCCCCGATTACATTTATTAAATCGTATTGCCTTAACTTTAGGCGTAACATCTGGGATATCATTGGCGCTTTTGGCAATCGTCAGCCTTGAAGACAATAATGACTGGCATATTTATTTTTCTTACATATTTTTTATCAGCCAAACACTTTCATTTGCATTTGATTCGTCAGTGCTACTGCAAATACGCAAACATGTTGGAAAAGACCGAGCAAAACATGGATTCGGCTTGGATGTTAGGCCTTGGTTAAGCATTGCATTAATAATCAATGCCCTATTTTTCTATTTTATGTACCTATATAAAGAAGACCCATTGTTAGCCAACTTTGCATTAACGCGACCCATTTATGTAGGCTCAGAATACTTATCCGTTTTTATCGGCTTATCTTACGCGACAGCTTATTTACCTGAAATGAGACGGTATATAAATAATTTTTTTGGAACGAACTACAAATAAT
>Ga0316207_10003108_pt1 | contig 15883 bp, 13 predicted proteins | sample 6weekpyrite_MG_FD_204943 | JGI IMG/M metagenome (GOLD analysis project Ga0316207, IMG submission 204943) | Microbial mat bacterial communities from mineral coupon in-situ incubated in ocean water Damariscotta River, Maine, United States -... | ecosystem: Environmental > Aquatic > Marine >... | reverse complement strand
CAATTGTTATCAGGTAATTTAACCGCCAGTATTCACGCCTTAGATGCTGACTTAACCTTAGCAAAAGAGCTAGCACAAACACTTGCCCACAAGGTTGGTCGATTAATTTACAATCAAATGCCAACCGGCGTTGAGGTGTGCGCTTCAATGAATCACGGCGGCCCTTTCCCCGCATCAACTAATATAAGAACCACCTCAGTTGGCAGCGAAGCCATTAAACGTTTTCAGCGTCCTATCTGTTATCAAAACATGCCACAAGCACTATTGCCGAGCGCTTTACATAATTAGCCTTTTCCTTCCCGACAGCAAAGGCTTTTAGCAATATTAGCCTTTGCTGGCGGTTTTTTTAGTAAAAAACACCTAAACACTCAACACCTAGTAATTCATTTGCTTTAATGTTATCAATGACAATACCCATTGGTAACATTTATAGGCAAAACATGACTACCGATCATTTAAAAGTTGCGCTGGCACAAATTGCCCCGATCTGGCTAGACAGAGCTGCAACCCTGAGTAAAGTTGTCGATTATATTCATCAAGCTCACAGTGAAAGTGTTGATTTAATTGCCTTTGGTGAAGCACTTGTGCCTGGGTATCCGTTTTGGCTTGAGTTAACTGATGGCGCTCGCTTTAATAACAACACCCAAAAAGAAATTCATAGCCACTATGTAACACAAGCAGTGCAAATTGAAGCAGGACATTTAGAGCCGATTTGCACCGCCGCAAAAGCAACTCAAACAGCTATTTATTTAGGCATTATCGAAAGAGCACAAAATCGTGGCGGTCATAGTCTGTATTGCTCAATGGTTTATATTAATCAACAAGGCGAAATTTGCTCAGTGCACCGTAAGTTGATGCCCACGTATGAAGAGCGCCTTACTTGGTCTACTGGTGATGGTCATGGGTTGCAAGTTCATCGTCTTGGCGCTTTCACTGTTGGCGGCTTAAATTGTTGGGAAAACTGGATGCCGCTGCCTAGAGCTGCATTATATGGTTTAGGTGAAGATCTGCATGTAGCTATTTGGCCGGGAAATGAAAAGAACACCCAAGATATTACTCGCTTTATCGCTAAAGAAGGTCGCTCTTATGTCATGTCAGTATCAGGGTTAATGCGCCCAAGTGACTTTCCAGAAAACACCCCACATATTGAAAAAATACTTGCCGGTTGTAACAATCACGTTCTTGCCAATGGAGGCTCTTGTCTTTGCGGCCCCGATGGAGAGTGGTTAATTTCGCCTCAAATTAATGAAGAAGGCATTTATTATGCGGTGATTGATCACGACAAGGTGCGACAAGAGCGGCAAAACTTTGATGCTGCTGGGCATTACTCAAGACCTGATGTGACAAAATTAACGGTAAATAGACACAGACAGAGCACGGTAGAATTTATTGATAAATGATTTTCTAAATTGTTATCAGAAAGTAACATTAAGGTTATCTCTTTAATATTTACGATTAACGCCTTTATTTGCACGATGAAATAATAGACTTGTTCAGTGTTTAACCCTATTGTGATGACTTATAAAATAATAATTATAATTTGGAGAATTAGCTGTGTGGCAAACAATCAAACGCATCCCTTTTTGGCAAAAAGTACTTACTGGTTTTATTCTTGGCGTCGCCATTGGCATACTTTGGGGCGAGCCAGCAAAAGCATTAAAACCACTAGGCACACTTTATATCAGCCTAATTAAAATGTTGGTGGCACCATTAATTTTTTGCGCTATCACCGTTAGTATTACTTCGTTTGGTAAACAAGTAGGCTTACAACGTTTGAGCATAAAAACATTCTTAATGTTTATGTTTACAGGCACTATGGCGTCATTAATTGGTTTAGCTATTGGTAGCTCAATTGATATGGCTGGCACCACCAAACTTGTTGCCACTGAGGAGTTAACTCGACACGTACCGGGATTTTTTCAAGTGATTCAAGACATGATACCCAGCAACCCCTTTGCTTCTTTTGCTGAAGGAAAAGTTCCTCAAATAATTGTTTTTGCCGTTTTTGTGGCTGTTGCCATCAATAAGGTCGGAGAAAAAGCCGAGCCACTAAAAAAAGCCATCGAAGCGGGCGCTGAAGTTATGTTTCAATTAACTCGAATGATTATTCAATTAACGCCCATCGGTGTATTTGGACTCATGGCTTGGTTAGTAGGTGAATATGGTTTATCAACACTGCTACCGTTAAGTAAATTTATCGGTGCTATCTATTTAGCGGCTGTTATTCATATCATTGTTGTCTACGGCGGTTTAATTAAATTTGTTGGCAAACTCAGTCCATTACAGTTTTTCAAAAAATCAGTGCCTGCACAAATCGTCGCCTTTACCACGTCGTCAAGTTATGGCACCTTGCCTACCAGTAGTCGCTGTGCAGAAGATATGGGTGTGTCAAAGTCGTACCGTTCATTTGTATTACCCTTAGGCGCCACGATGAATATGGATGGCTGTGGCGGATTTTACCCCGCAATTGCTGCAATATTTATTGCTCAAGTTTATGGTATCTCTCTTGATATGACCGACTATCTGTTAATTGTGATTACCGCAACAGTCGCGTCTATAGGTACAGCTGGCGTTCCCGGTAGTGCTCTTATTATGTTGTCAGTTACTTTAGGCGTTATTGGATTACCATTAGAAGGGATTGCTTTTATTGCCGCCATTGATCGTATTATCGATATGATTAGAACCTGCACCAATATTACGGGTGACATGATGACAGCGGTAGTAGTAGGTAAATCAGAAAATCAATTTAATGAACAACAGTTTGCTAGTGAAACGCCCACACTAGAGCAAGTGCTAGAATAAACTTTTTACTATGTTTTATTGGTAATTTAATTATAATGGATTGCATACACGAGCAATGATAACAATATAATGGCAATTGAATACAAAACCCGTACCCAGTTAGTAGTAGAAATTTTACGAGAAAAAATACTCAGTGGTGAAATCGTCGCCGGACAGGCATTACGACAAGCCGCTTTAGCTGACGAGTTAAACGTAAGTCGTATTCCAGTACGCGAAGCTTTATTGCAACTTGAAGCAGAAGGCTTAGTCACTTTTGAACCACACAAAGGTGCTAGCGCTACTGAATTAAATCTTGATCAAGTTGATGAATTGTTCGAACTTAGAGCCATGATTGAAGGTGATTTACTCGCCGCGTCTTTAGTTAATATTACTGATGACGCTATCGCCCAAGCCACTAGTATTCTTGAAAACCTTGATAGTGCGCTAGGTAAAGAAAATGCTGCTAATACTTGGAGTGAGTTAAACTCTGCTTTTCATAACTGCTTGTATTCTGGTGCAAACCGCCCGCAAACTGCTGATTTAGTGAATATTCTCAATAAAAATGCTGATCGTTATATTCGCATGCATTTATTATGGGCAGGGGGTATATCAAAAGCCGGTCCTGAGCATGCTGAACTATTAGCCTTTTGTAAAGCACGTGATATTGATAATGCGGTAGCTAAATTAAAACAGCATATTTTAAGTTCACGCGATGAGATCAAAGCGTTTTTACAGCAGCGTGAAGCCAGTTAATTTTTAGTTCATCAAAATAGCGCTCAATGTAAAAATAGCATCCTTTTCATAGCCCATAGAAAATATTAATTTAATGTATATAGTTTTTTTATTTATAACTATATACAATTAAATTATAAGCAGCGTACAGAATACAAATCACTTATCCCCTCATAATTCAAATTTAATTCAACATTTAAAACACTAATTCGTTTTATATACAAGTCACTAATCACTTAGCCCTGCCTATAACTAAACTGCATTTTTATGCACTAGCAAAAGTCATCTGTAAAAAATTTAGCACTTCCTTCATACGAATATAACACCTGTAACTTTTTTGAAAAATGAAAAAAACTCAGTATAGTGCCTAAAAATAAAACTAGATTGTATACAATATATATTATATAAGTATGTATGATTTTCACTCGTTGCTTACTTTTAAGTTAAACAAATCGTTTTCAAAAGTGGGCAACAACAAAAACAACATGAACAAGGTCATACTATGTCTAACATTATTAAAAGTGGTTTTAAGCCACGTAAATCTTTAATAGCCACAACAATTGCATCATTATTTGCATTTTCTCCAGTAACATCATTTGCTGTCGATGACGCGACCAATGCTGATGAAGAAGTTGAGCGTATTTCGGTTACTGGTTCTCGCATTAAACGTATGGATATTGAAGGCGCCTCACCTATTACGGTTATTTCTTCTGCTGATTTAATTAATTCAGGTTTTTCTACAGTAGGTGAAGCATTGCGCGAGTCTAATTTAAATGCTTTTGGCTCATGGGGGGGAGGCTCAAATAATGGTTGGGCCTCACAAAACACAGTGCAACTAAAAGGAGCTTCTGCTCAACATACTTTGACATTGTTAGATGGACGCCGTATGGCTAAATCTCCTGTTTTAGATGGTGGGGCAACTAACTTAAATACCATTCCTATGGCTGCTGTTGAAAGAATTGAAATTCTAACGGATGGTGCCTCTGCTATTTATGGTACTGATGCTATTGCCGGTGTTATTAATATTATCTTGAAAAAAGACTTTGAAGGGATGGAGATAAAAGGAAAAGCCGAACGCCCTAGTTTAGAAGGTGGTGATTCTAATAGTTTCTCTATTACTGGTGGTTTAAGCTCTGAAAAAGGCAGTTTAATTTTTACCATTGAACATTACCAACAAGATATTATTATGCAGTCTGCACGTGATTACACCCAGCCTTACTTGCTAGAAGGGGGTGATCCAACAGACGCAAATGACTGGGCTAATTTATCGTGGACAGGCCGAGTTTTAAAACAAGGTGGTGCTGGTGGTTGGGCATGGGAACATCCATTTGCAAACGATTCAAGTTGTGGTGAAGTGTACGGCGATAAGTTCATTGGTCCAGTAAACGATAGAAATTATGCTGGTGATAGCTTATGTATGTTTGATTACACCCAAGATGCCGGTCAATCGGTCGCCAGTAAACGTGACAACACATTACTAAACTATACCTATAATGTTTCTGATAATGTGGTGTTAACCGCTCGTGCTTATTGGGCAAAAACTGAAACACAAGATATCTCAGCGCCTACTCCTGCAACAATTTCAGTCCCCCAGGGTTTACCCGCATATACTACTGACGAAGGTCTTGAACTAAAAGAATTGTATGCGGATCCGTGGGCTGGTGTTGGTTATCGCTTTGATACCGCTGGTAATCGTGTTGGTGAACATCATGATACTGTTTATGACTATACGCTTGCTCTTGAAGGCTCAGAAGATAATTTTGAGTGGGATGTGGCCGTTGCTTACAATAACTATGTCAACTTCACTTGGGGAACTGGCTACTTACTTGATGGCGCACAAAATGATTTAGTAGGCTCATGGAACAATGATACTAACCAGTTTGAAGGTTGGGATCCTCGTGATCCTAACTCACCACTCCCCGCAGGTGCTACGGCAAACTACGATAAACGAATGACCGCAGATTACTTAGATTTTTCAGGTGGAGTAAGTTTTGATCTGTTAGAGTTACCTAGCGGTGAAATTGGCGTTTATGTTGGTGCATCATACCGAAAAGAGAGCTTAGACTCACAAGTGAGTGCTCTTGCTGAAGCCGGCCGTATCATAGGTGGTAATGGCGGTTCAGGTGGTACTGGTGAACGTGATGTTTCCGCTGCTTATTTTGAGATGGTAATTCCTGTTTTAGATTCTTTAGAAGTTAACTTAGCGGGTCGATACGATGATTACTCAGATTTTGGTGGCACGTTCAATCCGCAAGTTTCTGTTCGCTATAACCCGATCGAAACAGTCATGCTGCGTGCTTCCTACGGTGAAGGTTTTAGAGCGCCAACATTAGCCGATTTAAACCAAGGTGTAACTGAAGGTTTTGGTACTTTAACTAATTATATCGCTTGTTATGAAGCAGGGGATGACATTGATAGTTGTGATTTGCGTGAAGAAGCAGCCACTCAAACTGGTGGCAATGCTGATTTAGGCCCTGAAGAGTCTGAAACAATGAATTTAGGTTTAGTCTGGGATATTACTGATAATATCGATTTTTCAATAGATTATTGGCAGCTAAATACCGACGGGCTTATTCAAAGTATTAGCTCGAACGAATTATTGCAAACTCAAGCAAAACTTTATCAAGCTGCTGATGAAGCAAATATAGATCGCCCTGATATTTCAATGGTTTATTCGGGTGCAGCCATCGTTTTATCACCAAATGGTCGTATTGATTATGTCACTGCTCCAGTGATTAATATAGGAGAAACAGAGCGTGAAGGTATCGATGTCTCTGTCAATGCACATTTTGAGACTAACTTGGGTGATTTAGAGCTAGGCTTAAATGTTTCTAAGTATTTAACTTATAAATATACTTTTGTAGATAATGGCACTTCAGTTATTTCAGAAGATCAGGCTGGTCGCCAAGACCAACCTGATGTTCGAATCAACATGAATATTGACTACACTTTAAATGAGCACAGTCTTCATTATTTCACCAATTACACAGGGTCACAAACGTCTTGGGATTACAACGGTGACGATGAGGAGTCTGGCTTATATGAAATTGATGCCCATATGACCCATAACTTATCGTATAACTACATAACACCATGGAATAGCAACGTTACTTTAGGTGTTAATAATTTAACCGACGAAAAGCCTAAATTTGATAAATGGGGAGGCTTTAATGGCAACCTTTATGATATCCGAGGTCGTCTTCTCTATGTATCTTTTAGTCAAAGTTTTTAGTTTATAGAGCTTCTGTAAATACAATCAAAGCTGCTCAAATGAGCGGCTTTTTTTTGGGTTTTTATTAGCTTTATAAAGACTTGAAAAATAGGAGTATACTGTATACAATTATGAACACTGTTTATTCATTTATAAAAACAACATTGTAATCTCCCTATGAAAAACACAGCAACACCCGCATTTCCAGCAGCATTTTACGTTGCCAATACCATGGAAATATTTGAACGTTTAGCTTGGTACGGTATGTATACCTTGCTTGCTAGCTATATTATGACGCCAAGCACTCAAGGGGGTTTAGGATTAGGCAATACTGAGCGCGGTTTGATCATGGGTGTAGTGCCTTTTTTCTTGTATTTATTCCCTGTTATTTCTGGGGCTTTAGCTGATAGGTTCGGCTATCGAAAAATGTTCTTGCTGTCTTTTACGCTAATGGCACCGAGTTATTATTTTCTAGGTTACGCATCAAACTTAGGCAGTTTCATTAGTTTATTTATGCTCATTGCTTTGGGCGCGGGTATTTTCAAACCGGTAGTCATCGCCACTATCAGCCGCAGCACCAATGATGCTAACCGCGGCTTAGGTTTTGGTATTTTCTATATGATGGTTAATATCGGCGGCTTTTTAGGACCTGTTTTAGCACCCATTATTCAAAAAAATTATGGCTGGCAATGGGTGTTTACCTTTGCCGCCATTTGGATCTCACTTAATTTTATTCCTGCACTATTCTTTTACAAAGAGCCTGAACGACATGAAAAAACAGGCGGTTTGCAGCAAGTATTTAAAGAAATGCAAGAAGTGCTAGGTAATTCACGTTTGGCTTTACTTATTGTGCCTTTACTGGTGCTACTGGTTTCTTTTTATGCAGGTATTATCAGCTCAGGAAAACTAACGACTATTATTGCCTTCGTTTTAATTGTTTCAGCTGTTATCTGGGATGTGCTTATTGCAAAAATTGAGAAAAACAACCATGAAAAACTACCTTGGTATCAACAAAAAATGCAAATTGGTAATAAAGCTTTTATGGTTTATTTACTGATTTTAACCGGTTTTTGGAGCGTTTATTTACAGATATTTATCACCCTGCCGGTGTTCATCCGAGACTTTGTTGATAGCGCTGATTTGGTAAATTTACTGCACAGCATCAGCCCTTGGCTACATGACACCTTAACCGCAATTAATATTGATACTTTAGCGAATGAAATAACCCGTTTAGCAACTGAGTTTGCCTCAGTAGACTTGAATACCAGCAAAGAAAGTTTGCAAACTATCACCAGCACTTTAGCCGCTTTAGATATTCGTGTGCCACAAACGGAGTTAATAAACGCCTTTACTGCATTGTCTCACACACCTGAAAGTCTGTCTCAAGCCAGCCTTAGCTATGCCAATCAGTGGGCAAGTGATTATCGCCAAATGAATCCTGCGACTATTTTAAGTCTCGATTTTTTAATGATCATCTTGTTCCAAGTATTCATTAGTCATTTTATTAGTCGATTCAAAGCCTTGCCAACCTTGATTATTGGTACGGCTATTTTATCTTGCGCTATGTTAATCAGTGGTTTTGCCCATGGTTTTATCCTTGGTGGTTTGATGGTAGCGGTATCTGTGATTGTTTTTGCTGTTGGTGAAATGACCGCTTCTCCCAAAAGCCAAGAATATGTTGCTTCCTTTGCTCCTAAAGAAAAAGCCGCTATGTTTATGGGTTATTACTTTGTCTCGATGGCGTTAGGTAACTTATTTGGCGGCTTACTCTCTGGCTGGTTATATCAATCGTTAGCCGTTGATTTAGCTAACCCAATGTTAATGTGGACGGTAATTGCATTGCTTGGCTTTGTCACCTGTGCTGCCTTGTATATATTTAATCGCACCTTGGTCAGTGATATTGAACAACAACAAGCTTTTCAGTTAGCACAGGCGAGTAAGTAGTATGCCTAATAATCATTCTTTTTTAGACAAACTAGACCAATGGCAACCAGCCATTAGCCAAGAAAATTTTATCACCCTACATACCCTAGAATGTCATACCGGTGGCGAGCCATTGCGTATTATTACCCGTGGTTTTCCTGAGTTAGCCGGTGATACTATTTTAGCTAAAAGGCGAGATTGTCAGCAAAACCATGACGATTTGCGCCGCGCGTTAATATTTGAACCTCGTGGTCATGGTGATATGTATGGCGCAATTATTACCTCGCCTGAACGAGAAAACAGTCATTTTGGCTCAATTTTCATCCATAATGAAGGTTATTCCACCATGTGTGGTCATGCCGTTATTGCTTTGGCAAAATGCGCGGTTGAATCGGGAATGGTGCCTCAAACAGGGAAAATAACAGACGTTATTATTGACGTGCCCTGCGGACAAATTATTGCCCAAGCCTTTGCGGAAAATATAGCAACGCCTACTATAATTACGAAAGTATCATTTAACTCAGTGCCTGCGTTTGTTTTTGCTGACAAACAAACCGTTGAAGTGGCAGGCATTGGCACTGTCAATTTTGATATTGCCTTTGGCGGCGCTTTTTATGCGTATGTGCAAGCACCAAGTATCAACCTTGATTTATCACCAGAAAATCATCAACAAATTATTGATTACGGCAAAAAAATAAAAACTGAAGTCATCAATAATATCGCGGTAAAACACCCTTTTGAAAATGACTTAAGCTTTTTATATGGGGTGATATTTATTGATGATAAAAACATGACTACTGATCTCCCCCAAGAAATTCATAGTCGTAATGTCTGTGTTTTTGCCGATGGCGAGTTAGACCGAAGCCCAACGGGCAGTGGTGTTAGTGGTCGTATTGCTTTGCATGTTGCCAACAACGAACTTTCGCTCAATCAGTCAATAACCATTGAAAGCATTCTAGGTAGCACATTTGACGTACAAGCAGTAGAGAAGCTCAATTACGGTGATTTTTCTGCGGTGATTGCTCAAGTAACTGGTAATGCTTTTATTTGCGGTAAAGCCCAATGGCTAATTGATGTCAACGATCCTTTAAAACACGGCTTTCTTTTAAGGTAAGAAAAATATGAATGCTATTAACGCCTTGCGCAAGCAAGTATTCTCATCTTCTCACAGTGCATTAGTTATCTTTAGTGATATTAATATTCGTTATTTATCTGGTTTTTCAGGTCATGCTGCGACAGTATTGATCACGAATAATGTCAACTATTTAATCACTGACTATCGCTATTTTGAACAAGCAAAAGCGCAAGCGGGGCATGCACAAAAACGCTTTAATGTTATTTGTCGTGATCGTGCTAACCAAAGTTTAACCGCGCTCATTATTGAATTGCTTAACCAAGAAAACAGCCAAACAGTATACTTTGAAAGTGAACATACCAGTGTTGCTCAATGGCAAGAAATGGCTGAACAAATAGCAAAACTTACCGAGGTAAAAACAATATCACCATTAGCAGGCACAGTTGAAAAACTTAGAATGATTAAAACCGCTGATGAAATTAGCAATATCAAGCAAGCCGCCAAAATTGCTGATCAAGCGCTTGCTAATATTATTCCTCTGATCAAAGCAGGCATTACTGAACAGGAGCTAGCAACCGAATTAGATTATCAAATGGCAAAGCTAGGCTCAGAAGAGCTATCTTTTGCCACTATTTTAGGTTTTGGTGAGCGCAGCGCCCTGCCCCACGGTATTCCGTCAAACCGCGCCCTTAAGAAAGGCGATTTAATCTTAATTGACTTTGGCGCTGTGGTTAACGGTTATCGTTCAGACATGACCCGCACTTTTGTGTTTGGACAAGCCAGTGATAAGCAGCGTCATATTTATCACTTGGTACAAACTGCCCAACAAGCAGCCATTGATACTTTAGCTAATGCAAGTAAAGAAGGCGTTAGTGGGCAAGCATTATATCAAGCCTCTGCTGAAATTATTCTTAACAGTCAGTATAAAGATTACGCCGGCGAAGGCTTAGGTCACGGTGTCGGCTTGCAATTGCACGAACAACCTTTCCTTGGTCCTGATTGTCAAACTCAAATAAAGCCAAGCCATGTGATCACTATCGAACCCGGTATTTATATTCCAGATTGGGGCGGTATTCGCATTGAAGACGATGTGGTGTTAACCAAGCAAGGTTTAGAAATTTTAACCCAATCACCCAAAGCATTAATTGAGCTTTAACAACCGTAGGCGGGATTTTAATCGCGCACGTTTGGATTTTAATCGCGCTCAATTTAAAACAGAGAATCCCATGAGAATCATCAACACCGAACAAGTACAAAACAGTTTATCGTTTGCTGAATTAATTCCTTTACTAAAAGAAAGTTTTAGCAAGCCATTTCATATGCCGCAACGTCAAGTCCATTTACTTAGCCCTGACGATCACAGTAAACACGATGCCTTTGCTTTATTACCCTCGTGGAATGATGAAGTGATTGGAAATAAAATGTTTACCTATTTTCCAGAAAATAACGCCAAACACGATTTACCCGGTTTGTTTTCTAAAATCATGCTTTTTTGCCGCAAGACAGGTGAACCTCTCGCCCTTGTTGATGGTACTAGCGTAACCTATTGGCGAACCGCCGCTATTTCTGCGCTCGCTAGTCAGTTATTATCACGTGAAAACAGCGAACACTTAATGTTATTTGGTACTGGCAATTTAGCCGCTTATTTATTACATGCCCACATCAGTGTTCGCCCATTGAAAAAAGTCACCCTTTGGGGACGTAGTGCCGATAAGGTACAAAAATTAGCTAATGAGTTCAGTGCGTTATATCCCAACATCAGCTTTTATACCAGCTTAGATGTTAACCAAGAAATAGCTCATGTAGATATTATTTGCTGTGCGACAGGAGCAAAAACACCGCTTTTTGATGGCAAGTTAGTATCAGCAGGTACGCACATAGATTGTTTAGGTAATCACATGCCAAATGCCCGAGAATGTGACAGTGAAACAATAACTAAGGCAAGAGTATTTGTGGATAGCTTAACCAATACCTTAAATGAAGCAGGCGAGTTACTCATCCCTATTGAAGAAGGCGTATTCAATGCTGAGAATATTATTGGTGAGCTAGCAGATATGTGTAAACAGCCTGAAATATTACGCCAAAGTGATGAAGAAATAACCTTGTTTAAATCGGTAGGAACCGCCATTAGTGATTTAGTGGCCGCCTATTTGGTTTATCAAAAAGTATCATAGTAATATTTACTCTAGTATTGTTCATGGCGCTAAAGCCCTCATTTTTTAAGCGCCATTAACTTCTGTAAAATATCATTATCATAACGAGCTATGTGATTTTTAAACTCCTGATTTAACTCAGCAGCAATAGTTTGAATAATATGCGTTGAAACATTAGCTTTTAAAGTCGCTAAACTTTTATCTAAATAAATAAGTTCATTGGTGTGTAATGAGGCGTGATCTGCAACTATTTTAGCGGTTAAGTATTGCTGTAATATCTGTTCTTCTTTGATGATGTGCTCTAAAAAAAAGGCAATAAAATTTTCTAGTATGGTAATAGCATACTGATGATTTTTTGGCTGACTAGCGATATCTGTTAACTTTTCAATGTAATTGAAAAGCGCTTGATGATCTTCATGTATATGGCTAATGCCAGCATCATTATTATGTTTTATTACACCTGCACTTACTTGTTCCATGTTGGTGTTGCCCATTTTAACCAATTAAGTAAATGTAATTGGTCATCAAAAAGCATAGCACTAACTCCGCATTTTGCTATATTAAACACAAACTTTTTAAAACATATGTGCAAAAACATAAACATAGCTATTTTATTTTATTAAAATAGTTACTTTTTAGCGATACTCGACTTACTTGCCAACGCATTGGCATGCCAATACTGCCAGTGCATATGTAGTGGAGTTTCAATTAAGTGTGCCGGTTGTAGGTAGTCTTTATAGGTATAACGGTAGAACTGTCTTGGTTTTCGAGAGTTACTCTCTTCCTTTACCTCAACAAAATTAGCATTATTAACCATCAACCAATCCGTAAACTCTTGCTCAAACTTTTTGCCACTTTCATCAAGTAGTTTTTTATAGCCTGCAAAAAAATCTGTTTTTAAAAAATGAGCTAATTGACGGTATTCTGCACTGTGCTGTTCATACATAAAGCGCACTGCTAAATAACCCCATTTATACACTTGATCATTGCCATCTCGGTATTTAGTATCAAACACCTGTTGCAGTGTAAGCCATTCATCTATTGGTGTTTCATGCAATTTTTTAAAGGTTTTTGGATTATCATCACCTTTTGATATATATTCGGCCAACCCTTCTGACCACCACACTAAGTGACTTGGAAAGTGATTGAAGGTATCGTATTTAATAAACCTGCCATCAAGGTAATGCACGTACTCATGATTTAAATTCCATACTTTAAATTTAGGTCGCAGCCAAAAATGCTCATAAGAATAAAACGTCGCCAAGTTGTCTGGATCTTGGGTAGTGCCTTCAATGTACATACCGCCGTTATTGGTACCAATATCAAAGGTTAGCTGTCCATATTTGTTATATTCGCTGGCATTATTAAAGACGACAACACGCAGTTTATCATTAAAGTCATTTGCTACTGGCTGGTGTTTAGTGGCCAGTTTTTCATGAAAAACAGTTTCTTGAGATATTAATTGCTCACAGGTGCTCTCAAGTTGCTCGTGTGTCATTTTCTGCGTGCGAATAAACAAACTATCAGAGCAGACATACTTAATTGGCGTAGCTTCTTCGACGGTTGGCGCAATACAGCGATTTTTCAAACTGCCCTCTGTACACTCTTCTTTACCGCGAAAGGTGGTCACTACATAGGGAATACTAAATAAAGTTTTTAGCTTTTTTTGTTTATTATCTACCTTTATATTCGCGAGTGAATTAGACAGCGCCTGCCAAAGTTTATTGTCTAAATCTGTCATTTTTTGTTGTTCTGGCAAGCTAATTTCTTCATCATCTAGCTGCTGTTGTTGCGCTTTACTTTTTTCATAATAAGCATTGGTATATTGCTTATTATAAACATTATAGTACTGAGCTAATGCCCATGCAGCATGTTGTTTTGGCCAGTCATCGTCATTAATCAGTGCATTTTTACTTTCAATAAACGCTAACAAAGCTTGTGGCAATGCACTATTGCTACCATAAATAGCTAAATGTTCAGCTTCATTTTTACGCACTGCTTCATAAGGTAAAATTGCCGCCGCGCGTAGTGTTTCCCATAGGGCGTAATCAAGTTGCTTATTATCTGCTGATAAATCAGCAGTAGCGTACAAATTAATAAGCTGAGTTAACGGTTGTAAATGATCACCGTTATAGCCTTGCATTGGCTTAAGAAAGTATAAACGGTATAAAGCCACCGCATAATTTTCATGTAATCTAGCTGTAGTAGGCGTGAGCTGATAAAAATCAGGCATTGCTTGTAAATCGAGCAAAGCCTGATTAAGTGCCTGCGCTGTTGGCTCTGACCAGTCTTTATCTGGGCCAAAACTGGCATAAATGCGTAAATAAAAACTCAGCTTGTCTAAATCTGTATTCGCTAAACCATCTTGTTGCGCAAGGGCTGAAATAGCTTGACTCACCTCTAATAACAAACCCGTTTGATAATGATCGAAATCTTGACTCCACAATGTTTCAACATCTGCGCTTAAAACACTTTCTACTACCAATGATTGATACTCTTGAGGTAAATGGTCAGTTTCTTTTACTGCTTGCTCGACGGTAGGGCTGACGCTGCAAGCATTAATGGCAATGCCTGAGGCTAAGGCGAAGATAAGGGCTTTTCTATTTTTCATGGATTTATTGTTAGCTGAGTTGATATTGGTATAATGTATACAATCAATTAAGGTAAAGCAAGTAATGGTTTGCTGCTGTTTGAAATGAATTGAATTGATACTCATTGGGGAAACAGATTAAATCATTAATCGGTAAAAGGATTATGCTCTCTAAAAGTGGCCACAGCCATAGCGATAGACAATAAAATAATAGAATTAAAAAAGACCGGTACCACTACAAAATAATAACCTAACTCATGCACGCCACTGCCTCCAATAACAGCAGTGACAGCAGTTGCGCCACCCGGTGGATGCATACTACCCGTATGGTGCATTGCCAGCATTGCCAAACCTATAGCCACCGATGAGGCTAATATAGAGTTTGGAATTAAGTAATAGCAACTAATGCCAATAAAAGCCGATATGATATGACCGCCAACTAAAGGCCAAGGTTTAGAAACTGGGCTTTGAGGAATTGCAAAAATTAACATAGCTGAAGCGCCGGTTGACGCTAACACCATAGGATGGTTGTCAGCTTGTAAAATATTAAAGCTGAAAAAAGAGGCGCACAAAGTAGCGAAAAATGCACCAATAATGGATACATACACTTCTTTATTTGCCATGGTTCTCATGGGCATAACAATAAAATGCTCAGCTAATTAGTTGATATATTGAGCATAACAGAGTGATGTTATAAGGCAAATCTAGCTTACACTAAGTTATTTCTTGCCATATTTCGATGAACTTTTTTAGCGATTCTAGCTAAATCGCTAATTTCGCCTAAGGTGGGAATTTGTGCATTATCAAGTTGGCACTGGTAGTGATCAAGTTCACTCCCCATGTATTCCAACATTTTTTTCGGACAACCTACACACTTGCCGGCGCAAATTTCATGTTCAGGCTTTTCAAACGGCAATGCCGTTTGAATTTGCTCTATCAACACTTGCATGGCAACGGATGTGCTGGGCTTCATAAGAGGATGACTGAGCAACCTTAGTTATTATTTTCTAATTCTATTGGGTTTTCATCACGGTCATAAACAACATAACGACCAATGTTATTACCTGTTTGTACGTCATTAACCATTTTATTTAAAAAAGGTTCTGCGTCATCTTGTGTAGGTGTCATATTATTTTCACCACTAAGACTGGCGATAAAAACAAAATTCCAATTTTTTTCAATAGAGTCGGCTTCACCTTTTAAGGCTGCAAAGGTCGATAACTCTTCAGGTAATTTATCAACGCACATCACGGGAGTAATAGTGCCTTGTTGGTGCTTTTTACTCTTCTTCGGATTTTTAGATTCGGCATTGGCGAATAAAAACATTAAACGCTGTGGTTGCTCTTGCTGATTAGTTAGCTCAAGTAATTCTTTAAAAGATTTCATAATAGAGTATTTAATTGAAGGAAAACATTGGC
>Ga0316207_10003107_pt1 | contig 15885 bp, 14 predicted proteins | sample 6weekpyrite_MG_FD_204943 | JGI IMG/M metagenome (GOLD analysis project Ga0316207, IMG submission 204943) | Microbial mat bacterial communities from mineral coupon in-situ incubated in ocean water Damariscotta River, Maine, United States -... | ecosystem: Environmental > Aquatic > Marine >... | reverse complement strand
CAAAAATAGTCATTGCAGTTAATAAAATTGATAAATTAGATAAAAAAGAAGCATTGTTGCCGTTATTACAAAAACTATCTGAATTAGAAAATATCGCGGAGATTGTGCCGCTTTCGGCAACGAAAGGTCATCATGTTGATACACTTGAGTCTATTTTAAAGTCAATGTTGCCTGAAGCCGAGTTTTTCTATGATGAAGATCAGGTGACAGACAGAAGTATGCGTTTTATTGCCGCAGAGCTTATCCGCGAAAAGTTGATTCGTCGCCTGGGTAAAGAATTACCTTATTCTTTAACTGTCGAGATTGAGGAATATGCTAACAAGGATGGCACATTGCATATAGGAGCCGTTATTTGGGTTGAACGAGCAGGACAAAAAGCCATTGTGATTGGCAAAAATGGTTCGATGTTAAAAGAAATTGGCAAGCAATCTCGCTTAGAATTAGAGAAGATGCTTGAAGAAAAGGTGTTTGTGCGTTTATGGGTCAAAGTGCGCGAAGGTTGGTCTGATGATGCCCGCGCATTACGTAGCCTTGGTTATACTGACGATTTCTAATGAGCACACGGATTGAAAGCCAGCCTTGTTTTATTTTACACCGTCGTGATTTCCGTAATACCAGCTTAATTATTGAAGTCTTTTCTGCAGACCATGGTCGTGTTGCAATGGTTTCGAAGGGTGCCCGAAGACCAAAATCACGTGTTAATGGATTACTGCAAGTATTCCAGCCTTTATTGGTTTCATGGGCGGGTAAAGGTGAACTAAAAACGCTTGTTAATGTGGAAGCGGCGGAATTTGTTAAACCCTTAGCAGGTTCTTCATATGCAAGTGCTTATTATCTAACGGAGCTGATTTTTCGTTTGCTTAAGCCTAATGATGTCCATGAGCAATTATTTGTCTCATATGCTCAGGCGTTAACTGCATTACGTGAAAATGATCATGGTAATAATTCAGCAGAAGTCAGCTTAAGGCTATTTGAAAAAAGATTGTTACAAGAATTGGGCTACGGACTCATTTTAGAACATGATGCGAACACGGGTGAGTCAATTATGGAAGATCGTGAGTACTATTATGTGTTGGAACATGGGCCAGTTGAGTGTGATTTGGAAAGTATTCCTCAAGGCCCTAAGTTATCGGGCAGCAGTTTAATCGCGTTGGCGAATGAAACATTGAGCAATAAAGATTGTTTAAATGATTGTAAACGACTCATGCGCACGGTTTTGCAAAATTATCTTGGCGATAAGCCATTACAGAGCCGTATGTTGTATAATCAGCGTGCACAGGCTGAATAGTAAAGATTAGCAGGAGAAAAGAGAGTGTCTGAGTTAGTCACTGAAATATTGTTAGGGGTTAATATTGATCACGTTGCGACATTACGTCAGGCGCGTGGCACTCGTTACCCTGATCCTATTCAAGCGGCTATTGAGGCAGAACAAGCTGGAGCAGATGCAATCACATTGCATTTGCGTGAAGATCGTCGACATATCCAAGATCGTGATGTTGTTATGTTGCGTGATATTTTACAAACACGTATGAATTTGGAAATGGCAGTCACCGAAGAAATGCTTGCGATAGCCGAAAAGGTAAAACCGGATGATTGCTGTTTAGTTCCTGAAAGTCGTGAAGAACTAACGACTGAGGGTGGTCTTGATGTAAAAGGTCAAATGATGCGAGTTACTGAAGCATGCTCACGCTTGTCGGCTGCTGGTGTGCGTACCTCATTATTTATTGATCCAGATCCTGAGCAAGTCAATGCGTCGGCAGAGGCGGGTGCACCTGTAATTGAAATACACACAGGTCGTTTTGCGGATGCAGAAACAGCGGTAGAAAGAGCACTTGAGTTTGAACGTATTTGTAATGCGGTTGATGCCGGTGTGAAAGCGGGTTTACATGTTAACGCAGGACATGGACTTCATTACCATAATGTAGAACCTGTTGCGGCATTGTTAAACGTACGTGAATTGAATATTGGTCATGCCATTATTGCACGTGCTGTTTTTTCTGGTTTGCAAGAGTCTGTTCGAGAAATGAAACGCCTAATGATAGAAGCAAGATTAATGGCGTTACAGGTTAAGTCATGATTTACGGTATCGGTACAGATATTGTTCGTGTCTCTCGTATGCAGAAAAATATAGAGCAGCATGGCGACAAATTTTCACGACGAATCCTGAGTGATTCGGAATTAGAGGACTATGCTGCCTCGGTTCGACCGGCACACTTTCTCGCTAAACGCTTTGCAGCAAAGGAAGCGACTGCAAAAGCGATGGGGATTGGCTTTAGTCGAGGCATGAGTTTGCGAGATATTGGTGTCGGACATGATGAAAATGGAAAGCCGACACTTGAATATTTTGCGCGTGCACAAGAATTGGTTAGTGAGCTAGGTATTGGTGATGGTTATATCAGTATCGCAGATGAAGATGATCATGCCGTGGCCTTTGTTACTCTTTTAGGAACGGATGCTTAATGTCGTTAAGTCAATTGGTTTTGATAAACATTACATGCCAGTAGGGATGCCCTGTCTCCTTCGGGAAATTACTGCGTAATTTCAAGGCGTCGCCATGCCAGCTAATGTCATTTGTTTAAACATGTTTGATAAATTCTTCGCTTTAGTAGGAGGATAGGCTGTTGAGCCTTATATTAAATAATATCAATCAAGCTCTAACAATCGCCCAATTTCTATATTCAGTCTGTCGACAGCATCTTGGAGATCGTCATCATTATTTTTGAGTAGTAACTCAAGGTTATTCGCGGCTTGTCCTATCGCTGGTACACCACAATAGCGACTTGAGCCATTTATTTTATGCACATTGTCGTATAACGCTGCTTTGTCACCCTCAGCAAAAACCTCATTCATATTAGTGCGTAATACTGGCAATTCTTTAAGTAGCATCTCAAGCATCTGGCGGGCGAGATCTTCGTTGCCTCCTGCAAGCTGGAGAGAGAGTTGTTCATCATATACTTTAGCTTCCGTGTCCATAGTATGATTTGTCCTAAATAGTTCTCAGATACCTTATTTATACCGTGCTGTCGTTATGAATTCCAGTGTTCCTGCATATCGTAAGAAATTAAGGTAAAATGCTTACATGAATTACTTAACATTAGACAATTTTGTTGGAAATACTCCCTTGGTTCGTTTACAGCGGCTGCCCGGTAAAACCAATAATGTTTTATTGGTTAAATTAGAAGGGAATAATCCTGCCGGTTCGGTTAAAGACCGGCCAGCCCTGAGCATGATCAAACATGCGCAAGAGCGTGGTGATATTAAACCGGGTGACAGCTTGATCGAGGCCACAAGCGGAAACACGGGCATTGCGCTTGCGATGGCGGCGGCTATGCAGGGGTATAAAATGAAATTAGTCATGCCGGAACATATGAGTGTGGAACGTCGTGGTGTTATGAAATCATTTGGTGCAGAAATTATTTTGACACCACGTGAGGGTAGTATGGAAGCGGCCATAGACAAAGCACGTGAAATGGAAGCTGCGGGTGAGGGCATCGTGCTGGATCAGTTTTCAAATCCGGATAATCCTTTAGCGCACTACGAGGCGACGGGTCCTGAAATCTGGCGTGATACCGGTGGTGATATTACTCACTTTGTGAGCTCGATGGGAACCACGGGCACTATCATGGGCACATCGCGTTTTTTAAAAGAACAAAATTCAACTATTGAAATAGTGGGTGTTCAACCTACAGAAGGTTCTGCAATCCCTGGAATTCGCCGTTGGCCAAAAGAGTACTTACCTAAAATCTATGATGAAACTCGTGTAGATAGAATTATTGACATCGATCAGCAAACCGCTGAAGACACAACGCGCGCTTTGGCCTCTGAAGAAGGTATCTTTGCCGGTATTTCATCAGGTGGCGCAGTGGCAGCTGCATTAGAATTATCCAAACAAGTTGAGAATGCCGTTATCGTAACTATCATTTGTGATCGTGGTGACCGCTATCTTTCTACCGGCGTTTTTCCTGCCGAATAACTTCCGATTTAACTAGGTAACAAACATGGCGCGTCGTCGTAGAAAAAAATTGCCAACCGAACCGGTTGCAGCAACAGTTGAATCTATTTCACATGAAGGGCGAGGTATTGCTCGTATCGACGGTAAAACCGTTTTTATAGATGGCGCACTACCAAACGAAGAAGTCATGTTTGTGTATACCTCGCGACGTGCAAAATTAGATGAAGGCACGGCAGTTGAAATAATTAAGGCTTCTCCAGAACGTATTGAACCGGTATGTCCGCATTTCTTGCTATGTGGCGGCTGTAGTATTCAGCATATGTCGCCTGCTGCTCAACGTGCGCATAAAGAATCTGTTTTAGTCGATCAGTTCAAACATCTTGGTGAATTGGATATACCAGAAATAATTCCACCACTTGCAGTCAATGACACGGGCTATCGGCGTAAAGCACGCTTGGGTGTGCGGTTTGTTATTAAGAAAGATAAATTGCTAGTAGGTTTTCGAGAGAAGAGCAGTGGTTTCTTAACTGACATGCATGTTTGCAAGGTGTTGCACGAATCAGTCGGCACGCGTCTTGAAGAACTACAAGCCTTGATACGGGGTATGAATGCGTACCAAAAAATTGCACAAATTGAAGTCGCCGTAGGTGATAACCATACCACCTTAGTATTTCGAAATTTAGAAGAACTGATTGCAAGTGATATTGAGCTACTTAAAGCCTTTGCAGTAGAAACAGGAACTCATGTTTGGTTACAACCCAAAGGTCCTGAAACGGCAGCGCCATTATGGCCTGAACAATCACAACTTGCGTATGCATTACCAGACTATGATGTTAATTATGAGTTTCTACCAACCGACTTCACTCAGGTGAATGCAGAGCTTAATCAAAAAATGGTGAAACAGGCGATTGAACTGCTTGAATTAAAATCCGATAGCAAGGTATTAGATTTATTTTGTGGTATAGGTAATTTTAGTCTGCCACTCGCACGGCATTGTCAGCAGGTGATTGGCATTGAGGGTAGCGAAGCCTTGGTCGAGCGAGCTAAACATAATGCAACTATCAATGACATCAACAATATCGAATATATTGCTGCAGATCTGACGAAAGAAATCCCTGTGGAAATCAAAGGTGTCGATCGCATGCTGCTTGATCCACCTCGTAGTGGCGCGCTTGAAGTAGTGAGTCGTATGCGCGAGATCGGTCCAGAACGGCTCGTCTATGTGTCATGTAATATTTCAACGCTGGCGCGTGATGCGGGTGAATTGGTTAAAAACCAAGGTTATCGCCTTTGTAAGGCGGGCATTATGGACATGTTCCCACATACCTCTCATGTTGAATCAATGGCCGTGTTTGAAAAGATCTAAGTCATGGGGTCTTGTGCCCTTATTGTAGGGCAGGCATGGTCTTAACAGCCGTTTATTACCGCATTACTGTACCGCCACCTTCACCTTATTTTTACACCATATTCTAGCCCTAAAACCCTGATTCTTAGTGCCTTTATAGTCCCCGCTGTGGTACTATTAGTTGCTTATGGTTGGAGGGTTAGAGTGCTTTATTGATATCACTCGAGCATTAATGTAACCCACTGAATTTAATGAAGTTATAACGAATAAAAGACAGCGTTTGATGGAAGATATAGCCCGCGAAATACTCCCCATAAATATTGAGGACGAACTCCATACCTCCTACATGGAATATGCGATGAGCGTCATTGTCGGCCGTGCCTTACCCGACGTGCGAGATGGCTTAAAACCGGTACATCGTCGTGTTCTCTATGCGATGAATGAACTCGGTAATGATTTCAACAAACCCTACAAAAAATCGGCCCGTGTAGTCGGTGATGTAATTGGTAAATACCACCCTCATGGCGATTCTGCTGTTTACGACACGATTGTACGTATGGCGCAGCCATTTTCTCTGCGTTATATGCTGGTCGATGGGCAAGGTAACTTCGGTTCAGTCGATGGCGATGCACCAGCGGCGATGCGTTATACCGAAGTACGTATGGCGAAGATTGCGCATGAAATATTGGCGGATCTTGATAAAGAAACAGTCGATTTCAGACCAAACTACGATGAAACCGAGCGTGAACCGGCTGTTATGCCGACAAAGATCCCGAATCTGTTGGTCAATGGTTCAACCGGTATTGCCGTGGGTATGGCAACTAATATCCCGCCACACAATCTTAATGAAGTGATTAAAGCGTGTTTGGCATTGATCGATGATCCTGACACCGATATTCCAACACTCATGCAGCATATTCCTGGCCCTGATTTTCCAACGGCGGGTCTGATAAATGGTGCACGTGGTATTCGTGAGGCTTATCGCACTGGTCGTGGTCGCATCTATGTGCGCGCGCGCGTTGATATTGAAGTCAATGAAAAGAACAGCAAAGAAACCATTGTTGTTACCGAATTGCCGTATCAGGTTAACAAAGCACGTTTGATTGAAAAGATTGCCGAATTGGTTCGCGATAAACGTATCGAGGGTATTAGCGCATTACGTGATGAGTCGGATAAAGACGGCATGCGTATGGTGATCGAACTGCGTCGCGGTGAAGTCACCGACGTTGTTCTCAATAATCTTTACAAACACACGCAAATGCAGAGTGTTTTCGGTATTAATATTGTTGCGTTGGTTGATGGACAGCCCAAATTACTCAACCTAAAACAGTTACTCGAAGCCTTCATTCGCCATCGTCGTGAAGTTGTAACACGGCGTACGATTTTTGATTTACGTAAAGCACGTGAGCGTGCCCATGTACTTGAAGGTTTAGCGGTTGCCTTAGCGAATATCGATCCGGTTATCGCGTTGATTAAATCTTCAAAAACACCTGCTGAAGCCAAAGCCGCTTTAATTAGTACTACATGGGCATCAGGCGATGTAACAGGCATGCTAGGTGCCGCTGGTGCAGAGTCATCGCGTCCAGATGAACTGGATGCCTGTTATGGTTTACTTGATGATGGCTACCATTTATCTCCTGCACAAGCGCAGTCGATTCTTGAAATGCGCCTGCATCGTTTAACGGGTTTAGAGCAAGATAAAATTTTAAACGAATACGCAGAAATTCTTGAACGTATTCGTGAGTACCTTGAAATATTGAGTAACCCAACGCGCTTAATGGAAGTTATTCGCGAAGAGCTTGAAGCAATAAATGAACAATACGGCGATGAACGTCGTACAGAAATTGTCGACTCGCAAGAAGATCTAACACTCGAAGATCTTATAAGTGAAGAAGATGTGGTCGTCACGCTGTCGCATGAGGGTTACATCAAAGCACAACAGTTGTCTGTTTATAGCGCGCAACGCCGTGGTGGTAAAGGTAAGGCAGCCACCAAGGTCAAAGAAGAAGATTTCGTTGATAAATTATTTATTGCGAGCACACATGACACTATGTTGTGTTTCTCTAGCCGCGGTAAGTTGTACTGGAAAAAAGTTTACGAACTGCCATTGGCTAGCCGTACGTCACGTGGCCGCCCGATTGTGAATTTGCTGCCTCTCGAAGAGGGTGAGCGTATTAATGCGATCTTACCGATTCGCGAATACGAAGATGATAAGTACATATTTATGGCAACAGCTAGCGGCACGGTGAAGAAAACCAGTCTCAAGGAATTCTCGCGCCCACGTGCAAATGGCATTATTGCTATTGAATTACGTGATAACGATCAATTGGTCGGTGTGGATATTACACATGGCGATTCAGATGTATTGCTATTTACCAGTGCAGGTAAATCAGTTCGCTTTAATGAAGACAAGGTTCGTCCAATGGGACGTACTGCTTGTGGTGTTCGCGGTATCAAATTAGCAGATGAGCAAAAAGTCATTTCATTAATTATTGCCGAAGAAGGTTATGTGCTTACGGCAACCGAGAATGGCTATGGTAAGCGCACCAAGATGGATGATTTCCCGCAACATGGTCGTGGTGGCCAAGGTGTGATTGCCATTCAAACCACAGAACGTAATGGTGATGTGGTTGGCGCGGCCTTAGTGAAAGAGGGTGATGAAATAATGTTAATCACCAGTGGCGGTACGTTGGTGCGCACTAAGGCAGATGAGATTTCCATTGTGGGTCGTAATACACAAGGTGTTCGTTTGATTAAACTTGGCGATGAGCAAACGTTATCTGGCATCGAACGAATTGAAGAAGTGCAAACAGATGATGATACCAGTGCGACGGAAGAAAATACTGATACGGATAATACAGAAAAATAAATTTAGTTCAGGTGTAACGTAACTGCACCTTATAAAATTCAATATTTAAATTTAATTAAAATAAAGGAGTGTGCAGTGGCACGCGTATATAATTTTAGTGCCGGTCCGGCAACAGTTCCACAAGCGGTACTTGAACGAGCTAAAGAAGAAATGCTCGACTGGAATGGCAGTGGTATGTCTGTGATGGAAATGAGTCATCGCGGTAAAGAATACATGTCGATTGCTGCACAAGCAGAAGCCGATCTTCGTGAATTGATGGGAATACCTGACAACTACAAAGTATTGTTCCTGCAAGGTGGTGCAAGTTCACAATTTGCGATGGTACCGATGAACCTGCTGCGTGGTAAGACACAAGCCGACTACATTAATACCGGTGCTTGGTCGAAAAAAGCAATTGCTGAAGCAAAACGCTTTTGTGACGTTAATGTTGCTGCAACAACAGAAGATAGCAAGTTTATGACCACGCCAACACAGGCCGATCTAAACTTAAACAGTGATGCTGCTTATATGCACTTTACACCGAATGAAACAATCGGTGGAGTTGAGTTTCCATATCTTCCTGAAACAGGTGATGTACCTATTGTCGCGGATATGTCATCAACCATTTTGTCTCGCCCGATGGATGTGAGTAAGTATGGTGTTATTTATGCCGGCGCACAAAAAAATATTGGCCCTGCTGGGTTAACTGTCGCAATTGTGCGTGATGATCTGATTGGCAATGCAATGGATGGTACGCCTGCCATGTTTGATTATAAAAACTATGCAGACAATGACTCGATGTATAATACGCCCCCAACATACAGCTGGTACTTGGCCGGTTTAGTATTTGATTGGCTTAAATCTAACGGCGGTATTAGCGCAATGGCCGAAGTTAATGAACGTAAAGCCACTGCTTTATATTCAGCGATTGATGAATCATCATTTTATGCGAATCCAGTCGAAGTGAAATCACGTTCGTGGATGAACGTGCCATTCACCCTTGCTGATAGTGAGTTGGATAGCGTGTTCTTGGCTGAGGCCAAAGAAAACGGTTTGGTTACCCTGAAAGGACATCGCTCAGTTGGTGGTATGCGCGCAAGCATTTATAACGCAATGCCAGAAGAAGGCGTAAACAGTTTGATTTCTTTCATGGCGGACTTTGAAAAACGTCACGGTTAATAATTAATGTGTAAAGCAGGATACGAATAACATGTATAAAATCCAAACATTAAACAATATTTCGGTTGCCGGTCTTGAACGGTTACCACGCGATGGTTATGAAGTTGCTTCTGAAATGAATAACCCAGATGGGATCTTGTTGCGCTCGTATAACATGCACAGCATGGAACTTGCGGATAACACCAAGGCGATTGGTCGTGCGGGCGCAGGCGTCAATAATATCCCTGTCGACAAAATGAGTGAGAAGGGCGTTGTTGTATTTAACGCACCTGGTGCAAACGCCAATGCAGTGAAAGAACTGGTTGTTGCCGGTATGTTGTTAGCAGCACGTAATGTTTGTCAGGGTTGGGATTTTTCGCGTGAACTTGAAGGTGCTGATGATGAGATCAGTAAACAAGTTGAAGCGGGCAAAAAGAACTTTGGTGGCTTTGAATTACCTGGTCGTACACTTGGCGTCATTGGCTTAGGTGCAATTGGTATTTTGGTTGCAAACGTGGCCTTACGCTTAGGCATGAAGGTTGTTGGTTACGATCCGGATATCACGGTACAAAGCGCATGGAAGCTGTCATCAGAAGTGCAAAAGGCAAATAGCGTCGATGATCTATTATCACAAGTAGACTTTGTTACCTTCCATGTGCCGCTCGTTGATGCAACACGTAATCTTATTAACGAAGACCGTCTGAAAATGATGAAAGACAATGTCACGATTCTTAATTTTGCCCGTAATGGTATTGTGGATGATGAAGCAGTATCTGCTGCGATTAAATCAGGCAAGGTGAATGCCTATGTTTGTGACTTCCCAAGTAACTTATTGAAGAAGCATGAACGTGTCATAACATTGCCGCACCTTGGTGCCTCAACCAAGGAAGCCGAAGATAACTGCGCGATCATGGTGGCAGAACAAGTTAAAGATTATTTGGAAAATGGTCATGTAACGAATTCTGTGAACTTCCCTGAAGTCTATATGCCGCGTAACGGTGGTTTCCGGTTGGCTGTTGTGAATTCAAACGTACCAAACATGGTGGGGCAGATTTCGACAGCATTGGCTGATGCAGGCCTTAATATTGTTGACATGTTGAATAAATCACGTGGCGACTTGGCCTATACCGTTGTTGATGTAGACAGTGACGTTACAGAAGCTACACTATCTTCAATTTCTGCGATTGAAGGTGTTTTATCCGTTCGCAGTATGTAAAAAATGCTACAAAGATTCTTGATATGGTGAACTGCATTAAATGACAAAAGAAATTTCATTGCCGGAAATTAGAACTCGCATTGATAGCTTGGATGAACAAATCCAGGACTTGATAAGGCAACGGGCAGAGTGCGCGCTTGAAGTCGCACAATCTAAACGTGCAGAAGCAGAAAAGAACGGCGGCCACGCAACTGATTTTTATCGGCCTGAACGAGAAGCCGAAGTGCTGCGTATGGTGCAAGAACGCAATAATGGCCCACTGGATGATGAAGCCGTTGCGCATTTGTTTCGTGAGTTGATGTCTGCTTGTCTTGCTTTGCAAGAGCCAATGAAAATAGCCTATCTTGGTCCTGAAGGTACATTCACCCAAGCGGCTGCGTTGAAACATTTTGGTCAAAGCATTAATACGGTCTCGCACAGTGCAATTGATGAAGTATTCCGTGATGTTGAAGCGGGTAATTCTCATTATGGTGTGGTGCCCGTTGAAAATTCAACAGAAGGTGTGGTCAGCCATACACTTGATATGTTCATGCAATCATCGTTACAAATTAGTGGCGAGGTTGAGTTGCGCATTCATCACAACTTATTATCAAGTGAAAATGCGTTAACGAACATTACAAAAATTTATTCGCATCAGCAGTCGTTAGCCCAGTGTCGTGAGTGGCTTGATGCTAATTTACCGAATGCTGAGCGTGTATCAGTAAGTAGCAATGCAGGTGCAGCGAAACGTGCGGCAAATGAGAAAGGCAGTGCGGCTATTGCGAGTGATACAGCGGCTTCGATCTATAATTTAAATGTTATCGCAGCGAATATCGAAGATGAGCCAGATAACACAACACGCTTCTTAATTATTGGGCGTAATGAAGTTGGCCGTAGCGGCGTTGATAAAACAACACTGTTAGTCTCGATTGTGAATAAACATGCAGCTTTGCATGAATTATTAACGCCGTTCGCGAATAACGATGTGAGTTTAACGCGCATTGAATCGCGTCCATCACGTCAAGGTATGTGGGACTATGTGTTTTTCATTGATATAGATGGGCATCGTGAAGATCCAATGATCGCAAAAGCCTTACAAGATTTAACCGATAAGGCGGCAATGTTAAAAGTATTAGGTTCTTATCCTAAGGCCGTTCTGTAAGTTAATCCTATGAATACCAAGACAAAGAACACAGCGATTGAAGAACTCGCACTACCGGGCGTATGTGGCTTGCGTGCTTACGAACCAGGTAAGCCAGTTGATGAGCTTGAGCGTGAGTTAGGTTTAAGCAATATTATTAAACTCGCTTCAAACGAAAATCCGCTTGGTGCAAGTAAAAAAGTAGTGTCTGCAATTACAGCAGAGTTACCCGAATTATCACGTTATCCTGATGGCAATGGTTTTGCGCTCAAACAAGTATTAGCAGATAAGCATGCTGTTGCTATCGAACAGGTTACGCTTGGCAATGGTTCAAATGACATTCTTGAACTGTTAACGCGTGCATTTGTTTCTCCTGATAACGAAGTTGTATTTTCAGAACATGCTTTTGCTGTTTACCCTATTGTAACGCAAGCGGTGGGCGCAAAGGCTGTTGTTGTTCCAGCAAAGGAATGGGGCAATGATCTGGATGCCATGTTGGCAGCCATTACAGATAAAACACGTGTTGTGTTTGTTGCGAACCCAAACAACCCAACAGGAACCTGCGTTAGCAAAGAACCACTAAAAGATTTTATCAAGCGTATTCCAGAACATGTGTTAGTTGTTATTGATGAAGCCTATTTTGAGTATGCAGAAGGGCTTTTCCCAAATTATGAATCGGCTGAGCACTATTTGTCTGAATCAAATAACTTAATTGTTACGCGTACTTTTTCTAAAGCGTATGGACTTGCAGCGCTTCGCGTTGGTTATAGTTTGTCGTCACAAGAAATCGCTGATTTTTTAAATCGCGTACGACAACCATTTAATGTAAATAGTTTAGCTATGGCTGCATCAATAGCAGCACTATCCGATACGCAGCACTTAGCTGACAGTATTGCGATGAATAAGGCGGGGATTGAGCAGTACCATCAAGCTTGTAGTGAACTTGATTTAGAGTACATACCAACCGCAGCAAACTTTATTAGTATTAATGTAAAACAAAATGGGCGCGATGTTTTTGAGAAACTATTGAGACAAGGTATTATTGTTCGCCCGGTCGATAACTATGGTATGCCTGATTTTGTACGCATTACCGTAGGCAGTAGGGAAGAAAATCAACGTTGTATTGAAGCACTGACAGAGGTGTTACAAGGATGATTAATAAACTGTGTGTCATTGGTATTGGTCTTATTGGTGGTTCTCTTGCGCGTGCGTTAAAAGCAGCGAAAGCAGTTGAGCATGTAGTCGCGGTGGGTAGAAATACGGCACATCTTGAGCGTGCGGTGGAGCTAGGTGTTGCGGATAGTTATGAAACATCGGTTTCAACAGCAGTATCCGATGCCGATGTCATTGTTGTTGCTGTGCCTGTTGGATCGATGAAGGCCATTTTTTCTGAGCTATCAGGAAATATAAAATCATCGGCAATCATTACTGACGTGGGTAGTGTTAAAGGAAATGTTGTGCGTGATGCACAAGCAGAGTTAGGTGATGAGTTGTCACGCTTTGTACCAGGGCATCCTATTGCCGGAACGGAACAAAGTGGTGTCGAAGCATCGTTTGCAGAATTATATAATGGCCAACGTGTTATTTTAACGCCGCTGGAAGAAACTGATCCCTTGGCGACACAAGCCGTTACACAGATGTGGCATGCAGCAGGTGCGGATGTTGAATCATTGTCGGTTGAGTATCATGATGAAGTGCTTGCGGCAACAAGTCATTTGCCACATGCATTGGCTTACACTTTAGTTGATACCTTGGCGCAAATGCATGAACGTCGAGAAATATTTCAATTTGCCGCAGGTGGGTTTAAAGATTTCACACGCATTGCATCAAGCGATCCGAAGATGTGGAATGATATTTGTTTGAATAATAGTGATGCCTTATTAGATATGCTGAATCGTTTTAGCGGTGATCTACGAAAACTTGCTACTGCCATTGAAAATAATGACAGCGAGTTTATTTTAAAAATGTTTGAACGTGCAAAAACAGCACGTGATCAGAATTGTTGAGTTCATTATGAGTAGTGCAAATAATACAATCTTTGTTGCCAAAGCAGGTGGTTGCCTGACTGGTAAGCTGCGTGTGCCAGGTGATAAATCAATTTCACATCGCAGCATCATGTTTGGTTCATTGGCTGAAGGTGTCACCGATGTAAATGGCTTCCTTGAAGGTGAAGATTGTCTTTCAACTATGAAGGCATTTCGTGCCATGGGTGTTGATATAGAACATTCAGGCGAAGGTCGCGTGCGTATTCACGGTGTTGGTTTACATGGTTTGCAACAGCCTAGTGCGCCGTTGGATTTAGGCAACTCCGGTACATCGATGCGTTTGATGGCAGGTCTATGCGCTGGGCAAAATTTCCCCGTCACATTAACAGGTGATGCGTCGTTAAGTACGCGTCCCATGCGTCGTGTTACTGATCCGTTAAAGGATATGGGCGCGGTGATAGGTACAACAGAATCTGGCACACCGCCGCTAAATATAAAAGGTGATAATAAGCTAAGTGCGATCACTTACACTTTGCCGATGGCCAGTGCGCAAGTAAAGTCCTGTTTGTTACTCGCCGGTATGTATGCAGAGGGTAAAACTTGCATCACTGAACCAGCCCCAACACGTGATCATACTGAACGTATGCTGCAAGGTTTTGGTTATCAGATTGAACGAAATGGTCCAACAGCTTGTTTAAAAGGTGGTGGCAAACTCACTGCGGCGAATATTGATGTACCTGCTGATATATCTTCAGCAACTTTTTTTATGGTCGGTGCCTCGATTGCCGAAGGCTCTGATATTTTGCTTGAAAATGTAGGCATTAACCCGACGCGTGACGGTGTGATCAGTATTCTCAAATTGATGGGCGCCGATATTACGCTCTTAAATGAGAAGCAAATCTGTGGTGAGCCGGTTGCAGATATTCGGGTGAAATCTGCACCATTGAAGGGCATCGACATCCCTGAAGATCTCGTGCCACTCGCCATTGACGAATTCCCGGCTGTTTTCATTGCCGCCGCCTGCGCAGAAGGCGTAACACGTTTGACGGGGGCGGAAGAGCTTCGCGTTAAAGAAAGTGATCGAATTCAGGTAATGGCAGATGGTCTAGTTACGTTAGGGATTGAGGTTGAACCGACCCCGGACGGGATTGTCATACAGCCCGGTGTGTTTTCGGGTGGAGAAGTACATAGCCATGGTGATCACCGAATTGCGATGTCATTTGCGATGGCGGCATTGCGGGCGACGGGGGATATTAAGATTAATGATTGTGACAATGTAGCCACATCATTCCCCAACTTCATTGAATTAGCGATGAATTCAGGCCTAAATATATCCTCGTAATTTACATTAAATAATACACTTATACTTTTGTTTATAAAGGAATTTAAAATGGATTCTAATGTGGAATCTAGCTCTCCAGTTGTAACGATTGACGGGCCGAGTGGCTCAGGTAAGGGCACGATTAGCCAGCAGGTGGCTCAGCAATTAAGCTGGCACTATCTTGATAGTGGCGCTTTATATCGTCTATTGGCGCTGGCAGCACAACATCACAGCCTGGAATTGGATGATGAAGCCTCGTTAGAGACTCTAGCAGGGCATTTAGACGTCGAATTTACTTCAAATGGCGCAGTTTTGCTGGAAGGCGAGGCTGTTGATGACATATTGCGCACTGAAGAAACCGGTAAATTGGCCTCTGTGGTGGCCGCATTGCCTAAGGTCAGAACTGCATTATTGGCGCGTCAACGTGCATTTGCACAAGAACCAGGCTTAATTGCTGATGGTCGCGACATGGGAACGACCGTTTTTCCGTATGCTGAGGTCAAGATTTTCCTTACGGCAAGTGCGGAAGCTAGGGCCGAAAGACGTTATAAACAGTTGAAAGAGAAGGGATTTGATGTTAACCTCGCACATCTTTTGCAGGACATTGAAAGCCGCGATCAACGAGATACTCAACGGAGTAGCTCACCACTCAAAGCAGCCGATGATGCGATAGAAATTGATACAACATCATTGAGTATTGATGAAGTTGTAAAACAGGTACTGGAGTGCTGTACACAATTTAGCTAGTTATTTTTTATCTAGCAGGCTCTCCAGATTTATGAGGTAACACCGTTCAGTTTAAAAGCGTCCATCCACTATGTGCGCAGGCTGATGCCCGACCTCCTTTAATTTCGGCACGGTTAATTAGTTTTTTTCAGGTAATATTTCATGAGCGAATCTTTTGCGGAACTCTTTGAAGAGAGTTTATTAAGTAACGATA
>Ga0316207_10003106_pt1 | contig 15890 bp, 12 predicted proteins | sample 6weekpyrite_MG_FD_204943 | JGI IMG/M metagenome (GOLD analysis project Ga0316207, IMG submission 204943) | Microbial mat bacterial communities from mineral coupon in-situ incubated in ocean water Damariscotta River, Maine, United States -... | ecosystem: Environmental > Aquatic > Marine >... | reverse complement strand
TAGAACGGATGCTGAAACGACGAGCAGAACAGAACTCTTGGATCGCCCTGGAAAATATCCTCGGTGCCGTTGCCGTGGTGCACGTCGAAATCGACCACCGCCACCCGGTCCAGCCCGTGCACCTCCAGCGCATGGGCCGCCGCCACCGCGATATTGTTGAACAGGCAGAACCCCATCGCCTTGTCGTGTTCGGCGTGATGGCCCGGTGGGCGCACCGCACAGAACACCGGCCCAGCCTGGTTCTTCATGATCAGATCGACGCCGTAAACCCCGGCCCCCGCCGCGCGCCGCGCCGCTGCCAGCGTGCCCGGCGACATCACCGTATCGCCGTCGATCTCGACCGAGCCTTCGCTGGGCGCCAGCGCAAACACCCGGTCCAGATAGGCCGCGTCATGCACCCGTTCCAGATCGGCGCGCGCGACCAGCGGCGCATCGTAATGGCGCAGCACGAAATCCAGCCCCGCCATGATCAGCTGATTGTTGATCGCATCCAGCCGTTCGCGGGTGTCCGGGTGCAGCGGGCCTGCGTCATGCTCCAGACAATCGGGATGTGAAATCATCGCCAGCATCGGCGTGCCTTTCCTATAGCCAACGCTCGACCGTGACCACGTCCGGGTCGCCGACCGAACGGCTTTCGGCAAACCCAAGTTCTTTCATCAATTGCAGCATCGCGGTGTTCTGGCGCAGCACGGTGCCCTCGATCACCGACACGCCGTGATCGCGCGCGGCCTCCATCAGCGCCTTCATCAGGCGGGTGCCGATGCCCTGATGCTGCACCGCATCCGACACCACGATGGCGAATTCGCAACTGGTGTTGTCGGGGTTGATCACGTAGCGCGCGACGCCCTGCTGCACCGGGCCTTTCGCCCCTTCGGTGATCGCCACCAGCGCCATTTCGCGGCGATAGTCGATCTGGGTGAACCGGGCCAGCATCTCGGGCGACAGCTCGTTCACCGCACCCATAAAGCGGAACCGTTTGGCCTGCGGGCTTAGCGCACGCACAAAGCTTTGCTCGGCATCGGCATCCTCGGGGCGGATCGGACGGATGGTCAGGGGCGAGCCGTCGGTCAGGTGATCATGACGGATCAGGTGCCGGGGATAGGGCTGAATCGCGACGTGATCATAGGGGCCGTCCTTGGCGGGCGGGCGCGCGATGCCGATCCTTGCATCGACCGCGATCACCCCATCGGGGCCGGCGAACAGCGGGTTGATGTCCAGTTCCGTCACTTGCGGCAGTTCGCAGACCAGATCGGACACCCTCAACAGCACATCGACCACCGCCTCGCGGTTCACGGCGCCCCGGTCGCGGAATGCGCCCAGCAGCTGCGAGACCTTGGTGCGGTTGATCAGCCGGTTGGCCAGCACCGCGTTCAGCGGCGGCAGCGACACCGCACTGTCTCGCAGAACCTCGACCATCGTGCCCCCGGCGCCGAACAGAATGACCGGCCCGAACACCGGATCGCGGCTGGCGCCGATCACCAGTTCGCGCGCGGTTTCGGTATGGGCCATGGTCTCGACCGTCACGCCCCGGATCAGCGCGTCGGGCCGCTGCGCCTGCACGCCCTCGGTGATCTCGCGATAGGCCAGATTGACGTCGCGCGCATTCATGATGTTGACCCGCACCCCGCCCAGATCGGATTTGTGGCTGATCCCGGCCGCGTCGATCTTCATCGCCACGGGAAAGCCCACGGTTTCGGCGGCAACCACAGCGGCGGCGGGGCTGTCGGCCTCCAGCGTGATGTTGATCGGGATGCGGAACGCGCGCAGGACCGCCTTGGATTCGATATCGCTCAGCATCTTGCGGCCCTCGCCCAGGGCGGACTCGATGATCATCCGCGCGCCTTGCAGATCGGGCGGATGCGGGTCCGACAATGGCCCCGGCGTTTCCAGTGCCAGCTTGCGGTTGTGATGATGCTCGGCCAGATATGAGAACGCCTCGACCGCGCGTTCCGGCGTGGTGAAATCCGGGATACCTGCGCCGCTTAACAGCTTGCGGCCCTCGGCAACCGACGTTTCGCCCATCCAGCAGGCCAGGATCGGCTTTTTGCCGCGCGCCGGTCTGGCGTCGATCACCGCCTGCGCGGCCTCTGTCGCCTCGGTCATCGCCTGCGGCGTCAGCATCACCAGCACGCCGTCATAGTTCGGGTCCGCCACCGCCGCCTTGACCGCGGCGGTGTAGGCCTTGGGGCCGGCATCGCCCAGGATGTCGATCGGGTTGCCGTGCGACCAGTTCGCCGACAGGACCTTGTCCAGCGCCTTCAGCGTGGCCTCAGATGGCTGCGGCAGGTCGACACGCACATCCCCCGCCCGGTCGGCCGCCAGCACCCCGGCACCACCGCCATTGGTTACGATGCCCAGCCGGTTGCCATTTGACCGCTTGTGCGCCGACAGGATTTCCGCCGCCGCGAACAGCTGCCCGAAGGTGCGCGCCCGCACCGCACCGGCCCGCGACAGTGCCGCGTCAAACACCTCGTCCGAGCCGATCAGCGCGCCGGTATGGGTATGCGCCGCCCTTGAGCTTTGCACATGGCGCCCGGTTTTCAGCACGATCACCGGCTTGGAGCGCGCCGCCCCGCGCAGCGCGCTGATAAAGGACGGCGCGTCGCGCACGCCCTCGACATAGAGCAGGATCGCCTCGGTTTCGGGATCATTCGCCAGAAATTGCAGCACATCGCCGAAATCCATGTTCGCCGCGTTGCCCAGCGACACCAGTGCGGAAAATCCCAGATGATGCGGTGCCGCCCAATCGGAAATTGCCGCGCACAGGGCACCGGATTGCGAGATCAGTGCCAGCCGCCCCTTGGGCGTGGCGGCGCGCAGAAAGCTGGCGTTCATGCCGATCCAGGGTCGCACCAGACCTACGCAATTGGGCCCCAGGAACCGGATTCCGTAGCGCCGGGCCACATCGCGCAGCTTGCTTGCGCGCGCCTGACCCTCGTCGCCGCTTTCGCCGAACCCAGCGGAAAGTATCACCGCGTTCTTGATCCCGGCCTCGCCGCATTCGCGCAGAATACCGGCAACGGTACGTGCCGGTGTGGCGATCACCGCCAGATCGATATCGGCCTCGACCTGCGCGATCGAGCTGAAACACGGCAGCCCGCCGACGGTCTTGTGCTTGGGGTTCAGCGGTACGATGCCGCCCTTGAAGGCGCCCGTCGTCAGATTGGCAAACACCTTTGCCCCGACGCTGGCAGAGGTATCGCTGGCCCCGAAAACCGCGATGGATTGCGGATCGAACAGCGGTGATAGCGGGTTTCGTTCCATGATGCTTTTCCCAGATCACGACCGGCCCTGCGGGCGCCACAGACCGCCCAGAGCCGACATTTCGTCGGGAAGACATCTGCGACAGATCGCAGGCCCGGCGCCTTGATATCAATCAACATCCGGCGTTGCGGATCGCGGATTTCGTCCGATGTCACGCAGCCGTTATCAGTAAGTCGCGCGCCCGCCCGACAGATCGAAAACCCCCGCCGTGGTAAAGCTGTTTTCACGCGACGCCAGCCAGGCGATCATTTCGGCCGCTTCCGCGACTTCCAGAAACCGTCCGCGCGGGATTTTCGACAGCATATAGTCGATATGCTGCTGGCTCATCTGATCAAAGATCCGGGTGCGCGCGGCTGCCGGTGTCACGCAGTTCACCGCGATATCCTGATCGGCCAATTCCTTGCCCAGCGATTTCGTCAGCCCGATCACCCCGGCCTTGGACGCTGAATAGGCGCTGGCGTTGGGGTTCCCCTCTTTGCCCGCGACCGAGGAAATATTGACGATGCGCCCGTAATTCTGCGCCCGCATCGCCGGTACCACCGCCTTGTTGACATGAAACGTACCGATCAGGTTGATGTCGACAATCTGCGCGAACTCCGCGACCGGATAATCCTCGACCGTGGCGTTCGAGCCGGCGATGCCCGCCGAATTCACCAGCACGTCGATCCGCCCCGCCGCCGCCAAAGTGGCATCACGCGCCGCCTGCACCGAGGCCCAGTCAGCCACATCGACCCTCATTGCCAGACTGTTGCCGCCCAGTTCCGCCGCACAGGACCGCGCCAACGCCTCGTCCATGTCCCAGATGGCCAGCCGCGCGCCAGACGCGCGCAATATCTGCGCAACCGCGCCGCCAATCCCTTGCGCACCGCCGGTGACGACCGCGACTTGTCCCGTAAAATCCACGTTCTATCCTTTTACGAAGCGTTACCACCGCCGCGATAATGCACCCCCGGCGATTCTGCAAAATTCGGCCGGACCGGCGCGGGCAGCACCGCTTCACGCGCTGTGGAACCTCAACCAGGGTTCGAAAGCTGCGCCAGAAATGCGTAATTTTCGGTTTGAACAAACCCGACGGACATCTAGGCTGCACCAAGCCTACAACCGGCAGGAACCGACATGTCGACTCCCCCCGCCTCTTCCGCTTCGGTCAGCGCCGCAATCGTCGCGGGCTGCATCGTGGCATTCGTCGGCTTCGGGTTCGCGGCAACCTTCGGCGTGTTCCTGCGACCGATGTCGGCAGAACTTGGCTGGGGACGCGAGGTGTTCTCGTTGTCGTTGGCGATCCAGGCCCTGTTCTGGGGCGTCACCCAGCCTCTGGCCGGGATGGTCGCGGACCGGTTCGGCACCGCCCGCGTCCTGGCGTTTGGCGCCATCGTGTCGGCGCTTGGGTTCTATCTGCGCGGCGCGGTCATTGACCCGAGCGTATTCATTCTGTCCGGCGTCATCGTCGGGGTGGGCACGGGGGCGTGTTCCTTCCCGGTGGTCATCGTCGCCCTTGGCAAGATCGTGAAGGCCCATCGCCGCAGCTTCATTCTGGGCCTTGGCACAGCCGCCGCATCCAGTGGCATGTTCGTGGCAGCCCCGGTGTCGCAATTCCTGCTGGGCAGCGTCGGCTGGCGGAATGCGATCCTGATCATCGCGGCCAGCTTTCTGTTGATCCTGCCGTTTCTGGTTTTCATCGCACGGGTGTCGCGCCCCACCGCAGCGCCGCGGTCTGGCGGGGACGGTTTCGGCTATGCCGTAAGAGCCGCCTTTTCGGATCGCGCTTTCGTGCTGTTGTTCTTTGGCTTTTTTGTCTGCGGCTTTCATGTGGCCTTCATTCAGACCCACCTGCCCGCCTATATCGCCGACAGGGGACTGGCGCCGGTCATCGGCAGCTGGTCGCTGGCCCTGATCGGCCTGTTCAACATCGCCGGATCGTTCCTGTCAGGCTGGTCCGGCCAGGTAATGTCAAAGAAAAAGGTGCTGGCCGGCATCTATTTCGCGCGGGCGATCGTCATCCTGGCCTTCATCCTGATCCCGATTTCACCCTACAGCGTTTATGGCTTTTCGGTTCTGATGGGCGTGCTGTGGCTGTCCACCGTTCCGCTGACCACAGGGTTGGTCGCACAGACACAGGGGCTCAGCTATTTGTCGACCCTGGCCGGCCTGGTGTTCTTCAGCCATCAGACCGGCGCGTTCATAGGTGCATGGCTGGGCGGGCGGATCTACGATCTATTTCAGGATTATACAGCGATGTGGTGGGCCGCGATCGTCTTTGGTCTTCTGGCCGCGCTGATTCACCTGCCGATCCGCGAAACCCCCGGAACGCTGGCATTGCACGAAGCCCAGCGCCCCTGAGGCAGCGCGATCCAGGGCGGCCGGTCGCGCGCAAAGTTCAACCGGTCCATCGGATTTGTGATGCGCTGGGCCCTCGGGGTGCTGAACGGCCTTGATGCCGGAAAACACCAGGGCCGCGCCGATGCAGATCGGAATGCACACCGCGCCGAAGCCTGATATGTTAAGACTCTGAGAGTCCGACTCAAAATTCCGCGACAATTTTTCTTGCGATGTGACGTGCTGATCTTCGGATTGCGGCGATGAGCGTCCGGGCATCTGCGGAGGCGATTGAGCCTTCCCAGTCTTTTGCCAACCCGCGGCAGCGTCCCAGCCAGGCGAAGAGCCTGCCCCTGACCTGGTCGGGGATTCGTTCCACCACCCGGCGGCGCGCGATGACGACGAAGCCAGGGATGCCGGGCGGGCGTTTGACGATCTCGATTATGGGGCCGTCGATGGCAGTCATGGCGTCGCGAAGTTTTTCGCCCGCATAGCCTCCATCCATTGCCCGGCAGGCGATGCTTGCATCGCTGAGAGGGGGCGAAGATATGCGCCAGCGTCGGATGGGTTTCGAGTGCCTGCGCGATGACGCCGGGCGCGCCGTCACAGTGGATGTCTGTGGTGTGCGTGACAAGGGCAAGCAGGTTGCCATCCGTATCCGTCACGATATGGCGCTTGCGACCCTTTGTGTTCTTGCCCGCATCGAAGCCGCGCGGCCCACCGCTTTCGGGCGTCTTCGCCGCCTGGCTGTCGATGATGCCAGCCGGCGGCGCCGCGTCTCGATCCGTAAGAATGCATGAGGCGCCGACCAAGCATCATTGATAAGATCAAACAATCCCACGTAGCGCATCCGGAAGAAATGATACTGAACAGTCTGAAACGGCGGAACGTCTTTGGGCAATGAGCCTTGAGCGCCACTGGTTCGAGCACAATGGCGAATGGCCACCGGCATCCTGTCATTGCGATGAATTGGATCGCATTCCAAACCTCAGGCATATTGGTTTCGCGGGGGCGTCCCACATTCGATGATCGACGAAGAAAAGGCTCTATCAAAGCCCATTCCTGATCCGTGCAATCGCTTGCGTATCGCAGATCCCGTCGGCCATAGTGAGAACGAGGGGGTTCAGTCCAGGGCATGATTTCCTCCGTGTGTCACAACACAGGTGAATCACAACCGGCTGAAATCATTCAACTTAGTTTTCGGTCGGGCTCTTAGACATCAGCTTTTCGAGAACCGCTCTTTCAGGAACGGCTTCACGATGATCCGTCCCACCTGTAACGATGTCTCCCTTGCGGCGGGCCATGCAGACAGGGTCTTGCGTTTCGATCTCTGAAACAGAGCTTGAAATAACCGTCAAATTGTCCCTGTGACATCACAGGATTTTCACAGTTTCGACCAGAATTCCGCGGGATTCGACGGGCGCCACATTTTCGACACAGATGATCCCGACCCTGTTGCGAATACGGGCCAAAGCCGTGGAGTCTGACATGATTGCCTATTGGAATAAAACAGAACCTTACCGCCGCCGGGTATCCTCGCAATACCAGCGCTCGGCCTCCGTTCTCAGTTTCAATCACGACGGAGTCGAGATCGCCCGCGTTCGCGCCAAACGGCGCTGGCTGCCGATCTGGCATGTGATGGTCTTCGTCTACCTGATCCTTCTGATCCGCCTGATCGCCATGGCCGATATCGGCCCCGCGGGTTATGCCAACCGAATGGTCGAAATGCGCAACGGCTCGTTTCTGGAACGTACCGCGGCGAGGGTCATGGACCTTGACCCGGTTTCCAGAAAGCTTGCCGCTGAACTGCGCGGAGTGCTGAAGGTGATTTCCGGCGCCTGATATATCAGAGCGGTCGCGTCATCGCTTGGGTCGCGCCGTAAAACGATGAATGCGCTGCAATTTTTCAATCAGGCCGCGATCCCTTGGGGCCCTGCCCCTGATCAGTCGGCGCCGTAGAGTCGGCAAGGCAGTCCGGCCGGTCTCACGGCCGCTTTCAAGGTCCGAAACGCCTGCGAGTCACGCGCGGGCTGCCAATTCGCGCGGGCTCTACGAAAAACAGATCGCCATAGGCCAACGGCGCCGGATCCGGCGCGCCGAGCGACGCCCAGATCGAGGCGATATTGCCCTTGTTGCCGACCCAGACGATGGCTTTTCCCGCACCCTCGGCCATCAGACGCGCGGCCGGGTTTTCCGCGGGAATCCGCTGTACGGTCAGGCCACGCGCCGCAGCCAGCGGCGCGGCGGTGTCGAGATTTCGTTTGATTCCAGGGGAATAGATCGCATCGATCGGGATGCCCTCAAGGGCGGGCACCAGCGCCGCCGCCCTTGCGCGGCCCTTTTCGTTCAGGTTTTCGTCAGTCCGGTCGCCATGGCGCAGGATGATCAGTCGGGTGCCTTTGGGCATGGCGACAAAACTGGCCGGCGCGCAGGCCGAAAGTGCTGCAAGCAGGAAGATGCGGCGGGTAAACATGGATGCGGTCCCCTTTTTTACCCGACTGTGCAAGGTATGGCCGGCCCGATCAAGCCCCGGCGCGCGATTCGGGGGTAACGCCTGATTTTGTTGAAAAATCCAGGTACACAATGCGTACACCGAGCAGACACAACCTGTACACAGTGCGTACATACGGCGTGCACACAGAGGCCGGGTTAGCAGGGCGTAGGGTGGATTTGGCGCGGATGAATGGCGGCGCGCATTCCGCCGCGGCGTTAAAGAGGTCTTAACCGTGACGAGGGTGCAATGGCGGTATGCCGCTTTATGTCCGACCGCGTGCGCCCGGGGCCACGATATTCTTCACCGTAAATTTGGCGGACCGGATGTCGGATGCGCTGGTGCGCGAGGTCGGGCGGTTGCGCGAGGCGGTGCGGGTGACGCGGGCGGAGCGACCGTTGGCGGTGGATGCGTGGGTGGTGTTGCCGGACCATTTGCATTGCGTCTGGACCCTACCGGACGGGGATCGGGATTTTTCGACGCGATGGGGCGCGATCAAGGCGCGGTTTTCGATGGCGATGCGTAGGGCGGGGTTCACCCCGCCGGCCCCGGTTGGAAAGGTGCGCGGCGGGGTGAACCCCGCCCTACGCCGGAAGGGAGAGATTGGGCTTTGGCAGCCACGGTTTTGGGAGCACCACATTCGGGATGAGACGGATTATGGGACGCATATCCGGTATTGTTGGGGCAATCCGGTGAAACATGGGTTTGTCGAACGGGCCGTCGATTGGCCGTATTCGTCGATTCACCGGGATATCCGAGCGGGGCGGGTTGATCCCCAATGGGCGGGTGAGATTTTCGAGGGCGAATTCGGTGAATGGTAGGGCGGGATTTATCCCGCCGCGGCGCTGCGGGATTGGTGGCTGCGGCGGGGTGAACCCCGCCCTACGTTACTTGGTCAACGCGCAAATTTTTTGTACTTGATCCGCTTCGGTTCCATCGCGTCGACGCCCAGCCGCCTTTTCTTGTCTTCCTCGTAATCCTCGAAGTTGCCTTCGAACCATTCCACATGGGCCTCGCCCTCGAACGCCAGCATGTGGGTGCAGATGCGGTCGAGGAAGAACCGGTCGTGGCTGATGACCACGGCGCAGCCGGCGAAATCCACCAGCGCGTCCTCTAATGCCCGCAGCGTTTCGACGTCCAGATCGTTGGTGGGTTCGTCCAGCAGCAGCACGTTGCCGCCAGAGCGCAGCAGCTTGGCGAGATGCACGCGGTTGCGTTCGCCGCCTGACAAAAGCCCGACCTTTTTCTGCTGATCGCCGCCTTTGAAGTTGAAGGCCGAGCAGTAGGCGCGGGAGTTCATTTCGGCGTCGCCGAGGGGGATGATATCGAGGCCTTCGGAGATTTCCTCCCAGACCGTAGCGCTGCCATCCAGCGCGTCGCGGGACTGGTCGACATAGGCGAGTTTCACGGTGTCGCCATAGGTGACGGAGCCGCTGTCGGGTGCCTCCTGCCCGGTGAGCATCCGGAACAGGGTGGTCTTGCCGGCACCGTTGGGGCCGATGACGCCGACGATGCCGCCGGGCGGCAGGGCAAAGGACAGACCCTCGATCAGTTGCTTGTCGCCCATGTGCTTGGCCAGGTTTTCAACCTCGATCACCTTGCCGCCCAGACGCGGGCCGTTGGGGATGATGATCTGGGCGCGGGACAGCTTTTCACGCTCCGACGTTTCGGCCAGATCGTTATAGGCGTTGATCCGTGCCTTTTGCTTGGCTTGCCGGGCGCGGGGGCTTTGCCGCATCCATTCAAGTTCGCGCTCCAGCGTCTTCTGTTTGGACTTGTCCTCGCGCGCCTCTTGCGCCAGCCGCTTGGCCTTTTGTTCCAGCCAGGCGGAATAGTTGCCTTCGTAGGGGATGCCGCGGCCACGGTCGAGTTCCAGGATCCAGCCGGTGATGTCGTCGAGGAAATAGCGGTCGTGCGTCACGATCAGGATGGTGCCGGGATAGGCGATCAGGTGCTGTTGCAGCCAGGCGATGGTTTCGGCGTCCAGGTGGTTGGTGGGTTCGTCCAGCAGCAGCATTTCGGGGGCTTCGAGCAGCAGCTTGCACAGGGCGACCCGACGCTTTTCGCCCCCCGACAGCGTGGTGACGTCGGCCTCGTCGGGGGGGCAGCGCAGAGCCTCCATCGAAACGTCGATCTGCGCGTCGAGATCCCACAGGTTCTCGGCGTCGATTTCGTCCTGCAGGGCGGCCATTTCGTCGGCGGTTTCGTCGGAATAGTTCATCGCCAGGTCGTTGTATTTGTCGAGCTTGGCCTTTTTGGCGGCGACCCCCAGCATGACGTTTTCACGGACGTTCAGGGTTTCATCAAGCGTCGGTTCCTGCGGCAGATAGCCGACGCGGGCATCTTTCGCGGCCCAGGCCTCGCCGGTGAAATCCTTGTCGAGGCCCGCCATGATCCGCATCAGGGTCGATTTGCCGGCGCCGTTGACGCCGACGACACCGATCTTGACGCCGGGCAGAAACGACAGCCGGATGTTTTCAAAGCATTTCTTGCCGCCGGGGTAGGTCTTGGAGACACCGTCCATGTGGTAGACATATTGATAGGAAGCCATTGGTGCCTCTTGTTTGCAGCGGTTTTGCCTTCGTCTAGCGATTCCGCTGGACAAGGGCAATCGCGGACAGGTTAGGGTGCCGCAATGGGATTTTCAGAGAGAACGTCGCGACCATGAGGGCGGGATTTCCATATGCGCGGGCCGGGCAGGTGATCGGGTTGCTGGGCGGCTCGTTCGATCCGCCGCATGCCGGGCACGTGCATCTGACGCGCCAGGCGATGAAACGGTTCGGGCTGGACCGGGTGTGGTGGCTGGTCAGTCCGGGCAATCCGCTGAAACCCGACAGCCCGGCGGCGCTGGAACGGCGCATGGCCCGGGCAAAGGCGGTGATGGATCATCCGCGAGTTGTCATTACCGATCTGGAGGCGCGGATCGGCACCCGGTACACCAAGGAAACGCTTGAACGGCTGATCGCGATCTACCCCGGGGTGAGATTCGTGTGGTTGATGGGGGCCGATAACCTTGCATCGTTTCACAAATGGCAACAATGGCGCTGGATTATGGAAACTGTTCCCATCGGAGTAATTGCCCGCCCGGGCGACAGGATTTCGGCGCGCACGTCCAAGGCAGCGGCCAAGTATCGTCATGCAAGACTGAAAGGGCGCGCCGCACATCTTTTGTCTGTGGCGGCCGCGCCGGCTTGGTGCTTTGTCAATGTGCCTATGGTAAATGAGTCCTCAAGCGATATCCGGGCGCGCGGTGACTGGGTGCGCTGAGGTCGGGTAACTGGTCGGAACGAGGTTGATTTTGCCAATGGGGCAGGGGGGGAAATCGGTGCGGCTTTCGCGGCGGCTGTTGCTGGGTGCCTTGCTGGGAAGCGTGGCGCAGCGCGCATTCGCGAACCCGCCGCAAACATCGATCCGCCCCCCGACCCGCCCGTCGGGTTCGGGCCAAAGCAGCGCGCGTGGCGTCGAGGATCTGATTGCCGAGGCCGATCTTGGCGGAAAGGTCGGGTTCATGGTCGCCGATGCCCGAACCGGCGAGGTGCTGGAGACGCGCAATCCGCTGCTGGCCTTGCCCCCCGCCAGCGTCACCAAGGTGATTACCGCGCTCTATGCGCTGGAGTCGTTGGGACCGGGGCACAAGTTCCGCACCCGCCTGATGGCGACAGGACCGATAAGGAATGGCCGGTTGCGCGGCGATCTGGTGTTGGCGGGGGGCGGCGATCCGACGCTGGACACCGCTGCGCTGGCCGGTATGGCGCGCGATCTGAAGGCCACCGGCCTGCGCGAGATCAGCGGCAAATTCCTGATTTATTCCAACGTCTTGCCTAGCATTTTTTCCATCGATCCCGAACAGCCGGAGCATGTGGGATACAATCCCGCGATCTCGGGACTGAATTTGAATTACAACCGGGTGCGTTTCGAGTGGAAGCGTGCGGCGCGCGGCTATGACGTGACGCTTGACGCCCGGGCAGGCAAATACAGCCCGCAAGTGGCGATCGCCCGGATGAGCGTGGTCGATCGAAAGGTCCCGGTTTACACCTATGCGGATAAGGGCGGCGTCGATCAGTGGACGGTGGCACGCCGGGCTCTGGGCAAGGCGGGCAGCCGCTGGTTGCCGGTCCGCAAGCCGGAACTTTACGCGGCCGAGGTGTTTCAGACCCTGGCGCGCAGCCACGGCATCGTTTTGCCACGCGCCGTCTTTGCCAAATCGCGCCCGCAAGGATCGGTGCTGGTCGAAAGGGTCAGCCCGAATCTGCAGGATATACTGCGCGACATGATGCGGTATTCGACCAATCTGACGGCCGAGGTCGCCGGGCTGACCGCGGCCCGCGCCGATGGCAACAGTGCCCGCACATTAAAGGCGTCGGCGGCGGCGATGACGGTTTGGGCAAAGGCCGAACTGGGGGCCGGGAAGGCGCGGTTCGTCGATCATTCCGGCCTTGGCGATCGGTCGCGCATGGCGGCGTCGGACATGGTCAGGGCGTTGGTCAAGGCTCGCCGCGAAGGCTCGCTGGGGGCGATGCTGAAAACGATCCCGATGCGAAACAGCGACGGCGAAGTGGTCAAGGACCATCCCATCAAGCTGCGCGCCAAGACCGGCACGCTGTATTTCGTCAGCGCGCTGGCGGGGTATATGACCGGGCCGGACGGGCGCGATCTGGCGTTTGCGATATTCTCCGCCGACATGGCCCGGCGCAGCAGGATCCGCAAATCCGATGGCGACGCGCCGCCCGGCTCCAAGGCGTGGAAAACCCGGTCGCGCCGCCTGCAGTTGCAGTTGATCGAGCGCTGGGGCGCCAGCTATGGCGGCCTTTCCCGCTGATGTTCAGGGCTTTCAGAGCTGATGTGCGAATGGGTCGGGATCGCGGGCAGGACAAGCGACCCCGCGCCGCATCGGTCTGACGGGTCCGAACAGCTTGGCCGGGTTGGTCAGCGGTTGTCCAGGCCCGACGCGGCCGCCCCGGCGACGATATCCAGAAGTTCGGTGGTGATCTGTTCCTGGCGGCGGCTGCGATAGGCGGCATCCATCTCGGACAGCCGGTCGCGGATGCCGCGCTCGGCCGCCTGCATCGACGAAAGGCGCGCGGCGTGCTCGCTGACCTGGGATTCGGCGATCGCGCGATAGATGCGCACGAAGACGTGCTGTTCCAGCAGGCGCGCCAGAACCGTGTCGCGGTTCTCGAAATAGGTCGGCAGCCGGCGCGACGGCCAGGGCCGCCCGGCCTGATGGCGCAGAAAGGCGGGCGAGATCGGCAGCAGCGACATCGCCACCGGCATCGTCCGACCGTCCGCCGAATGCACATTGTGAACGATGCGCACCCGCGCGATGCCCTGGGTTTCACGCCAGTCCTCGATCAGCGACAGCAGCGCCCGGGTGGTTTCACGAATACCTGTGACGGATCCGGGCATCGAGTAGATCGCAGCGGGCAGGCAGCCGCCGGCCTCTATCAGGTCGGCCACACGCACGCCGACGGCCACGGTCCTGACGGGGTCCGCCGGGTATTTTTCGATCTGCGCACCGGTTTCGGTGGCCACCAGATCGTTGAAGCGCCCGCAAAGCCCGTGATCGGTTCCCAGGGCAATGATCCCGACCGGCCCCGAGGCGTCGGCCTGTTCGGAGGCGCGGATCGCCCGATCCGCCACATCCGCATTGCGCAGCAGGATTTGCAGGCCCAGATCGACCGTTTCGTCGTAGGACCGCACCGCGCGGCTCGCGGTTTCACAGCGCCGGATCGTCACCGCCGAAAGCGTTTTCATCGTCCGGACGATCGATTGCAGATCGCGGCCGGTTTCGATGCGGCGTTGCAGAGCCTCAAGCGTTTCCATCGGACCGCCCTTCCGGCAGACCGGCGATGGCCTGCGATGCAACCCCAAGCAGGGTGTCGAGATCCGCCTGATCGAACGCGCTCCCTGTCTCGATCCGGGCGCAAGTCTCGCTCGCGTGATAATGCAGGGCGCGGAGGATGGCGGTTTCGGCCTCGCGGATGCGGTCCAGCGGCAGGGCGTCCAGCAGACCGCGGCTTGCCGCCAGCAGCACGGCGATCTGCCCCGATGGCGCAGGCCGCTCGTTCTCGCGCTGCTTGAGCGCCTCGCGCACCCGCCGGCCCCGGGTCAGCTTTTGTCTGGTGTCCTCGTCCAGCCTGGTGCCAAAGCGCGAGAACACCTCCAGTTCCTCGAATTGCGCGAACGACAGCCGCAGGTCGCCCGCCACGGCACGGAAGGCCGGCAGTTGCGCCTTCGCCCCGACGCGTGAGACGGATTTGCCGATGTCGATGGCCGGCAGCTGGCCCTTTTCGAACATCTCGGGCGACAGGTAAAGCTGCCCGTCGGTGATCGAGATCAGGTTGGTGGGAATGTAGGCCGAGATGTTCTGTGCCTGGGTCTCGATCACCGGCAGGGCGGTCAGCGAGCCGCCGCCGAGGTCCTCGCGCAGATGGGTGGCGCGTTCCAGAAGCCGCGAGTGGATATAGAAGATGTCGCCGGGATAGGCCTCGCGCCCCGGCGGGCGGCGCAGCAGCAGCGAGAGTTCGCGATAGGCCCGGGCATGACGGGTGAGGTCGTCATAGACGATCAGCACATCCTCGCCGCGTGCCATGAACCATTCCGCCATCGAGGTCGCGGCATAGGGCGCGATGAATTGCAGCCCCGGTGCCGCGTCGCTGCCGGCCACCAGCACGATGCTGCGCGCCAGGGCGCCGTCACGCCGCATGGTTTCTATCACCCGGGCAACGGCGGCGGCCCTTTGGCCGATCGCGCAATAGATGCAGATGCCGGGGCGCTGCGCGGCACCGCCCGGCCCCGACCCGGACGCGGATCCGTGGTGGTTCAGGATCGCGCTGAGGGCGATCGCGGTCTTGCCGGTCTGCCGGTCGCCTATGATCAGCTCGCGCTGGCCGCGCCCGATCGGGATCGCCGCATCGACCGCCTTGATACCGGTGTGCAGCGGCCGGTCCACGGGTGCCCGGTCCAGGATCGCGGGCGCCGGGCGTTCGACGGGATATCTTTCGGCCTCGCGGATCGCACCGAAGCCATCCAGCGGACGCCCCAGCGCGTCGACAACCCGGCCCAGCAGGGCGGACCCGACCGGAACGTCGATCACCCGCCCAGTGCGCCGGGCCTCGGCGCCGACGCTCAGCCCCTCGCTGGCACCGAACAGGATCACACCGGCGCGGTCGGTGCGGATATCGGTGGCCGCGCCCATCAGCCCGCCCGGAAAGGCCACCAGTTCATCGGCGCTTAGTTCGGCAAAGCCCGCGACCTCGGCGACCCCGGCGCCGACGCGCGTGACGGTCGCCACCTGTTCGGCCCGCAAATCGGGCGGGCGCAGGCGCAGGCTGCGGTCCAGCCCGGCGGTGATGTCATCGGCGAGACCGTCAAGGATGCCCATGCCCTATTCCGCCGCCATTTCGTCATCGGTTACCGTGGCCGCGTCGAAATAGGCTGCTGTCTCTTCGACAAGATCGTCGAGATAGGCGTCGATGCTCCATTGCAGCGTTTCGGCGCGTATTTTCATCCGGATGCCGCAGACCAGCGTCTGATCGAGACCATAGGCGGGTTCGGCATCGGCGTGGATCGTTTGGTGGATCGCGCGGGTCAGGCGCGCCCTGGCCTGCGGCGCCAGTGGCAAGGCGCTGAACACTTCGATCCGGCTGTCCCCAGCGCCCGCCGCCGCGCGGAACTTGTTCAGGATATCGCGCTCAAGCCCGCCAAGCCGCGCGATGAACGTGTCGATCATCGCATCCTCAAGCTGTTTCCCGGCAAAATCGCCCAGCGCCCGGCGCAGGACACGGTCGACATAGCCCGCCACCTGCTGACGCAACTC
>Ga0316207_10003105_pt1 | contig 15892 bp, 14 predicted proteins | sample 6weekpyrite_MG_FD_204943 | JGI IMG/M metagenome (GOLD analysis project Ga0316207, IMG submission 204943) | Microbial mat bacterial communities from mineral coupon in-situ incubated in ocean water Damariscotta River, Maine, United States -... | ecosystem: Environmental > Aquatic > Marine >... | reverse complement strand
CCTGAGTTACTCGATAAACCATTGCAAGAACTCTCTAATAAACAACGCCAGAAAGTCAGCGACGCTCTTCAAAAATGGGAAATAATTCCAAATGGCACCGAAGGTTATCGAACTATTGTTTTCCGAACACATTAACCTATCAATTTCACACCCAAAACCATCAATTATATTGCATAATCAATATCTTATAGCTATTATCAGTTAACTAATATTGACAATCTTTTTTTGACAAAAACTATGTAACTAAATGAAGGTAGTTGAGAAAGAAAATCAGCTCTTCCTGGTGTACAAAAATGCATCAGGCAACGACTCGAATACAAATCTTGGAGCACTTCATAAGTTAAGTGATTGGGAAGTTATTACCTCGCAAATCATCAACTATAACTCTGGCAAAACACCAAAAAGCATAAAAACTATAGCCTCAAAATTATCCACAGCTTTTTCACTACCAATTAACGAATTAGATATCGATCATCTTCCTAGCTCCTCTTCTGAATGGGAATACTTTGTACGTTACATGTATGGACTAATAATTTCTTCTCAAGAGATGAAAGCATCCATTAAGACTCGAGTTAAGCATTGGAATTCATATGTAAAACCTTTTTTAGATTTCATTCAGTTAAGAGATATCATCCCTTTAGATATAATAATCCCTCAAATGAAATCTGTTGACCAAAGAATTAATAACTCCAGCTTCAAAATTAATTTGATTGGTGATGCAAAACCAACCAAGATATCTGAAAGTGATGATATAAATAAATTACTAGCACCAATTAGTTTAAGTCGTACTGAACATGAATATTTAGATGAAATACATTACAACCTAACCAAGAACAGAGAAAAATTATTTGAATGTTTGCATTCTTATTGGAAAAACATTATTAATCATTACAACTTTGGTAAGTTATGTTTATCCTCTGTAGATATGCTCGAAGCTGATAACAGGATTGAAAATAGAGATTTTTTTATTACATCTCCAAGAAAAAAACATTTCTGCACCCCTAGTTCTATTGAAGGATTCTCAAATCTTCTTTATGTCCAAAAGAATTGTTTTGGTCATTTCACCAACCACTTTAAAAAGGCTAGAGAACTACCTAACCATAACAACTATCGCTCCAATAAAGAATATATATTAAATTTATTGCCCAAGCTTGATATAGAAAACGATAACAGAAATAATGAAATAAGATTATCTAACAGACTCGATTGGTGTTTAGGTTGTCTTGGAAATAGAGATATTGCGTACATATCCGCACTTCTCATTATGCTCAATCCAAAATTCACCCCCGAATCTTTAACATCTTGTAATTACATTGATAAAAATGGAAAAAAATATCTAGAAGACACAGAAACTGGCTTTGTATTCAGCATAGAAAAATCACGGGCCAAGAACTACAAAAGCGAACAACTTGATGACTTAAGTTTAGAAATAATAAATTCAATTATAGAAATGAACGTCGGCAAAGAACGTTTTTGTAATAAACCCATCCATAAAAAATTATTTTTAAGCACATCAAAGAAGCTAGATTCTTTTATTTCTCCATTTCATAGTTCAATTATTGTTTGGTTATCAGGATACAAAAAAGAGATTAGTGACAATAATGTTTGCATTAACGATCTATACCCATCCTTAAATGACTATGGAATGACACGAGGAACGATTACTCTTTCAAGAATAAGAAATACAGAAGGTGTACTTGAGTTTTTTAGGACAGGCTCTATCAAAGCAGTATCTAGAAAGCTTGGCAATAGCTCTAATGTTGCACTCCATCACTATATGCCTAAAGAGTTAATTGCTGCATATAATACTCGACAAATAAGGAGATTTCAGAACCTAATAGTTGTTTCTGCTGTATCTAATGAAGATTACTTATTAGATGCTGTGGATTTTAACACTGAAGAAGAACTTAATAATTTCATAGCTATAATGATTGAAATAGTAGGTAATTGTAATAACCCGCTAAGCAGTTATTTAAAATCATATGGCGCTGATAATAACTGCGACAGCCCAAATGGGGAGCTTATCGCGTCTATTTCAGAAGATGCACTTACTGCACTTTATACTTATAGCGAGTGCGCACAAAAGAACAACATCCCTTCTACTGCTCTGTCTCAAATTGATAAAAATATTGGGGTTTCACCTCTTTCATTTATTAACCTATCTACACATCTTAAAACAGCTCTATCTAGTCATGCAGATATCGAAATGCGTAACGCGCATGAGTCTGCAATTAATCTTTCAAAAAATTACTCTGACAAAGTTAATTGGAGTGAGCTATTATTAAACAGAAAGGCTATTGCATGAGTCAGGCTAGACTTACAGTATTATCCAATAAAGATGTGATTAACATAGAAGGCTATCTTGCTAATTATGATAAATCTATAAATTTAGACGGCACAAACTTTAAATCTGATTGGCTATTATCTGAAAGCATTTACGATAATAAATGGATTCTAAGGACAGCTAAAACAATAAAATTATCCGATGGTAGTTATAAATACACTATGTCAATCAATTGGGCGCGTCCATTAGCTGACGGAACAATGCTAACCGACTGCATTAATTCTGAGTTCAAAATATTTTTACAGGAAACATTATTTTTATATCGCGACTCACCCAGTTTGAGCAACCTCAGCTCCAACACTTCATTTAACAGTCGCTCATCATATCTATTTGCATTTATTTGTTGGATATTTAACCCACAACTTAACATAAACCCACGAAAATATTTTTTCTCAAGAATAACTCAACAACATTTAAATGATTTTTTTACGATATACCTTACTGGAGGAACTTTTGAAATATATGGAACCGCGAATAAAGTTTTTAGCAAGATCACTTTAGAAACAGGCGCTACATTTAAAATTGATAATGCACTAGATTTACCTGATGAGTACATAGCAACCATAATCAAATACTTTTCCGATAATGGTATGTATGTAATCAATAATTATGGTTGTCAGTGCATTGACAGAAATAAACTTATTGAATACTTTAATCTTAGCACACATGAAAATTACGGCCATAAATCATCACTATTTTTCAGACAGTTTGAACCAGAAATATTAGAGCGATTCCCTCATGTATTGGCCCCAGTTAATCTTGAAACTGAACTGCCAGGGCACACCACCCCATTAATTGACGAGGTATTATGTAGTAACTTCTCAGAAAAAACTGCTTTTACGATATTATCTTTCATTACTTCGGTATTGAAGTTAAACAAGATATATAAGAACAAATTCCCAAATCCTTATTCAATAAGACATCTAGAATGTAAATCAATTATCAATAAATACGGTTCTAATACTAGTTTAACTCCATGGATACCTCTACCAATTTGTCTTAAATTAATTAATGAATCTATTGGATTTATAATTAAATATGGCGATAAAGTCATAGATTTATACGCTGAGACGTACAAGTTACTTCATAATAACAACCAACTAGGATTAGATAGACTTTCTTCTTCTCAGAAAGAGTATAGAGATAACACTATCATAGACATTACTAAGCAGTTAAATATTGATTTTGACGTTAAAGGATTTTCTGTATTTGAAAAAAAAGAAATTGACAACACCTATACTAAATTAAGAAAATCTCCATCTATAGATCAATTACTTTCCGTTTTGTATGGGGCCTGCTTTATAATCATAGCAGGCCTAAAACCAATAAGAGTCAACGAATTAAGTTCATTGAAATATGATTGTTTGTTTTTCAAGAAAAATGATGGTTTTTGGATGGAGCAAGAAATTGAAAAAGCAGGCATTGAAGATACACGTCCTACTGATGCAAAGCCCATTCCTAAGATTGCCGCGAATGCCATACAATTATTACAAAAGTTAAATAGGCACGCATTAGAATTTTCAAGTGACAGCAATAGTAGGGAATCAGAATATTTATTATATAGATTGCTATATAGCGAAAAACACAGGGGAAATGCAGCTGTAATGAATCAGGGATTTATACGGAAATGCACTCAGGTTTTTTGTGATTTCATACAAGTACCACCAGATGACTACGGAAGAAGATGGTATGTTAATACTCACGAGCTACGAAAATCTTTTTTGTTAACTTTTTTCTTGACATTTAAATTCTCATCATTAGATGCATGTAGAGAGATTGCTGGCCATAAAGACCCTGCACATATCTTGAGATATATTGAATCAGAAATACCAGGCGAAGAAATGGTTGAAATAGAGGCAGAATACGCACAACAGCAATTAAGACTCTTTTCATCAAATAATTCGTTATCTGAAATAAACAACATCGAAGAGATATACAATGACATATGTAATGGGTTTAATGTCAAATCACTATCTTTTATAAAAGATAGTGAACTGAAAGAATGGCTGGAACTTTGTATAAACTCAGGAAGATATAGATTACATGCCTATGGAATTAATTCAAACGATAGTACTATTTCTGCGAATATTGCGGTATCAGTACAAGAGGAAATAATAAATGCTCGATATTAAATCTTCATCTATCATTTATTTGTACGATTGCATGATGAATGCAAAAAAAAATAATAATGATGGCTCATATAATTGGTTATTATCAAAATGCAAAAATCAATCATCTCTTTGCTCAATTGAGAGAAAATCTACTGGGATAATATCCATGACACTTAATACATTTAAAAAATACTCAAATGATAATATTGATGGAGGATTTGAAAAGATTAATACATTAAGAAAAGAAATATACAATAAATACAATCCAAAAGTTAAAACTGCAAATAAAAAAGAAAATTTAAAAAAAAAGAATTTGTCTGTACAAAAAAGGCTAGAAAATTCTGAACGACAACGAGCCATACTCCTTCGCGCATACAAAGACTTAAACCAAATCACATTAGATGCAATTTGTAATAGTCCACAATACGATTATGCCTATAAGAAACATTCAAAGATGTATTATAAGTATTTCAACCTTAGCATTATTGTAGATAATGAATAAACAACTATATAAATTTATACCTGATATAGAATATCCTTCTATTGAAGTGATTAACAAAAATTCAGGTGAGGTTGTCACATATAGTAATATTCAGCCTGGTTATTTTTCTATGTATTGGCCTAATGATTTTCCTTGCACGCTTGTTGAAATGTTTCTACAAGACAAATCCAATGAAGTAAAGGTTAGCAAAAAAGATGGTGGGACAATAAAAGGTTATGCTAGCAATTTAAGTCATCTTATTCGTTTTTGTTATGAACGCCAGATTGAGTTCTGGGATTTACACCATTCAGACATTGACGATTTCGTTTTTCTCATCTCAAACGAGACAAATTATAACAACGAGAGGTTAAGAGAAAATGACACTGTAAATACGATCATTTCAAGCACAGTTCAATTTCTTGAGTGGTTGCAAACTAACATTTGCACAGACAAGAGAATTATTGGAGTTGATAATGCCACCAATCGATACCAGATCAAGTTAATAAATGGTAAATATTCAACGAGACGAGGTAAGGAAATTTCTTACACTAAGTTCCCCAGTAAAGTCCCTGACTCGACAAAAAATATAAAAAAGCCAATGCCTACATCAATCAAAAATGAGCTTTGGAAGACACTAAGCAGTACCAAACATGAATTGCAGTGTAGCAATAAATTAATTGGTAAGTTTACAAAAAAAGAACAGAATGATCATATTGAGTACATGTATAACAGGCGAGAATTACAGCTGATACTGTTAGAAAATACTGGTTTAAGACCACAAGAACTTATTACAATAAAGGCTTCAACAAATATAAAACATATTCAAAACTGCAAAATAGAAATTCCAACATTAAAAAGAAGAGAAAAAAGAGAAAAAACAAGAATCATCCCCATTGATCGATTTATAGCAATGAAACTTGAACTATTTATAATAAAACATAGAACGTTATTAATTAAAAGGTTAATACGATCCGGTATTGCCAAGTCAAGAGAAGATATTGACGATGTAATTTATTTAAACGCTGAAACAGGTAAAGAAGTAAAACCTGATGCAGCCTACCAAGAATTCCGAAGATTAACTGTAAAAGCTGGAATATCTCAAAAGAGTTGTCAAAGCATGTTTAGACACCGTTTTGTAACAAATATGGTGAAAATGCACCTTATTAGTTTTATTGATAAAAGCGGTCTAAAATCTCGCAGTATGGTTACTGAGAGCGATATTAGAACCATATTAAAGAAAGTTGCCTCATTTACGGGCCATAAAGATCCGAACTCTTTAATGCACTATATAGATTTAGCATGGGAAGAACTTAATGTATTTTCTTATGCTTATGATGTAAAAAAACTTCAGGATAAACTTAAATCTATTTTTTATTTAGTTCACTCTATTAAAAGTGATATAAACTCTCTAAATAAAAAGGATATCAGTAAAAATGCATTAGAAACATTTAACTTAAAGTTACAAGAATTAGAATCACTAACAACATAACAAAATCTAACAGGATAATATTTCTATTCATTTGTAATGCTTATCATCCTTTCAGAAAAAACACAGGGATTAAATTAGAATTAATATGAACGTTGCAATAATTGGTGGTGGTGCAGCTGGATTCTTTTCTGCAATTTCAGTAAAGGAAAACCATCCAAATGCAAATGTCACAATATATGAAAAATCTAGCAAATTTTTAGCCAAAGTTAAGATTTCTGGTGGTGGTAGATGCAATGTCACAAATGGTTGCAATACTATAAATGAATTGTCGAAAGCTTATCCCAGGGGGAAAAATTCACTAAAGAAGGCTTTTAGGATCTTCAATAATAAAGATGCTATGGAGTGGTTTGAGTCAAAAGGTGTTTCTTTAGTTACTCAAGACGACAATTGTGTATTCCCTACATCACAAGACTCACAAAGCATAATTGATTGTTTTATAAAGCAAGCAAAATCTTTAAAAATTGATACACGATTAAAATCAAGCGTAATTAAAATTCATCCTATTGATTCAAAATTAGAACTCTCATTTTCTAATAAAGGGGACGCCTCCCAAATATTTGACAAAGTTATTGTGACTACAGGTGGTTCACCAAAAAGAAAAGGATTAGTGTGGCTTGAAGAATTAGGTCATAAGATCCAGGAACCAGTCCCTTCATTATTTACATTTAACATGCCATCTGAGCCAATCACTGAATTAATGGGAATCGTTGTAGAAGATGCATTAGTTTCCATACAAGGAACAAAGCTCAAATCAAATGGCCCTTTACTTATTACTCATTGGGGAATGAGTGGACCTTCAATATTAAAGCTATCAGCCTTTGGAGCAAGAATTCTAAGCGATAAAGAATATCAATTTAAAATACAAATTAACTGGGGTAATGTACAAAAACACGATTTAGTTATTGATTTCTTGAAATCTATTTCTGATAAACACGCTAAAAAAAATCTAGCAAATTTTAGACCCTATTCTTTACCTGAAAGACTATGGTATTACTTACTGGATAAAGCTAATCTTTCTCACACTAAAAAATGGGGAGAGTTAGGAAAAAAAGGGTTGAATAAATTAGTCGATGTTTTAACTAATGATATTTACTCGGTTAATGGTAAAACAACATTTAAAGAAGAGTTTGTAACCTGTGGAGGTATTAGTTTAGACAATGTCGATTTTAATACCATGCAAAGCAAGGTCATTAAAAATTTATACTTTGCAGGTGAAGTATTAGATATTGATGGAATTACTGGTGGGTATAATTTTCAAGCTGCTTGGACAACTGCTTATATAGCAGGCAAGTTAAACTAATCTAATACGTGTATTGTTAATTAATACATCTCTATTCTGACTGTTATTATCTATAATGTACTAGATAATTGAAGTCAAAACCCTGCAATTATAAGTATAAAAGCAACCAAGCGAAGAAATTTATTTAATAATGTGTAGTAGCTCATATCTAATCTTACATATTTTGATACAAGTTCATACCTGATCGTACATTAAATTATTCAGATTCATTGAAATAGCGGAAATTGAAAACCTGTATGTCAACAGGCAGCAATCGGCCATTTGCTGACATTCAACATCGCCATTAATTATCATACCTGAGTGTCTGTTCGCAGCCAAAAGCTGACGTTCAACGCCATCAAAATGGTTAATTACAACACCTGAATAACAACCAAATCTATAATTTTTAATAAGGAAATGCTACCAGACCATCACTAGCCACTATGACATCATCCGGTAGTAGAGATTTATTCTTATCTAACCATATATCAAAATCATGACTAATGTGTGTAAGAATTGTTCGTACGGGCTTTAAACACTCATGTATTAAGAGTGATTCTGTTAGGTTATTATGATTTTCATCATCTACATCTGGCGAATGACTGGTGTCTATTACCAATAAATCAATGATTTTTTCCTGTAGAAAGATACTGGTCTTTGGTGGCAGACCTTTTGTATCCGTCAGGTAAGCAACACAATAATTATCTAATTCAAAAAGGTAACCAAATGTCACCTTTGAATGTATTAAAGGTAACGGGGTAATTTTTAAGTCATCGATAAAAAAAGCTTCAAACTTTTTTCTTGAATTAAACTCCAAAATACCTGGATTTTTATACAGGTCGGCACACCCTAAAGAGTCTGGAGGGCAATAAACAGGAATGGTTTTACCTTTACCCCACCTTAAATGAAATAAGCCCTGGACATGATCAGGATGAAAATGGGTTAAAAAAATCCCATCAATTTTTTCATTACGAAATTTTTCCGCAATATCCATACTCCCAGCATCAAGTAAGTATTTTTTATTATTTATTTCTAATAACGCACTTGTTGGACCTCGCCTGAAATCCAAATTCGCATTAGCTTTGGCACACAATAAACAATCACACCCAAATACAGGTATGCCAGCTGCATTCCCTGTCCCCAAAAGTTTTAAGCGCATTTTTCATCGCTAAACTTGTTCGTTATGATTCTTAATAATTGTTCACCCGCACTTTCTAGTGAACTATTATTATCAATGACTAAGAGGTTCGGATGTTGCACACTATTTTCTAACTTGACGGCCTGAGCGATACGCTTTTGTATCTCTTCAAAACTTTCACGTCCACGCGCAAATAAACGTTCGCTCAACACCAGGGGATCGACATTTATTAAAACAGGCACAATATCTGGATATTTATTTGCAGCTTCATTTAGATATTCGCGTGAACCATTCATTACAACCGAAATACTTTTAGATAATAAACAATCTATCTCAGAACTAATACCATAATAAGTATTATGGCTAAACCAGCACATTGCAAAGTGTTCATTATCCCTATATTTAAAAAACTCTTCTTCAGTTAGTGCAATATGATTTTCACCACCTGCATCAGCTGGCCGAGTAATATAGCGACGAATAAATTCCATGGGAGCGTGCGCAGGAACATGCTGACTCATGTAGTCAATCAGGCTGTCTTTTCCTGCGCCTGAACCACCTATTATATAAAATAACTTAGCCATGATCGTAACTTGCCTGATAAACAGATACTCCATGACTCCAGACGTGACTTACTTGTGGTAAGCCCGCAGGAGTATCAACAACAATTAGATCTGCTCGTTTGCCTACAGCAATTTCACCGCGATCATCAAGTCGAGCTGCTTTGGCAGGATTGCTTGTTACAAGTCGTACCGCTGCAGGAAAATCAAGGTCAGATAATTCAGGAATTTTAAAAATAGCGACAATGAGTGATGCGGGAGAATAATCTGCACATAAACAATCAGCAACTCCTTCATGAATAGCTTCGATTGCTTTTACTGAACCGGATTGACTTTTTCCACGTAAAATATTGGGGGCACCAAAGATTGTTGACATTCCTGCTTCTTTAGCCGCTTTTGCTGCTTCTAAGGTAATAGGGAATTCTGAAATATCCGCACCGATATTATTCATAGTTTCAACTCGTTCCAAAGAATCATCATCATGACTTGCAACAGAAATTCCCGCTGCATGTGCTGCTATAGCAAGATCTTCCATACGCAAAAAAGCTCCTGATGCAGCTTCTAGTTTACGTTCAACAATGACGTTTACTTCATCAGCTGTTTTTTGATACGTTTGAGTTAAATAATTTCTATATGCAGCCATGTCCTTAAACTGCCCCTGACCAGGTGTATGATCCATCATAGAAATCAGATGCATCGCATCATCTTCAATTAACTTCTTTAATACAGGAGCACCTGTTTCATCTGTGATTTCATATCGACAATGTACGCGATTATCAACTAAACCATGGGGACGCCACTCATGCACTGCTCGTGCGATATCTGCAGCGAAATCATTATTACGCACACCCAATTCTTCATGTGCAAATGATAATGCATGGTAAACTGTTGTTATACCTGCAGCAGCATTTCGCTTATCAGCTTGTGCACAAGCAAAGTCTAAAGGAAAATGTACATTAGGACGTGGTTCAACTTCTTTTTCTAATGCATCACAATGCAAATCAATCATACCAGGCATTAATGTTTTACCTTTAAGATCGAGTACTTCATCTGCCTCAACGGAATCGGGATTAATTGCGAAAATTTGTCCCTTTGAAATTAATACGGAACCATTCTCGATAATTGAATCTTTTAATATAATGCGTGCATTAGTTAAATATGTTTTCATTATGCAATCTCCTTTAATAATTTTTCTGTTGCTATTGGTGACGTCAATTGAACAACTATATCGGCCATTCGTTTTACTAGTTCTGGATGATGAAAAATAGCCAGCATCGCAATGCCATCTTCTTTTAATTTTTCAATCAAGGTAATTATTTTTTCAGTTGTATGTGGATCGAGACTGGCTGTTGGCTCATCTAGCAACAATAATCTAGGCCGTGACACTAAACCCCTCGCAAGATTTACTCGCTGCTTTTCTCCGCCAGAAAATGTTGCGGGTGATATACCCCATAGTGCTTCTGGTAAATTCATATCCGACAACATTTCTCGAGCTAAGTCTCGCGCTTGCATTTTATCCATGCCACGTTGTACTAACGGTTGAGCAACAACATCTTCTGTTGATTGACGAGGCAAGGCATGTAAAAACTGGGTAACAAAACCTATTTCATTTTTTCTCAGTTCAAGAATCAAGTGTTCATCAGCTTGTGCAAGATCAACTTCAACATTGTCTTTTGTACGAAATAATAGGCGCCCACTACTTGGTAAGTAGCTTCGATAGATACCTTTAAGCACAGTGGATTTGCCTGCACCCGTAGGACCAATTAGCGCCGTTAACTGACCAGGATAAACTTCCAAATTCACATTTTCTGAAGAAGGAATGAGTTTATGTTGCTCATGCAATTCAAAATGCTTACTATAATTTTCTACACGTAAAATAGGTACTTCATTTTCAATTTTATTCATAACTAACTCTATCCATCTCTTTTGTTAAAGTGCTGATGCTACAAGCCGTTGAGTGTAAGCGTGTTGCGGATCTTCGAGTATTTGGTCAGTCAAACCGGATTCAATAACACGACCATACTTCATTACTAATGTACGACCAGCTAATAAGCGGATAACACCCAAGTCATGAGTGACCACAATCATTGCCGTACCTTGTTCTTGCTGTATCTCCAAAATCAAATCAAGAATGGCCGCTTGTACGGATAAGTCCAGACCAGTTGTAACTTCATCAAGGAATAATAGTGGCGGATTTGTTGCCAATGCTTTAGCAATCTGCACACGTTGTTGCATACCACCCGAAAAGTTTTTGGGTAACTCATCCATCCTTTCAGATAACACTTCAGTACGCGTTAACAGATTTGTTGCTCGTGCGCGTATATCTGAATAGTTAAGAACTTCAGACATTAATAACCGTTCGGCTATATTACCACCAGCTGAGATATCAAAATTAAGACCAAGGTGTGGATTTTGATAAACCATACCAAAGCGTTTACTCGCAAGTTGCCTTTGCTGAGCAGCATTCATTTCAAATAAATCGAATTTTTTATCTTCGTCATAAAATACCGCATTACCGGAGCTAGGCGGCTGATCGAAGTAAAGACACTTTACTGCAGTCGATTTACCTGATCCTGACTCTCCCATAATGCCTAATATTTCGCCTTTATATAAATCAAATGAAACATTATGCATTGCGATAACACTGCCACATTGAGGACAGATATTGGTATTGTGTTCAGGCCCAGTTAATTTAAAACATGAAGGACATCCGTTGCCGTAAATTTTTGATAACTGTTTAACTTCAAGTACCTTATCCATTTACAACCTCTGCATTGTCAGAGATAGTATCTATCTCGTTTATCTCGGATTGACTCACCATATACTCGCTACACCAATCTGCATCGGAACATTGATAGACTTTTTTTCCTGTATTTGAATCAACAAACTCATCTAAATAACTTGTTGTACAACCACATTGCTGACAGTTACGGCGCTGACCATTTTCATCAGTGAAATCTTCAACACGAAACGGAACATCTTCAAATTCTAATGGCTCTGCCTTTGTATAGGGTGGGACGGCATAGATTTTTTTCTCACGCCCAGCACCAAGAAGAATAAGTGCTGGTGAGTTATGTAACTTTGGAACATCCCAACGTGGAATGGGTGAAGGGTCAATTACATAGTGATCGTTAATACGTGTAGGATAACGATGAGAAATGGTGATTTCATCAAATTTCACGATATCTTCATAGAGCTTAACTAATAAGCGTGAGTAATCTGCTTCACCATGTAATATCTTGCGTTTATTCTCAGAGGCTTCAACAATAACCAAAGGGTCAGGGTATGGGACCTGTAAAATGATCAACTGATCTTCACGTAGGTTTATTTCTGGAACACGATGGCGAGATTGAATAACATCAGCTTCATCTGTTCTCGTTGTAGTATTTACGCCTGGGCAGGTTGTTTCAATAAAACTTCGTAAATTAACTGCATTTACTGAATCATCTGAACCCTGATCGATAACCTTTAACGTTTCACCTTTACCTAACAATGAAAGTGTCAGTTGTAAACCGCCGGTACCAAACCCACGTCCCATAGGCATTTCACGACTTGAATATGGAACCTGGTAACCTGGTATCGCAACTGCTTTTAAAACAGTACGTCTTATTTCTTTCTTGGCATATTCATCAAGAAATCCAAAATGATTTGAAGCACTCATGAAACAGTCTCCATTCTAGTTTGTTTTTTCTGTGTTGTTCGCAGACGATCCATGTCTGACTGGAAGGTAACGTAATGTGGCATTTTGTAATGAGTACAAAATCCCATTGAATCAATACCATCAACGTGTAGCAAAACAAACTCAGGATCTTCTGAAGGATTACTCGCTCCTTCTATCATTCCTTTTTGTAAAGCACGATCAAGAATGGCCATACTGATAGCTTTTACTTCGTTATGGCCAAAACATGCGCCATAACCTAATGTAAACGTTGATTTTTCATCGCCCTCATTCCCTTCATACATGGCAACGACTTCACACTCTGTCATTTCAATTTCACCCACTTCCATTAACTCACCGGTAATTGGATGTGGTAATAACACAGGTAAATAACCCACACGCAATTCAGCAACTGTTGGATGAATATCGCCATAACCACGCATATTGGAATAAGCAATTGCCAATAAAGATCCTTGCTCGGCACGTGCCATTGTGGCTAATGTGGCTGAGCGTGGTACAGGAAAAATCAAAGGCTCACGTGTGATATCAAAAGGTGTTTGTTCCTGTTGAGTAGATTCAATTTCTGGTAATAAGCCTTCTTCTCGCAGGCTATCCAGTACCTTTGGAAAAGTGTCTGGGATGTTATCAATATTGGTATTCTCAAATAATGATTCTGTAACCTCGCGGAACCGTTCCTGAGATTCATTGAGTAATTCCATTCGCATTAAGCGTAATTGATAATCTGTCGTGGCACCTAACATTTGTCCACCCGGAATATCTTTAAATGCGGAAGAGATACGTCGTGTTACACGCATATTCTTTGTGTCGAGTACAGGTGTTTCTAGCAAACGTGGTTGTGTTGATCTAAAAGCACGTAAAGCAAACGCCGCTTCTAATGTATCGCCCTGAGCTTGCTTAATAGCTAGTGATGCTAGTTCAGGATGATAAAGACCACCTTCTGATAGTACACGGCTATGTAAAAGTCTTAATTGATTTTCTATAATGTGTGAATCCAGTGGTTGGCTGGTCTCACTTTCTTTAGTACGTAAAAAATCACAGACCTCTTTAGTACCTTCAATAGCTTGTCCGCCACCCTTGATCGCAACGTAACCCATTACTCCACCTCCACTTTTGTTGTACGAGGTAACGCCGCAACGTGCTGGTCATCAACAAGTATCATGTCTACACCTAATGGGAAGGCGCTATTCCAATCACTACGTTTTGATAACCATTCCTGATTTAGACCTTCGATGGATAAATATTCAATCTCTTTAATTCCTGGACCGGATAGTTTTAATTTTTGCTCACCTATACCCAATTTACTTACTTGTAATATAAGCGTCGCAGACTGATCAGGATTTTCAAGTGTTCCCAGTTTTGGTGAAAAATGAGGTGATTGAGTTGCATCACAAAGAACATAATCAGCTGTATCTATAGTAGCGGATTTTGCTTGCAACATTATCCAGTCATCTTGTCGTAGTAAATTATCAGGATCTGAAAGCGACACTTCAGAATCTAGCAATGTAGACAAAACACTTAAGGCCACTGTTCCTTCAGCAGGTAATGTATGCAAAGAGAAGGATTTTCCAGGACGCGACATCGCTTCTAACATCAAACGATAATTTGTTTGCTGAATATCAGGTTGCCAAATAGGATCTACTTTAAGCATTATTATCTCCTACATTATCTAGCAAAGAAAAATCAACCCGGGTACGTGCTAACATCATTTTCCGTTCACGATTAGTTTTTTCAGTGATAGCAATACCTTTTTCTACCAAGTTATAAATCTGTTCCCATCCAGGTAGTTTTGAAGACAATATTGCATCACATAAAGCCAATGCTTCTGCTAATTCAGTATTATCATCCATAACTTGTGCAGCGCCTTCTGCTTTACTTCCATCAGGTGTTGTTATCTCTAACCATGCTGAAGAAATTGGAAATTCTCCGAGATAGAAAGCATCATTAAAGGCACCATCCTTCAACTTCATCATGCCTAACCCAGACTGTGGCAAAGATTTAGGTCGCAACATCCAATCTTCTGACAGTTCACCTGTTAAATCGAGTAGGTCCTTTTTGGGTAATGCTTTTAAGGCTCTTACCCATGCAGTACGTTCAATCATTGTTTTATTATTCATATAGATATCTAGATATGTTTATTTATAAATTAATACACTAATCATTAAATTATTTAATTAAAGTGCATTCTTACGAAGTTTTTGTGAAATAATTTCAAGTAATATTACTGTGATAAAAATAACCAGTAGTATTGTTGCAACGTGGTCATAATCAAATACATCCCAGCGACCTTTCAATTCCATTCCTATACCACCAGCACCAACGATACCCAGTACTGTTGCGGTACGAATATTTCGCTCAAAGATATATTGCACATAAGCAATCCATGCAGGATAGACATGAGGAAACACGGCATAACGTAGTACTTTAAATGCATTTGCTCCAGAGCTTGCCAGTGCAAGTTGAGGACCTGGCGGTGCATTCTCAATTTCATCGGCAAAAAACTTACCTAATACACCACTGGTATGAATAGCTAATGCCAGAACACCAGCTATAGGACCAAAGCCATACATAAGCACCAAAATTAAGGCAACGATAAGTTCTGGTAATGAACGATGGAAACTCAACCAAACACGTGTAAATGAATATACAATACGATGTGGCGTATAATTTTTACTCGCCAGGATACCTAAAGGTAATGAAATCATGATACAAATTACTGTACCCCAAAATCCCATTTCAATCGTTTCCCACATTTTGATAACAACTTTTTTCAGATAACCAACAGGTTGAACAAGAAATTCTGTTTTTTCTACTGTC
>Ga0316207_10003104_pt1 | contig 15893 bp, 12 predicted proteins | sample 6weekpyrite_MG_FD_204943 | JGI IMG/M metagenome (GOLD analysis project Ga0316207, IMG submission 204943) | Microbial mat bacterial communities from mineral coupon in-situ incubated in ocean water Damariscotta River, Maine, United States -... | ecosystem: Environmental > Aquatic > Marine >... | reverse complement strand
TTTTTGTTCCCCCAAGCACAGTGGCCCCGTTTTCAAGGCAGCGCGCCGCTAATTGGATATCACCAGTAATGCATATATCAAGGGGCCCTGCGTTTTCAGCGATCCAATCGTCAGCAGCATCAAAGCCATCACTAACCACCACTTTATTCACCTTTGGCCCCACAGGTATTCGAAGCCACTGATTGCTAACTAAATGAACAACCAGATCATGCCGGTATGATACCTTTAAAATTTCCTCTTTTACCGGGCAGGCATCCGCATCCACATATATTTCAGGCAAAAAAACTCTCCAAAAGGCCGCAAGCTATAAATATCAGGCTATAAAACCGCCCAAAGGGTGGTAAACAATATAGTATTGAAAATCAAATCCAGGTTAGTCATGCAGTTCTCTAAGCGTACCCCAAAGTTTCTAGCTACAACACTTTTGTCTGTTGTGGTCTTCTCTGTTGTTTCATTTGCTCAGGACACATCTTCAAATAGCAATCCCCGCAGCGCGGAAGATCAAAACAAAATCCTAAAGTCTATGGAATATATGCTGCGCCGTGCCCAGCTTACCCGCACATTAGCCGCTGAACATTTATTGTATATTGAACAAAATAGAGACAAGGCTGAAATCCGCATGATGGAAGATGCCTCACAGGTCATGGCTTTTGACCTTATCTGTGAGGATGAAAAAATGGATAGCCACAATCTCAATCAAATTGCCGCAGATACCAGCTTCAAGATAGCTATGATGGCAGGGAACTCTACAATTGCTCCTCGCTTGTCCAGTGTAACCAAAAAGCAAACTGTTGAAGAACGTATGGAACTGATCGGTGACATTGCTACAACAGTTTTAATGTATGAGATAGGTCGTCGGCGTGGGCTCTTTGATGCACTGTTAACTGACTTTGGCAAAAAGCGGTTTTGTGCCGGCATGCAAACCGACATGCGCACCCGATATAATGAAATTATAGCAGGGCTAGGCGATTAACCTTTATCCTGAACGTATAAAAACTTCAGCCATACACCTTAGTAGAGCTACCCATACTGACACACAAAAGATTATTTGCTGATATTGTCAGCATTGAAAACTATACGCTTATCCAAATGCAGGAACGTCTCGCTTCATGTCGGGCTCGTCATGAACAAAGGTAAACACAAGACTTCCACGAATGTCACCTTGCCCACCTACAGGGTACCCTTTTTCTAAAGTTGGATTAAAACCTGCCTCTTCAAGCTTTGACAGTAATACTGCACTCATTGGTGCCGCAATTTCGAAGTTTATTGTTGCAGACATGTTGGAAAAAAGTTGATGGCTTACAATCCAGCCTTCAACTTTACTCACGGCGTCACTTGCCAAAGCCAGCGCTGCGTTTCTTTCCATACGAGTAATAATCTCTATCCGCAAAAAGCTCATTTAGTTCCATTAACCCCATGGTAGTCACAAAACCATCTATGAACAGCCTACCATTAAACTATGTACGGAAGCTAAGTTATTGCCAGTTTCTATCAACCGGGTGAGACAGAAAAAAGGGCAAGCCCATCAGCTCACCCTTCATCCCTGCAACAGACCTAAACATCCATAATCACCCTCAATAAAGGCTTACTGGAATTGATATTCCTCTGTTCGCACTTTCTTTAAGCTATTCTTAAAATTGATGGTCCCTTTCGGCCACAATGTAAAAATATGCCCGTTTTCATCATGATACCAACTATTGCAGTTCCCGTTCCATACTGTGTTCTTTAATTGCTCTTGTATTTGAGCATTAAAAGCATCTGAAGCACTGGCAAGCGGGTTAATTGTCTGAGCCTTGCGGCGGGCAGTTTCCTTTATACAGTTGATAATATATTTAGTTTGTGCCTCAACAACCAAAATAACTGAATTATGGCCCAATCCGCTGTTTGGGCCTGTGAGCATAAAGTAATTGGGAAAGCCTGGCACCATAACTGTACGATGCGCCCGGACACCCTCCGCTAAATATTCACGCATAGTTAGCCCGTCGTCACCAATGATCTCTTGAGTATCTAACATTGTGAAGGGCTTAAACCCCGTCGCATAAATGATAGTGTCAGCAGTTCGCAGGGTTCCATCACTGGCCTCAATGCCAGTAGGTGTGATTTTAGATATACCGTCCGTAATTACACTCACATGGTCCTGCTGAAGGGCAGGAAAAAAACTGTCTGAAGCCAATATACGCTTACACCCAACAGGATAATCAGGTGTTAACTTCTCCCTTAGATCAGGATCTTTTACTTGTGCTTCAAGGTGCTTCTTCGCCATCCGGGAAACATATTTCCCCATCAACTTAGAACCTTTAAACAGAGGAATTCGGCTCTCATAAGTAAGATAGATAGCCAATCGGTGAAGTTTGGCCAAAAAAGGTATCCGCTTAAACCAGGCCTTTCTGGTTTCGCTATATGGGGCATCGGCTCTGGGCATTACCCAGTTCGGCGTTCGTTGATACATATCAAGCGAAGCCACTCTATCTACAATTTCAGGGACGAGCTGTAAGGCACTAGCTGCAGAACCTACAACGGCAACATGCTTCCCCGTTAAGTCATGGTCATGATCCCATTTTGCAGAATGGAAACTAACACCCTCAAAGCTTTCTTTGCCTTCAATATCTGGATAGCTCGGTACATGAAGGCCCCCAATACAACTGACCAAAAAGTCTGCATGCTCTTTCGTACCATCTGCAAACTCTATATCCCAGCCACCGTCCTTAAACTCTGAACGAGTGAGCTCATGGCCGAATTTAGTTTTCTCTAGCAGGCCATACTTTTTCGCCACATCCTCACAGTAGCCCTGAATTTCGCCGCCAGGAGAATACATTTTACTCCAATCAAGTTTCGGCTCAAAAGAATAGCTATAAAGATGCGAAGGAACATCACAGGCAACCCCAGGGTAAGTGTTATCACGCCAAGTACCACCGACATTGTCAGCCTTTTCAAACAATGTGAAATTATGAAACCCTGCTTCTTTAAGTTTTATGGCCATACACATGCCTGAAAGGCCTGCACCAATGATTGCAATTTTTGGCCCTTTAGCGTTGTCCCACATATATTCCTCCAGATACCCATAAGGCACCAAATTAATCACTAGCATTAAATATTTGAGGCTTTAGTGATAATTATATCAATAAAGAAAAGCAAACCTAAAAACTGAAGCTAAGTAGATTTCAACCTAAACAAACAGGCATTCAAGATCACAACATACCAGTCCATCCATAATACAGAGAGGCAGCCCTTGCATCTGGGTTAGATTGCATAGCTAATATGCAATCTAATTAAATATTGCGGGAATTAATTCGTTAAAGTGTGATGATACGAATTACCACCAATCCACTATCAGCCCTTAACCTCGTGCACTAAACATTAAACACTAGGGTGTTGTGTTTTCTGCAAGTGTTTTCAACTTGCCTAAAAACCGATCTTGCCACATTACCTTGGTGCCTTCCGCAAAGGCTGATGATTGCCGCGTTGCCTTCATTGGGTTGCCTCCCTCACCCAGCCAAGAATAACGCCGACTCATTGCCATACTAACAACGCTCTGCTCTCCATGTTCATGCAGTATAATTGTCCCAACCCCTGTGGATGTTTCACCCTTAAATGTAGCAGGTAAATTGGCAACAACGAGTAATCTCGAAGGAACTATCTTGGTCACCTGAACAAAAAAATCCTGCCCTGGATAAAGCCTAAGCACCTCGCCTTCTTTCCCTGACTCACCAGAAACAGAAGACATCTCAAATTCATACATCCAAGACCCAAGATTTTTTAGTACTGGCCAAACATCTTTTGCTGGGGCGTCAATTTTCACTTCATAATAAGAGACATAATTATATATCTCACTATCTGGTTCTGTCGTGATTGTATCCGAGGCATGCACAGGCATAAAAAATAGCTGAAGCGACATACCAATAATAAAAATAATTTTCATACCCAGTTCTTTCTTTGGCCACTCACCCTCAGAGCGGTTTGTTTCCTAGCATAAATTTTTTAGTTATTATTAATAGTGTATATACACATATTAACTCAATGTATCTCCAACAAACGGACAGTTCAACACTTTAATCTGGTATTTGAATCTACTTTTACCAATCCAAACCTAAACAAAACCCCAAGAACAACTCCACGACGAAAAAAATGCGGCAGACCTGTTTACTTCTATAGAATTTTGCTATCTGCTGCCTAATGAACGAAGCACCTTAAAAACCAATTCATTATAATTTTTACCACATTGGGCAATCACTATATCTGCGATTTTGGAGAGTTAAATGAGCAAAAAATGGCAGTTTTGGATAGACCGTGGTGGTACCTTTACTGATGTTGTAGCACAAGATCCAAATGGCACTCTCTCCAGCCATAAATATCTATCTGAACATCCTGAGCGTTACCGCGATGCCGCAGTTTTTGCTATGCGTGAAATTATGGGACTCACACCAAATGAGAAATTCCCAAGTGAAAAAGTAGACGCGATCAAGATGGGGACAACTGTCGCCACTAATGCTCTTTTGGAGCGCGGCGGTGAACCCACCTTGCTAGTTGTTACTAAAGGCTTCAAAGATGCCTTGTTGATAGGCCAACAACATCGAAGCGACTTATTTGCCCTAAGCCCATCAAGACCCAAACCAATTTACGATAAAGTAATAGAGGTTCCTGAACGCATTCGCGCCGATGGCACCACCGAATGCATGCTCGATGAAATATCTGCCAAAAAGCTTCTTACAAATGCATTTAAAGCGGGATTGCGTAGTTGTGCTATTACCTTTGTGCACGGCTATCGCTATCCTGCACACGAAGAAAAAGTTGCACAAATAGCGCAAAGCATTGGTTTTAAACAAATCTCAGTGAGCCATAAAGTATCTCCGCTCATGAAGTTTGTCTCACGCGGTGACACAACTGTGGCAGATGCCTATTTATCCCCAATACTTCTAAAGTATGTTAGCCAAGTTCGGGCTGCCGTGGGCGACACCCCGCTGTATTTTATGCAATCCAACGGCGGCCTAGCGGAGGCAAGCGCATTTGAAGGAAAAGATGCAGTTCTTTCCGGCCCTGCGGGGGGCATTGTGGGTGCCGCAGAAACTGCAAAACGAGCTGGTGCAAAACATATCGTTGGATTTGATATGGGGGGCACTTCTACCGACGTTAGCCACTATGCCGGTCATTATGAGCGTGTTTTCGATACTGTTGTTGCGGGTGTTCGCATGACAGTCCCCATGATGGACATTCACACAGTTGCTGCTGGCGGCGGCTCTATTTGTAGCTTTGCTCAAGGGCGATTTCTTGTCGGCCCGGAATCTGCTGGTGCTGATCCTGGCCCTGCGGCTTATGGACGAGGAGGCCCTATCACAGTAACTGACTGCAATGTTCTTCTCGGTAAGCTTCAGCCTGATTTATTTCCGTCAGTTTTTGGGCCTCACGGCGATAAACCACTGGATATCACCGCCACGAAGGAGGGCTTCGATAAACTAGCTAACCAAATCGCAACTGAAACCAGTACACACCTTAGCCCCGAAGTAATTGCTGAAGGGTTTATAAAAGTAGCCGTTGAACATATGGCACGAGCCATCAAACGTGTTTCCGTTGAACGCGGGCACGATATTAAAAGCCATGCACTCTTGTCCTTCGGTGGTGCTGGCGGCCAGCATGCCTGTCTTGTCGCGGAAGCCCTTGGTATAGACCGGGTTATTATTCCACCGTTTTCCGGCGTTTTATCAGCATTAGGCATGGGCCTCGCACACATGAGCACTGTAGTAGATAAAGCGCTTGAATGCAGCCTATATGATACGGACACACTGACCTCAGCCATGGCTGAAGCTTCTATCCAAGCGCAAGAAAAGTTAGCTTTACAGGGCATCCCGAAAAACAAGCAAACGCAACGTAAAACCTTGCTGGTGAAATACGAAGGCAGCGATACAGCGCTCTCAATCCCTTTCGATGCCCCCTCCATAATGCAAAGGAGCTTTGAGGAAGCTCATCAGCAACAATTCGGCTTCGTCGAAACTAATGTGGCTTTAATTATTCAGTCAATCGAAGTTGAAGCACGCAATCTTTTAAATGACCAAACTCTTGCTTTATCTGCAATGGGAACAGACGCCCTACCTGTAGGCGAGTGTTCCCTTCATCTAGCAGCAGGCCAGCACGACACTGCCCTCTACCGGAAAGAAACACTTCGCCCTCATCACCCTATCACCGGGCCTGCCATCATTCTAGAGAACGGCGGTACCACTATGGTAGAGCCAGGTTGGACAGCCGAATTACAGGCCAATGATACGCTCAGCTTAGTGCGCACGTGTGACACCAAGCTCAACCCGGTTGCAACTGACAAACCTGATCCTGTCATGCTAGAAGTTTTCAACAATCTATTCATGTCTGTTGCAGAGGAAATGGGAGGTGTCCTGGCAAAGACCGCACATTCTGTAAATGTGAAGGAACGGCTAGATTTCTCTTGTGCTGTGTTTGATCAGCAAGGCCAATTAATAGCCAATGCCCCGCATATGCCGGTTCATCTTGGCAGCATGGGGGAAAGTGTTATTGCCATTCAAAATGCACGTACCGGCACAATCAGGCCCGGCGATGTATTTATGGTAAATGATCCATATGCTGGCGGCACCCACTTGCCCGACATCACCGTTATATCGCCTGTATTCCTCCCCAATACTAATGCACCTGCTTTTTTTGTAGCCTCTCGAGGTCATCATGCCGATATTGGCGGCATCAGCCCAGGCTCAATGCCTCCCAACTCAAAAAGCATTGAAGATGAAGGTATTCGTTTCACCAACTTTGAGTTGGTTAGCCGCGGGAAATTCAATGAAAGCTCCGTACGAGAAGCACTTCGGTCCAGCGACTACCCAGCCCGAAATCCTGACCAAAACATTGCCGACCTCAAAGCCCAAATTGCCGCGAATAAACGGGGCACGGAACAAGTACTCCGCCTTGTGGAGCATTTCGGAGCCAGTACTGTACAAAGCTATATGGGCCATGTGCAAAACAATGCAGAAGAAGCAGTACGGCAGGTTATTGATAAGCTGGAAGCCGGTAATTTTAGCTATGCTATGGACTGTGGTGGCACAATCAATGTTCAGATCACACCTAATAAACAACACCGCACTGCCCTAGTAGACTTCACTGGTACCAGTGCGGCTATGGAGAACAATTTCAATGCCCCTCTTGCCGTAACCAAGGCTGCCGTACTCTATGTGTTCCGTACATTAACGCAGTGTGACATTCCTCTGAATGCAGGCTGTATGAAACCAATCAAGCTGGTCGTCCCTTCCGGTTCAATGCTTAATCCAACTGCGCCTGCAGCCGTAGTTGCTGGCAATGTAGAAACTAGTCAGGCAGTAACCAATGCCTTATTTCTAGCGACAGGAGCCTTAGCTGCATCACAGGGCACTATGAACAACTTCACTTTTGGTAACGATACATATCAATACTATGAAACTATCGCAGGTGGCACAGGCGCAGGTTCTGGATTCAATGGAACAGATGCAATCCAATCACATATGACCAACAGTCGGTTAACCGACCCTGAAGTATTAGAGTGGCGCTACCCTGTTTTACTTGAAGAATTCTCCATTCGAGAGGGAAGCGGTGGCAATGGTATTAACATCGGAGGCAATGGCGCACGTCGCACCATACGTTTTTTAGAGCCTATGGAAACGTCTATATTATCAAACCACCGCCTTAGTGGTCCACCCGGCCTAAAGGGAGGCCAATCTGGTCTTCCCGGCAAAACATACATCCATCGCCTTAACGGAAAAGTCCAGCTATTAGCCGCATCGGATGGCTGCTTGCTTCAAGCAGGAGAAGCAATAACCATTGAGACCCCTGGCGGAGGTGGGTACGGCCTTATTGATAATTAACTCAATAAGTTGGTGTTGGCGTTTGACAGCGCCTTTCCTCGGCCTATAGTCATTTTCTACACCTGAAAATTCAGCAGCATTTGTTGCTTAATCATTGGTAACGGGGGAATCATGACTGCGTCATCCGAAATCGGGGCTTCACAGAAACCAGCACACATCAATGACATTCCCGGCGAGCGTGGCTTGCCCTTCATTGGACATACCCTAAAAATGCTGAAAGACCCGGAAGGCTTTGGCACCTATATGCGCACAAAATACGGTCCAGTTTACCGTAGCAATAGCTTCTTTCGCGATTCAGTGAGCCTCTACGGTCCAGAAGCCAACGAGTTCATGCTAATGGACAAAGAGCGTAACTTTTCCAGCGAAAAGGGTTGGTGGCCCTATTTAGGCAGGCTATTCCCTCGCGGACTAATGTTGCTGGATTTTGATGAGCACAAAGCCCACCGACATATTATGGCAGCAGCTTTCAAAACCGGCCCAATGAAGGGCTACTTGGAACGACTGAACAACTCTATGCCTGAACGTATTGCCGCATGGGGTAAAGAGGGCCAATTCCTGTTTTATCCTGCTATTAAAAAACTATCCCTCGACATGGCCACCACTGTATTTTTGGGCCTCGACCCAGATAAGGACAGTGAAAAAGTAAACACAGCCCTTACCGATATGGTTTCTGCTGCGATGGGGATCGTCCGCTTTCCTATTCCTGGCACCTTGATGCATAAAGGCGTTCAAGGCCGTAAGTTTATGGTGTCATTTCTGCAAAAGCTCATCCCTGAGCGCCGCCAAAGTAACGGCACAGATATTTTCACTCAGCTTTGCCAAGCCCAAGATGAAGAAGGCAACAAATTTACTGATCAGGAAATTGTTGATCATATGATTTTCCTGTGGATGGCAGCACACGACACTATCACCAGCTCTGTTACTACTTTAATCTATGAACTTGGCCGCAATCCTGAATGGCAAGCCAAATTGAGAGATGAAATCAAAGGGCTGGGCTTAAATGATGAAGGCCGCCTCCCTTATGAATTATTAAACAAGCTCACTTTATCAGATTACGCTTTTAAAGAAGCATTGAGAATGAACCCTCCAGTTCCTGCAATGCCGCGCAAAACTGTGCGTGAAGTGGAGTTTGGCGGATACCGCATTCCCAAAGACACCATTATCGGAGTTAGCACAGTTGCAACACATCGGTCTGAGGAGCTTTGGGAAAATCCATCAAAATTTGATCCTATGCGGTTCTCACCAGAAGGGGGAACCAAAGACCGCCACCGCTATGCCTGGATACCTTTTGGCGGCGGTGCTCACATGTGCGTAGGGCTGCATTTCGCCTATATGCAAATGAAAGTGATCCTGACCCACCTTTTGCCAAATTATGAGATCGTATTACCTGACAGATATGAGACTAAGTTCCAGGTGATGCCACTTTTCAAGCCATTAGACGGGCTACCGATAACATTGAGGGCTCTAGATAAATGACAGTTAAAACATACGATTATATCATCGCAGGTGCTGGCTCAGCAGGCTGTGCCATGGCTGCAAGGCTTACAGAAAACAGCAACATCAATGTCTTGCTGCTAGAGGCTGGTGGCAAAGACAACACCATGAAAATTACCGTCCCTGCGATGATCATTGATGTAGTTAAGCCCAACAAGTTAAACTGGAATTACTGGACAGAACCTCAAGAGCATTTGAATAATAGAGAGCTATTCTGGCCACGCGGCAAAGTACTGGGAGGGTCATCTGCCATCAACGGTATGATCTACATTCGGGGCCATCAGCGCGATTATGACGAATGGGCGCAATTAGGCTGCAAGGGGTGGTCTTTTGATGATGTTCTACCATTTTTTAAAAAGGCCGAAGGAAACAACCGTACAGATGATGCCTTACACAATAGCAAAGGCCCTCTTGGTGTGGAGCAACATACATCTGTACACCCTCTGAATGAGGCCTTTCTTAGTGCTGCTGCCGAACTTGGCTTGCCAAAAACAGATGATTTTAACGGCCACCAGCAAGAAGGTGTTGGGTGGTATGATCAAACTATCAGACAAGGCCGTAGGCAAAGCACTGCACGCACCTACCTGAACGAGGCCAAAGACCGCCAAAACCTTACTATCCTTACTGATGCACAAGTTACACGCGTTGTTCTGGAAGGGAAAAAAGCGACTGGCGTTGAGCTAATGCGTAACGGCCAAAAAGAAGTTTGGAAAGCTGGACGCGAGGTCATCCTTTGTGGCGGCGCCATCAACAGCCCTCAAATCCTTCAATTATCAGGCATTGGTGATCCTAGTGATATTCAGGCTGTAGGTTTACCTGTACTGCACGAATTATCGGGTGTTGGTAAAAACATGCAAGACCATCTGGACATGCTACTGAGTGCCCATCTCAAAGATCCAATCAGCATGCTAAAATACAAACGACCTGATCGCGGCATAATGGAACTAATGAAATGGGCCTTGAGGAAGCCGGGCGTTTTATCTGATTGCGTAACCCCTGTTGGAGCTTTCCTAAAAACAGATAAAGCACTTGAACGCCCGGATATTCAATTTCATATCATGCTGGCTATGGCGGATAAATCTCACGGCCTTGCGGAACCCCACGAGCACGGCTTTGGTGTCCATATATGCCAACTGCGACCACATAGCCGTGGCACTATATCATTAACCTCAGCCGACCCGATAGCACCAGCCAAGATTGACCCACGCTATCTTGACTTTGATGAAGACCTTCGCGTGATGCGTGAAGGCTGCAAGATTATAAGACGCATGTACCGCCAACCTGCTCTGGCTTCATACATCAGCAAAGAAAAGGACCCATGGCACGGTGTTGATATCGATGATGATGAAGCAACTAACGCTATTATCCGTGACAAGGCTGAAACCATTTATCACCCAGTTGGCACCTGCACTATGGGGCCACGAGATAATAAAAACAGCGTTGTAGACCCTGATCTCAAAGTGATTGGTCTAGAAGGCTTGAGGGTTGTGGATGCCTCTGTTATGCCGCGGCTGATTGGCGGCAACACGAATGCGCCAACGATTATGATAGCAGAAAAATGTGCTGATCTTATCAAATCGGAGCTTGCCCTAACCTAATCCGATAGCTAGAGAAGGCATATGAAATCATCAACGGTCATATCAATAGCAGGCCTTAACGGTTTTGTTGCAACTACAATTGCTGCGATGGGTTCACACATGCTGCCGATCTCTGCTGCCGATATGCCATTATTTGAAACGGCCTATCTGTTTCATTTTGTACACAGTTTAGCGCTGTTAGGCTGCGCAGCTCTCATAAATTGGGGCGCTTCTCAGTGGGGTGCCCGCGCAGCTATATTCTTTATGATTGGTATAGTCTGCTTTTCCTTCAGCCTATATCTTCGCGCCGTGATGGGGCCCGGAAGCTTGGGTAGTTATCATTGGGTAACTCCCCTTGGTGGGCTTGCTTTAATGGGTGGGTGGCTCACTGTTGCATATGGCGGTTTTAAAGTTAGCAAATAATAACAAACTATTTCGCAGGCAGCCTCAACACTGCCCTCAATCCACCGAGAGGAGCCTGCTCTAATCGTGCCTGCCCCCCATACATTTCAACAATATCCCTTACGATCGCAAGGCCTAGTCCAGTGCCAGGCACCCTCTCATCCAAGCGCTTACCACGTTCAAACAATGTATTAATGTCTTCTTCGGGTACACCTGGTCCATCATCTGAAACACGTATTTCCATAAAGGGCCTGTGTGAGGCTTCTATTAACCGTTCTGCTTTGATCGTTACTTGAGTGGACGCCCATTTCCCAGCATTATCAATGAGGTTACCGAGCACCTCGTCAAAATCCTCTTTTTCCCCGTCAAAGCGGCAGTCTTCGGGGCATTCCAACTCATAGTGAATATTTTTCTCGCGTGTAGAAACTGCCACTGCCTTAATGATTTTTTCCAAACGCTCTTTGATGGGCAACCCTGCACCGGACCCACCACCAGCGATACGAGCCCGTTTTAAATGATGATCAACATGTTCACGAATAAGCCTACTCTGCGCTTTGATGCGCTTACCGCGCTCATCTTCGGCTTTCTCCACATCGTTTTGAATAACACTTAGCGGTGTTTTTAAGGCATGAGCCAAATTACCAACATGGGTACGCGCCCGATCAACAAGCTGCTCATTCTGCTCAATCAATGCATTAATTTCATGGGCAAGTGGCTGTAAATCCTGCGGCCAATTGCCTTCAATTCGGCTTCCTTTACCTGCCCTTACATCACCTAAGCTTCTTCTCAAACGTCGAAGGGGTCTAAGGCCGTAGCTTACTTGCAGTACTAGCGCCATTGTGACCGTTAGCATGATCAACCCCAGCGCACTGACAAGTAGCCAGTTAAACTCAGCAATTGCTGCCCGCACCTCAGCCATATCAGTAGCGACTTGAAAATGGAAAATCCGATCAGATTCAGGTAGAATGATATCCCGCTCTGCAACACGCAATGTTTGCCCACCCGGCCCTTCAACTTCATAGTATTTCAAAGAAAATGACCGATGATCAACGTCAGGCATTAGTTCAAAATCCCAAAGCGACCGTGAACGAAAAGGCTCTTGGCCTTGTTCACTTATCTGCCAATACTGGCCAGATTCCGGCGTCATAAACCGCTGGTCGGATAATGACCGGCTAAACCTTAAAACACCGTCGGACGATATTTCACTGACACCAACCATACTGTCTATCAACATAGAAAGGCGTTTATCGACATCTGTTAAAACATAGGTTCGGAAAACCAGTGACAACAAAAGCCCCCCAACCGCTAACGCTGCAACAGACCACAATATGGCCGATTTCAAAAGTCTGCCGGTCAGCGTTCCAAAAAAATGTTTCAGGCTGTTTGTCACTCCGAGCCCTCAACCCACTCAAGCCTGTAACCAAGGCCCCGCACTGTTTGAATTATTGATGTATTAAGCTTCTTACGTATCCGGTTTACAAACACTTCAATCGTATTTGAATCCCTGTCAAAGTCCTGATCATAGATATGCTCCGTGAGCTCAGTACGCGACACGACCTTGCCCTCATGGTGCATTAGATACGACAACAATTTAAATTCCTGGGCTGTCAACTTAATTGCACGCCCTGAAACAGTTACTCTTCCATTGCGGGTATCCAACAGTACGGGCCCACACTCTAATTGAGGGCTTGGCTGACCCGCTGCCCGGCGAATAAGAGCTCGCAAGCGTGCTAGTAATTCTTCAACAATGAAAGGCTTGGTTAAATAATCATCTGCGCCAGCATCAAGACCTTCAACCTTATCTGTCCAACTATCTCGAGCAGTTAAAACCATAACAGGCATTTTTTTGCCGTCAGCGCGCCATTTTTTCAAAACGCTGCGACCATCAATTATAGGCAGCCCTAGATCAAGAACAACTGCATCATATGGCTCTGTATCCCCTAGAAAGTGGCCCTCTTCTCCATCAAAAGCAACATCCACAGCATATCCAGCATCTAATAGACTCTGTTGAATTTGTTCTGATAGATTTTCATCATCTTCAACAACCAATATTCGCACGTTTAACTCCCCAATTTTCCGTTTTACCGTGTGCTTAATATGCGAGCAGATTTTGCATCCACTGTAGCGGCAACAACACGCCCATCTTTTCTGCTAACGCGGAGAAAGTATCGCCACCCCCGATTTGTCCGGCGCAATTTAATATCAACAACGCGCCCCCCTAATCGGTTTTCAACTGACCTTTTGATTTGCGAATAAGACATTATTTCGCCGCGCTTGATCGCTTTTAAGGCATCGTCATGTTCATCCCACGCCGCGAAACGCTCCAACACTATAAAGGCATGCGCGTTTGGCATACTTTCATTGGGAACACCGCCCACCATCAGTAACGCTGCAAATACTAAAAACATGAAATTTCGCAAAGTTCGCATCATGAACTATACTTTCTCAATCAATCACTGAACAGATGATGAACCGGCCTGTAAGGCTTGAACCGGTTTTCCATCTAAATCAAACAGACTTTACCTAAGTCAAACGGACAAAGATATTTATTACATATAGTTAGCAATATACAGTTACAAAATTCTGCTCATGCATGGTCATCGTACCCTAGGAGGAATAAATGAAATCAATTCTGTTGCCACTCAGCGCCCAGATAAATGATGAAAATGTCACTCGTGTGGCCAGTTTGCTCGCATTCCAATTCAGAGCAACCCTCAATGGATTATTTATTCGACCAGACCCACGTGCTGCCATCCCATTTATGGGGGAAGGCCTAACAGCAGATATGATACAAGATATCTGCGACGCTGCTGACACAGAAGGCAAAACACAAGCTTCAAAAGCTTTTGAGCGATATAAAACACGCACTCAAGAATTGGGGCTCCCCCTAGCTGATGGTGGGCAACAAAAAGACGGGCCCATAGCTCGCTGGCGTGTGGTTACTGGCCAGATAACAGACCATGCAGGCCGCAAAGCACGCACATCAGATCTAGCTATCTGCGCAAAACCTATCCCTGACTTCGGAGATAGTCAGGAAATGTTTGATGACCTAATTTTCCGGTCAGGACGACCGGTGATGATGGTTCCCGAAGAAAGCACTGAAGCCCCCGGACGCCATGTAATGATTGCCTGGAACGGTCGCGCAGAAGGGGCTCGCGCAGTAGGGGTTGCATTACCATTACTAAGGAGCGCTGAGAAAGTAAGCTTATTGCAAATAGGTGAAGCAGACCCAGAAAGACCAACTATTGAAGATGTTTCAGAATATTTACAAGACCACGGTGTGTCTTGTAAATTGCACAAGAAAGCTCGTGATAACACACCTATTGGCGCACAAATTCTAGCCTCAGCACACGAGGAAAAGGCTGACATGGTCGTAATTGGTGCTTACTCACATAATCGTTGGCGAGAAATGATATTAGGCGGTGTTACCAAATATTTAATTGGTCATAGCGACCTGCCTATTCTCATGAGCCACTAAACAAACTAGATTGCATCAATTGCTGTTAACCTTGACGAAAGCTATTGCAGCATACAAAGGTGGCTTTCCAGCCTTAACGAGACAAAGCTCTATGCACAATTCACCCAAGCGCATTCTCCATGTTTTCTCATCGCTTGAGCTTGGTGGTGCCCAGCGCCGTTTCATCGAATATTTACATCGAAGCAAAGCTGGGTATGTGCATAATGTTTATGCAATGGATGGTAACTATACTGCGCTTGAGCTTGTTAAAGACCTTGAAGCACCAGATGGTGGCGCACAGCTTGTTCCTAAAGGAAATACACTGGCGGCCATTACTGCGTGTCGCCGTATGCTCAAAAAGAACCGGCCCGATTTGTTAATTACTTATAATTGGGGTGCCGTAGAATGGGCTGTTGCAAACAAATTTTTCTCGATTTGTCCAACAATCCATATTCAAGATGGGTTTACTGAAGAAGAACAATCCAAGGAGTTATGGGCTAGACAAATGTTCCGCAGATTCGCCTACAAAGGGTGCGAAGCAGTGGTTGTACCCTCCAAAACGCTGGAACAAAAAGTACAAGATGATTGGCACATTAGTGAAAACAAACTGCAATTTATTCCAAATGGAATTGACCTTGAACGCTTCCAAAAAACAGCCGACGAATCCGTGTTGAAATCATATGGGATTGATCCAGCCAAACGAATAATCGGAACTATTGCAGGCCTACGCCCTGAAAAAAATGTCGGCCGTCTCATTGAAGCTTATTGCCATATTGAAGATAGAATCCCAAATACACAGCTTGTGATTATCGGTGACGGCGTTGGTATGTCGGCTTTAAAAATGCTTGCCGAACGTGTTTGCACTAAAGATTCTGTAATTTTTACAGGGAACATCTCACACCCAGAGTTGGTTTTACCCTGCTTTGAACTATTTGCTCTCTCCTCAGATACCGAGCAAATGCCCATATCTGTCATTGAGGCGATGGCCGCGGGTTTGCCTATTGTGAGTACAAATGTTGGTGACATTGCTCAGATGGTATCAACTGAAAACAAACCTTATGTGGCAGGCAAAGATGCCCAAACACTCACCAACAACATTTCATTATTGCTGGAAAC
>Ga0316207_10003103_pt1 | contig 15895 bp, 15 predicted proteins | sample 6weekpyrite_MG_FD_204943 | JGI IMG/M metagenome (GOLD analysis project Ga0316207, IMG submission 204943) | Microbial mat bacterial communities from mineral coupon in-situ incubated in ocean water Damariscotta River, Maine, United States -... | ecosystem: Environmental > Aquatic > Marine >... | reverse complement strand
CCATAGTTTTGTGTGTATGCAAAAACAAGGTTACGCGTTCCGGGTCACAATTCAGAATTTCAATCGATGTCGCATATAGGGCCGTCATGATTACTGATCACTTGATATGACAACCTGAACTCGTCGATCAAATATATAGCCTTCAGGATCATGCGACTGTGTCAGGGGCTGGCTTTCACCAAAGGCGAGAACGGTCATCCTTTTTTCAGGCCAGCCAGTATTACAAAACAGCCGCGCAACGGCCCTGACGCGCTGTTTTGATAATTTATTGTTGTAGTACGAAGCGCCGCGTCTGTCTGCATGCCCATAGAGTTCGACACTGACATTTTCATAGTCAGCAAACATTTTGCTTGTGGAAACGACTTGTTCAATGAATGTCGGTTCAAGCTGCGCACTGTCATGCCTGAACTGGATGTAGAATGTCATTTTTCCGGGTAACAGCCGAGGCCGTTCCAAACGTGTGGCCAATTGCTTTATTTCTTGTTCACGCTCTGCCAATTTCTCATGTAAGGTGTGGCTCTCCTGGTGAAGTTTTTCTGCGTGCATTTTTTCATTTCCTAACTGTATCTTTAATGAATTAATGGTCTCCTCTGCTTCAAGGCTGTTACCTGCAAAATTACCGGTCATGCCACCGACAATTGCACCTGGTGGCCCAGCAATAATTGCCCCGATTAGCGCACCTATGCCGGTTCCGGTCATTTCCTGGTCCGACATCGAACCGGTATCAGACTCGGTGTCATTGGCGTGTAGCAATGTGCTCATCATCGACAGTGTGATAAACATCAGTATTGGACCTGCTTTCATAAAGTTCTCCTGTATAAATCTTGGTCCAGCGTGCCCATCCGTAGACAATGACTGAGGAGGCAATGGTCATTCACACCCTGTGTGCGCCGGTTTTTGTTGTCGAGGGTTATTTAACTAGCGAAAACTGTCTGTCTATGGGTTTAAATCGGGCAAGCCTGGGATGAAATATGGCAAGATTATGGCAATCTGGACGTGTGCCATGACCTGTGCGACACATTCAGGTAAAGTTTCAACATCAATAACTATTAATTAGCCTGTTTATGAGCCGTCGTATTGCCATTGTTGAAGATGAACCTGCCATCCGTGAAAATTATTCAGATGTGCTAAGAAAACAGGGCTATGAGATAGTCGCCTATGCCGACAGGCCCACGGCTATCAACGCCTTTCAGCAACGTCTTCCTGATCTTGCTATTCTCGATATTGGCCTGGGTGATGAAGCCGAAGGTGGTTTTGAACTGTGCCGTGAACTGCGCCAACTTTCTCGTAGTTTGCCGATTATCTTTCTCACCGCACGTGAAAGTGATTTTGATACGGTTTCAGGCTTACGGCTTGGCGCCGATGATTATTTGACCAAGGATATCAGCCTGCCCCACCTGACCGCGCGTATCGCTGCCTTATTCAGACGCGTTGAGGCACTCAAGTCACCTGTTGATAAAGAAGACATACTGCAACGAAATAGACTTTTACTAGACATGCAACGCATGCGCTGCGAATGGCAGCAACAGTATGTTGATCTGACACTCACGGAGCTATGGATCGTACATGCACTGGCTAAATTTCCCGGCCATGTAAAAAACCGCGATGTATTGATGCAAGAAGCAAATGTCGTGGTGGATGATAGTACCATTACCTCGCATATCAAACGTATTCGTAAAAAATTTACTCGCATTGATAGCCATTTCAATGCCATTGATACCGTTTATGGTATGGGTTACCGATGGCAAGAAGATGACCAGTAATACTGCATTTCGTCTACGCAGCAAACTGCTACTAGTTTCATTGGCGTTATTGGCGATTCCCTGGGCAGGCTATGAGTATGTACGCGAAATGGAAACATTCCTGCGCGAGAGCAAGCAGGTCAGTCTCACCGATAATGCGCGTGCCGTTGCCACCGTCATGCATAATCGTCGAAACCTGTTTGAGACTCGTGCCGATATCAGGCAATCGATTAATAGTCGTTCAAGTATTTATGCACGAAAACTTAACCGTGCTATCCAGCTTGATGGCTATAGCGATGACTGGCGCGATCATCTTCCGCATGCCAAAACACATGCCAGGCAATCATTGATACAGGGTAATACCCCTTATACACCGCACTCACTATCATTCCGTCACTTACTCGGTCGATACGGTAAATACTACTATACGCTTTTCGAAGTCAATGACGATTCGGTAGTCTACCGTTCCCCTAACAGCCTTCGGCTTGAACAAAGTGATCATTTATTAATCGCGATCCGCAATAAACAAGGGGATCTCAAACGCTACATTCTGACCACGCAAGCACCAGGATGGGTGAATGCCTATCTGCTTTCTGACGACAGCAATGACTTTATACCGGTACGACCTGAAGTCCGTATTAAGGGGGAGTGGCAAGAGACGGATACCGGTTATAACCTTGAGTTAAGAATTCCGCAATCCATGCTCAATGACAAGATCACGTTTGCAATCGTCGATGTCGATGACCCGGTTAGCCGTGAAACCAAGCATGTACTGAGCACCTCGGGTGGAAAACCTGTTTCAGAACTCGGCACTATCCTGACATTATCGCCAGAGATTGAAAATATACTGCAAGGGCTTGATAAAGGTAACTCACGGATCTGGGTGATTAACCGGAACAGACATGTACTTGCCTTATCGGGATCACTCACTCAAAAACAAACGACTGAAAGCTACGCTGATGATGACGACACACTCACCAATTTCATGCGTGGTCTCTATCGTCTTATTCTTCAGCAACCCAGTGAACAGTTTGATGACACCCTCGACGGCGCATCACGACTAGATGGGGTTGATGTAATGACCGCACTTGAAGGAAAACCCTCGTTGCGTTGGCGGCGTACCCCTGACAAGCGTGCCGTCATCCTGTCTGCCAGTCACCCTGTATGGGATGATGACAACGTAATTGGTGCCGTTGTCGTCGAGCAAACCAGTAATGATATACAAACCCTGCAGAACAATGCCCTTGAAAGCCTGCTCAATATGACATTACTGGTCTTTATTTCAGCAATGGCGTTTTTGTTAATGTTTGCAACTCGCCTGTCGGGGCGTATTCGTTCTCTTCACAAGCAAGCCGAATCAGCCATCAGTGAGGATGGTCGGATCCAGGGTACGATTCATCCCTCTTCATCAGGTGATGAAATTGGTGATCTATCGCGCAGCTTTTCAGACATGCTCGACAGACTACGTGAATACACGCGTTACCTTGAAACAATGGCAGGAAAATTATCGCATGAACTGCGCACACCGCTTGCGGTCGTACGTTCGTCGCTTGATAACCTTGAATTGGAAGAATTACCTGACACCGCACACCCCTATACACGACGCGCCCGCGAGGGAATTGAACGGCTCGCAAATATCCTTAGCAGTATGAATGAAGCAACACGGCTTGAACAAGCATTACAGTCTACAGAACGCGAAAGGTTTGATCTGGGTGCACTGCTCAATGGGTGTGTTGAAGGCTACCGCCTCGCTTACCCTGAGCAAGCTTTCGTCTATTCATCTTCGGTAAACGCGCTTTTTATTAATGGCTACCCGGAACGCCTTGCGCAAATGCTCGACAAGCTTATCAGTAACGCAGTGGATTTTTGCAGCCCGGATACGCCGATAAACGTTTCACTTGATAGTAATGACAAAACTGTACGCATTTCGGTTGAGAATTCAGGCCCAACATTACCAGATAAAATGCAGAGTCAGTTATTTGATTCCATGGTCAGTATGAGAGAAGGATCATCATCGCATACGCACCTTGGCCTGGGCCTGTTTATTGTCAGGCTGATTGCACAATTTCACCATGGAACAGTCACGGCAAGAAACCTGGATGATGGTCAAGGCGTGGTATTTACTGTTGAGTTACCGCGATAACCCACTAAACGGTTTTCCTTACTGGCTAATGTTTAGCGTTCATAAGCGACGAGCATAGTCTGTAATTCTTCTGCAAGCGCTTTGAGATGTTCAGTTGCCTCAGATGTTTGCATCGACCCCTGAACCGTTGCTTCAGTGATTCGGGATATGCTCGTAATATTACCGCTAATCTCCTCCGCTACTGAGGTCTGTTCTTGAGCAGCGCTGGCGATCTGTGTTGTCATATCACTGATCTGTTTCACCGAACCAGAGATACCTGCAAGCGCTTCTGCCGCGGCCTCGGTCTGTGTAGACCCGGCTTCACCCAGGGTCTTGGCAGCATTCATCACCTTAACGGCCTCACGTGAACCGGCCTGGAGGTGTTCAATCATAGATTGAATTTCATCGGTTGATGACTGGGTCTTACCCGCCAAGGCTCGGACTTCATCAGCAACCACGGCAAATCCTCGGCCTTGTTCCCCTGCCCGCGCTGCCTCAATGGCGGCATTCAACGCCAACAAGTTGGTTTGTTCGGCAATACCCTTGATGACGTCCAGTACCATGCCGATATTTTCACTTTCTGTTTCCAGTCTATGGATAACACCTGATGCTGAATCAACTTCTGCAACAAGGTTATCCATTGCACACATCGCCTCAACCGCAACTTCTGCACTTTCAGTTGCAGATGTTTCAGCATCATGAACGGTATTTGCTGCATCGGCCGCGTTGCGTGAAACTTCCTGGGCAGTTGCTGCCATTTGGTTCATTGCAGCTGCAACCTGCTGACTTTCAGATTGCTGCGTCACCATGTTCTCACCACTTTGTTCGGTGACGGCTGATAAATCCTGTGTCGACGCTTTTAGGCGTGTTACAGAGTTATGCACTTCTCCAATTAACCTCTCAAACTCGGCTAAAACAGTATTAAAGGCCTCGGCAATTTTTCCAAGATCTGCATTGCCACTCATATCGGCTCGAACACTCAGATTTTTATCCTGTGTCACCTGGTGCATCAGGTTAGCCAACCGATTTACCGGAGTGGCAAATGAGCGAGTGAGGTAATAAACGATCCCTACCAGTAGCACAATAATGGCCACCAGAAATATATAAGCAGTTTGCTGGGCGGAGTTTGCAATTTCATGTAATTGATCAACTTCTTTACTGCCTGAACGAATCGCGAGATCTACCACTTCAGCCAATGCAACCTGGTTCATCAGCAACATTGCAAGGGTCATGATAAACGTGGCAACTGCACACACGATTAGAGTCACTTTAAGTGTCAGCTTAGATAGTTTCATTGCAATACCTTGAATAGTGGATTTCAATTAAACGTTATTAATTACTATGAATATCGGCAGTCATGAGGAAAAACTTAGGCATGTACTAATAAAAATCCTGCATATTAAATGGTTTATATAGTTTTTTTATATATTACAAGTAGTTGGATAGAGGCATTCTGAAATATAGAGCTGACTTCACGTTGTCGAATAACGTGTTAACCACCTCAAACACCGCAGTAGTATTCAAGCAACATAACGGACAGCTAATTTATATCCGATTGTCCCGGGGGGTTCGAAGTGGCTGGCAGGCAGGAAAGGTTATCCTGCAGATGTTTGGGACACTTCTGTAGATCGACATCTTTCTTTAGACATATTACTTAAGGGTAGTTTTGCATACGTCAGTATGCGACTGAAACTGCTTGGCAGATTTGGAAGGCTCCCCGGATATTACCCGTCACTCATGCGACATTCCCTGGTTTTTTAAGAATACTGTTATAAAACCTGCATATTCTGTATGGTATTTAACCTGGGGAAATGAACCAATGCAGTATTAGATGGAGTCTAGATAGTTTAGACTTTTCTAACAAAGGCATAAACCGGAGATTGGCATGCGAACTAACCGCAACATCTCTGTTCCGATGTATTTACTTCTCTGCAGTATATTCATATGCAGCGGGACAGTACGTGCCTCCCCCACCAATGACAGTCTGTGTGTGTCTATTTTTCCACGCTTCAGTGCCACAGACACCGTCAGGATGTACATGCCCCTGGTGGATTACCTGGCCAAAAAACTGGGCCGTGAAGTACGCCTTGTTACCTCGCGCAATTTCAAGACCTTCTGGCAGGCATTAGCTGTTGGAAAATGCGATATCGTTCATTTCAACCAGTATCACTATATCAAAAGTCATCACAAGTTCGGTTATAAGGCCATACTCATGAACGAAGAGTTTGGCTCATCCACCATCGCCGGAACAATTATTGTCAGGAAAGACAAGGGTTATAAAAGCCTCATTGACCTGAAGGATAAAAAGATTGTTTTTGGTGGCGGGCCCAAGGCAATGCAAAGTTATATTATCGCAACTTATTTATTACGTAAGGCGGGATTACAGGACGGTGATTACCGCTACGAGTTCACGAAAAACCCGCCCAATGCCATACTCGCACCCTATTTCGGACAGGCTGATGCGGGTGGCGTCGGTGATAGAGTCGTCGAACTTCCCGTCATTACACGGCGTATTGACACTGCAAAGATGACCTTCCTGGGACGTGGTGAACAATTGCCCCACTTGCCATGGGCAGTCGCGGGCACGATGCCAGAAGCGCTTGCCATGCGTATCCAGCATGTACTCTCCAGCATGAGCAACACTACGGATGGTTCATCAATACTGAACAATGCCGCACTAACCGGGCTACGCGTTGCAAAGGATAGTGACTATGACCAGCACCGCCTGATCATCCAGGAGGTACTAGGTGAGCGATACTAAAACCAACACAAATACCCGGCAAACATTTTGGTTCAACAGCCTTGGTATCAAATCCGTCCTGGTTGTCATTGTTATTGTCGTCATCAGTACATCATGGTTGTCGTATACCACGATTAATAACCAGAATGCCCAACTCGAGACACACTTGGAAGAAAAGATTCGCGCCCTGGGTCATTACATTTCACTTGTCATCCCGGAAGACATACTCGCCTATGACTATGAATCATTGAATGATTCCATGCGCGAAGTCACGCAGGAAAAAGACATCGTCTACGGTATCGTGACAGCTTTGAATGGTCAAAATATGACTTCATTCTTACCCGAAAGTGACCCTTATATCGAACAAGTCCTGAAAAATTCACCTGATGCCGAGATCCTTGAGGTCATCATGATAGTTAAACAGCATCCAGATATCATACACAGGGAATTCCCAGTAATGTTTGACAACAAACACTATGCAACCCTGCAACTCGGTGTTACGCGCCAGCATGTTAATAATATTTCGGCCTCGATAGTAAAGACACAGTTCCTGTATGCAGCAATGATTATTCTGCTACTTGGTTGCGCTATTTATCTGGTACTGGTCCGCCAGGTACTCCACCCGGTCAATAAACTAATGAACGCTTTTGGTGAACTGGGTGAAGGCCAGGTGCCTGATGAAGTATCAATTGATACGAATAATGAGTTTCAGAGTCTGGGTAACTCGTACAACATGATGGTTTCGAAACTCCAACACTCCCTGGATGCACTGGTACGCGCCAGGGATGAGGCTGAAAGTGCCAATCATGCGAAATCCGATTTTTTATCCCGTATGAGTCACGAGCTCCGCACACCCATGAACGCTATTCTTGGCTTTTCCCAACTACTATCCATGGAAGAGCTGACTGACGAACAAAAAAGTTGCGTGAAGCATATCCTCACTGCAGGCAATCATTTACTCGGATTGATTACTGAAATTCTGGAAATTCATCGCATTGAACGAGGGCATATTAAAATAAATCTGGAAACTATACGGCTGCATGAGGTTCTTGATGAATGTAGCAACATGCTGAGCGATATGGCTGCCAAGCATAATGTTAAGCTGGTTATGACATACGATACAACTCAAGCAGGTCCCGGTGTTCTTGTCGATAAACAACGCCTCAGACAGGTGATTATCAATCTGATATCCAACGCCATCAAGTATAATCAGGATCCTGGTCGTGTAACCATTCACTATGAGTTATTCGGCAGTAAGGTACAGCTGCATGTTACCGATACCGGAATTGGCATCGATGCGAGTGAACTGGAAAAAATTTTTCTCCCCTTTGAGCGAAGTAACAGTATTGCCCATCACATAGAAGGTGTCGGCATCGGACTGGCCCTGTGCAAAAGCCTGATAGAACACATGCAAGGCACGATTCATGTAGACAGTACACTCGGTTCTGGTAGTGATTTCATGATTGAACTGCCCCTCAGTGCAGAATACGAAGCCGCCTACCTGACTGACCAGATACTACCTCTGGCACTGGTCGATGAACGTATCGTCTCAGCTAACCACCATATGGTATTGTACATAGAAGATAACCCTCAGAACTTTATCCTGGTGAAGAAGATATTCAAGCACTGGGAAAATATTGATTTAATCAATGCAGAAACAGGTCGCAGGGGAATCGAACTGGCTATCAATGGCGTACCGGATTTAATCCTGCTGGATATCCACTTACCAGATATCAATGGTGATGAAGTCTTTGCGCAGCTACAAAGCAATGAAACCACGCGTAACATTCCCGTTGTTGTTGTCAGTGCCGATGTTATGCCGGGTATAATAGACAAAATGCAGAATATGGGTATTCACGGATACCTGGCCAAACCGCTGGAGATCGACAAACTTATCGATATCGTTGAGCGTACAATTAATCCCGATCACGATAACCACACGAACATCTGACAATAGTTATCTCATTATATTGGCGATACATCTAACACCAACCTCACATATTCATCAATTTTCCATCGAGGGGTGAGACTGGAGCCTGGCGTTAAGCATCTACAGGCTGTGCTGGGTGATTCCAGAAATAAAATGATTTTTATTCTGCCCCAAAATACTTACATCACCACATCAAGTCATCCGGTATTGCATAATCCGCATAGGGATCGTCCTTATCGAGCACTTGATCGGTTTCATGATCCGCGATGATGATGCTTTGGGGTTCACGTTGCTTAATCTTATCTGCAACCGTCATGGGCACAAGCGCGTAACCCTCACCCAATTTAGCAATTGCCAGCCGACCCGCCATAAGCAGTTTATAGCCTTGCTCAGAAACATAGATATGTTTAACCACATTCTCATCAGTAAAGTTATACGTTATTTCACCATCATGATCCTGAATGCGGTGTGTTTCGATTAACTGCATGACCTGGGCAGAAATAGCCTTACGCTCAGCCTCTTCCTGTTGTTTCTGATTCATCTGCCGGTCACGCTCGGCATTTTCGGCCTGTGACTTTTGCGCAAGCCGCCTCGCCTCTTCCTGTTCACTGTCATGGTCTTTGTTAGATTTCTGCTTTTTGTTTTTATACTTATTATGCTTGATCTTGTTCGCCTTGTTTTTATTAACAAGGCCACTTTTACTAAGCTGATCGAATAGTGTATTTCCCATGAGATGGTCCTGTCGAAGGGGCAACCCTTCTTGTTTAGGTTAGTCAATACGACGGATAATTGTTGATTATTCTACGACAAATACTGGAAGTCTGTCCTCTTTTGTGAGTCCAGCAGCAAGCTGATGTATACTCCCACCTCATCTACATATACCGGTAACCCCATGAAACTACTGATACGCAACCTCGCCCGCTCAACGACAGAAGCAGAAATCAAGGATATGTTCGACGACTACGGCACCGTTCAATCCTGCACACTGGTCATCGACAAAAAAACTGGCGGCTCCAAGGGCTTTGGCTTTGTCGAAATGCCTAAACGGGGTGAGGCCAAGGCGGCAATGAAAAACATCAATGGCAAAGACGTGGCCGGCAACAAGATCCGCGTTAAAAGCGCTGAATCGAAATAAGAGGCAGAGAGTAATAGAGACGGTTATTTCCTCGTTGAATGATGTGCTGGGGGATGCCAGGTACGGATAGTCGCGGTAATCTGGCCATTTATCTTCCTTGATGAATGGTGAATTGAAAGTGTATTGATGCAATATATCGAGTTTACTCTAACCCCAAAAATATTGCTGCCCCCAAATATTGTACTCTTGCAGCACAGTTATGAGGGATGAAACACGGAACCACGCAGTCCACCCACCTCTAAGACATAAAAAATATCACTGACCGAATAGACCCATTTCTTTTAGTTAATTGACTGATTATGCGTTTGCGTAAGTCCTTCCATAAAGACCTGTTTAACGGCCAGGGATTTCCAGCCTGTATTTTTTATTCTTGTCTATACGAACAAGTCCTTGCTCCTGCAACCCTTTCATATCTCTGCTTCGTGTTTTAGCTGTGAGTTTTGTATATAAAGCCTCATACCATGGCGCACGCTGTAATGCTTGCGTAGTTGGCATGTCTGGCAAATTCAAAAGTTGTGTCGCTATTGTGTATTGACGCGTATTAATCTTTTTTTCGTCAAGTAAAACTCTCAAACGGTTTGTAAAGAGCAATAAACCAATCATGGAATTTGCTCTTCCATGCAAATGATTCATCACTGACAGCATCCCACGCAAATAAAAATCAACAAATACTGTGTTAGGGTTATCTTCACCTTTCTCCAGTGACTTACGGGCCTGGTTGAAAACAGTAAAATATTCATCAATATGTTCAAGGTAGTAACGTGACATCGCAAAAGGCGCATATTTAAATCCTGCTGCCTTCAATATCATGACTTCCATAACGCGCCCAACACGACCATTTCCGTCCCAGAAGGGATGGATCCGTTCAAAATAATAATGAGCTAATGGTGCACGCAGTAAAGGTGATAGTGATGATACTTCTTCACTATTAACCCACTCGATATAGGCCTTCATCAGCATATCGATATCATCACGACATTTCGGTAGTGTATAGGTGCCACCATGCTCCCTGTCACCAACACGTGTTAACTGGCCTTTCGGGTTATCACGATATTCACCTGGCTTATTATGAGGATGTTCTAATCCATCTGTGATGCATGTATGAAGATCACGAAACATATCTTCAAAAACAATAACGGGTATTTCAGATGTTTGCTCATCGAACTTGTCGTGTGCCCAATCCAGTGCAAATTTTTCAGCAAGTTTGTAGGCATCACGAATATTACTCACACGCCGTTGCTGTTCAGCTTTCGCTTCTTCCTGCGATAAATCGAGTGCCGCCGCTGTCTCCTCTTCTGTGAGGGTGGCTGCCTCAATGGTATTGGTGCCATAAACACTGGAAACCAATACCTCACGTTCAAGCGAAGTCGCCACATCCGGCAATATAGGCATACTCCTGAACCGCTGCTGAGCATCGGTCACACGATCGAGCAGTGGCTGCACCTTACCCATGTCCAGTCCAACCTGAAATTGGAAGGGCCCAGAACGATGTGTTTCAATTTTGACAACTTTTTCAGTCATTTGCCCGCAATTATGTCCATAGAATTGTCCATTTATTGTAGGCAATATATTAATTATATTCAATGCATTATAATAATTTCGCACACTATTTGATCAATAAATTGTCCAGCAATAATAGTTGCCAATGGTCACCTTTAGGGCATCTGACCGGTAACCAATTGTTTAATGAAGATAATTACATGCCTAGGCGAGCATAAATACTTGCCAGAGAAGCTAATCAGAAAAAACCAGGTAGAAAGAGACCCAGTATGCGAGTCCTGGTTTAACAGCGGTTTGTATCTGCTTCCTTTAATTCAGTATTTAAAGATTGTTATCCGTCAGCTTTCGCTGGTATGACAGGAAATGGCCGGAAGAAGACATTACAATGAATCTGAAATGAACGGAATTCCATAAAAAATCGGGGAGCATTTGCTCCCCGTTTTCTTGCTCCAGATCGAGTATTTCATTATCTGATTCTTCCAACCATTCATTTATGGCTGAATTCATAGAAAGCCTCGCTCGAACACGTTGCCCGGTCTTGGATTCCACATGTAGCCCACCCTTACGTAACAGGGGTGACCGGGCAACTGTATTCCTGATCGGTATACTTCGCCTTGGCATAATCTCTCTCCTTATAGTGCCAGTTTGTACCATGCAACCTGCTTCAGGCTGCGTTTTTTACGAATGAAGAAGCGGTCATCCTTTATAAAACCTGGATCTTCATCAGTAACCTGAAAACAGAATTTTCTTGGCAGATCTGAGTAGAGCGACCGAGGTGGTGCTCCACCATAGACCTGTTTAATTTTCTGTCCAGATTCATGGGTATGGTAAAAAATGTTACCAATCCCCAATTCGGTGTATATAAAGCGTATGGCTGCCGTCAGCATCGCCTCAGACCACAAGCTGTAAAAAGGTGATAACACCTTCTCAGCATACGTGACAAAGTCTTCTTGCCTGCATTCACACCATTCCAAATACCAGGGCATAGAACCACGTTTGATCGCCTGCAAGCAGTACGTCACATTGCGCACCCAATCACTCTGAATTTCCTCGATTAGCGCTTCTCCACTGTCAAGATCAAAATCAATACGTGCCCAGGCAAGCGTGTCGCGGTACATATCACGCTTTTCTCTTTCCATAACTGGATGACCCAAATAATTAAACACGTAATCATCCTCTGGTTTAACCAACCGGTGGTAGGCTCGGTTATGCTTCTCTGAGAAGTTTAGCTGTATCACCAGGTTGCAACCTTTACGTGTGGTTTGATAATCCCACCTGTTACCATCACCCCATCTATCCACGGTTAGCACAAAAGCTTGACTGGTTTCTTTCCAGGCATGCTCAAATAGCTCAGGTGTGAGATTGCCGTTACCCTGATATGCCAAAAGTTCTTTTATCTCTGGATGATTCAGTAAATGATGGAACCGTGAGCGTTTGATCGCTCTAACACTGGACTTCACCTTCGTTGCATAAGAAAGCAGAAAAAAGGCATATTGTCCCTTAAAGTAGTGAAACAGGGTACGTTCTTCTGGTAGACAGGCTATAACCTCATCTAAAGTCTCTTTCTTCATGATCGTGTCTCTCTATAAATTGTTGCTTCATAAATTTATGTCGAATACTTTTGGGATGTTTATGAATAAACATGTGCCATCTCCTGTTTTTAACCGTTAATATTTCTAGCCTTTAACACATACAACTTGCTTCAGCGTATGCAAAACCTCAACCAGATCGTGCTGATTGTCCATCACCTTATCGATATCCTTATAGGCCGCAGGGATCTCATCAATAACCCCCTTGTCTTTACGGCACTCAACGCCTTCAGTCTGTGCACTGACATCTTCTTGACTAAATTGTCGTTTCGCCGCACTGCGACTCATCTTTCGCCCGGCCCCATGTGAGCAGGAACAAAATGACTGTTGGCTTCCTTTCCCGCGAACGATAAAGGATTTCGCACCCATACTCCCCGGGATAATACCCAACTCATCTACACCCGCACGGATCGCCCCTTTACGTGTCACAAACACTTTTTCATCAAAATGTGTCTCGTACGATACGTAGTTATGGTGGCAATTAATCGCCTCCTTGGTGATCCCAAACTTACGCAGCTTCTTGCGCAAGGCCTCAACGATGAAATGCATCATCTCCCGGCGATTAGCCATCGCATAGTCCTGTGCCCACTCCACTGCGTACACATAATCATCAAAATGCTGCGCACCTTCCGTGAAATACGCCAGTTCTTTATCCGGCAGGTTCACAATATGCTGACCCATGTCCTTCTTGGCCAACTCAATAAAGTACTGCCCAATCACATTGCCAATACCGCGACTACCTGAGTGCAGCATGATCCATACATCATCATTCTCATCCAGGCACAGCTCAATGAAATGATTACCGCCACCCAGCGTGCCGATCTGTCGGATCCAGGTCTGGTAAGGACGCTTCTGCATTGCGTAGATCTTTTTATGCTGACGCAAAATGGTATCCAGTCCGCCAGACAGTGCCCGTATTGTGGATTGGCGGGCACGATCTTGCTTGTGCATAGCAAACCCCACAGGCACAGCTGCCTCAATCGCCATACGAATACCGTGCAGGTTATCCGGCAAATCATCGGCCTTGATAGACAGCCGCAGTGCATTCATCCCACAGCCAATATCTACCCCAACCGCTGCGGGAATAATTGCCCCTTTGGTTGGGATCACCGATCCCACCGTTGCGCCTTTGCCCAGATGTACATCCGGCATTGCTGCCACATGACTATGGATAAACGGCAACTGCGAAATATTGTAGAGCTGCTGCATAGCGCCATGATCAACCTCGTCAGTGTAGATCTTGACAGGCACCTTGCCTTTACTCATTGTTTTTAGAATTGGCATCTTGTTATTCCTTCATCAATTACGCCTGCGTATTTGAATCTCAGATTCGGCACGCGTTTCCTGTTTATACCCTGTGCAATTGCACCCCTTAGCCGTCCACTTACCCGTACTAAGGCACCTAGAATCAGTGCTTCATCACACTTTTCGTCTGTTTCTACCCTTCCAACCGTGACTATGAGAAATTGTCCGTCCCGACCACTACCCACATCCAGGACACAGAGCCCTTTGATAATGGGATCTGCAATCTCGCCATCCATCACTAGCAATATAATGCGTTTGGCCTCTTTACACAGTTGCAGGCATTTATAACTGGCGTGCTGATTTTCGTTTTGTCGCGCCAAAATGCGCGGATCAACACCGTCATCAGGGCCTGGATCAGCGCATAGCTGCGCAGCCCCCTTTAACCATTTGGTTCTAGAGTTCATTGAGTGCTCCTGTCCATACAGGTAGAAGCAATGCTGAAAAAAAGACGCACGTATCCAGCACGCCGAACCTGTCGACATCGATTTTAAAAGATTAAAAAAGTGGAGCCCGGGCCGCAGCGCTGCCCAGATAAATCAGCGGGTAGCGAGAGACACGAGACTCAAAGTTGTTTTAGAACTAACCATTTAAGCCTCCTGTAAAGTAAGTAGTGAAAAGATGGAGCGCGACATTACGCCTGAGAAAATTATTTGTCAAATACTTTTTTCGTAAAACAGCAATCATCCGACTCCGTATTCAAATATGGCGACTACATGACCGGCCCTTCCTTAAACATAGGTTTAACGGAAGCACTACTTTGTTAGTTCTTGAGCGCAGCTATTGCATTGATAACATTACGCACATGCGATACGCGTAATTGACTTGTCGCATCAGGTGGCATGTGGCCAGGTATTGATTGTAAAAAACGGTCATCATCACTCAACACAGAAAATCGATGACTTAATTCACGTCTTAATTCTTGATCTGCATTTTCTACATCAGTGACAATTTCAACTCGTCCATCAAGTACCGCAACTATGTCTTCGATGTCATGGCTCATTTGGTAGTCACCTTCACCGCGTCCATCAAAGGCTTCCAGTTTAGTGATTAAAAAATACGGTGCCGATACCATTCTGACCGAATGTCCTGAAGGCAAGTCTATTTCCACAGCATGTTCCATTGCAGAGACATACCACCTGTTCGCAAAACCCAGTATGCTCGCATCAGTGGGCATCACATCCAAAATTACCGCATTCCCCCGCCACCGACACGTTGGCGCATTCTCACTGGTATCTTCACGAAACCCTTTTTCACGTAATGCATCAGACAATTGATAATATTCTGCTCGCGAGCTCACCTGGACAATGGTATCGACATCGATCGTTTGCCGAATAGGTGGTGCGGCCTGATCGGTGATCAACAAGCCCGTCGCACAGCCACCTAGAAATACCATCTCATCGATAAGTTCACCAAGTTGCACAACGGCCCGCGTGACAATATCGATATTCGGATTTTGACTCTTAGCCATACTCAGCGAACCGTTTGCTCAGTTCTTTTTTTGCGAACTCACGCTCACGTGCACGACCTGCTCGAAGGCTATCAACGAGCGCAAGCAGGTCATATAATTTTTGATCATTTTTTGCTGCAACCAAGGCAGATCTGAACAATGGTGAAAAGGCCTGCCCTCTCACCTCACCTTCTGGATCTGGCCAAACCGGCGGTGGTTCATTATTTTCTACAAAGATATCTTTCATTGGTGCTGACGCATAAGCTGTTGGCATACCGCGAGTCAGTGCGCCCTGTTCTGGTACAAACACGTATTGGATCCCATGGAACAAAAATTCTTCAATATTCCGTATATTAGGCACGATCTTATTATCTTGTTTGATGGC
>Ga0316207_10003102_pt1 | contig 15899 bp, 13 predicted proteins | sample 6weekpyrite_MG_FD_204943 | JGI IMG/M metagenome (GOLD analysis project Ga0316207, IMG submission 204943) | Microbial mat bacterial communities from mineral coupon in-situ incubated in ocean water Damariscotta River, Maine, United States -... | ecosystem: Environmental > Aquatic > Marine >... | reverse complement strand
AACGACTGACTGTACGCCTGCAGTATTCTGCATATGCCACTGAAAGTTATCGATGGCGCTCATGACGCTATGTTTAATACAGCCCTCGGCACTGGTCTCAACAATCACCGTTAACACATCAACCCCGATCGAAAATTTATTGGCGATCACCTCAGTATCGATGTTGTACTGAGCGTCGGTGCGCAGCTCTGGTACGCCGCGTTGCAGGTCACCAATGCTGACCTCTAATGCTTTCCAGCCGCCGACAACGGTGAGTAGCAGTGATAGCGCGATAATGATGACTGAGACTTTGGTGGTGGCGACTCGGGCAATTATGCGCCACACATTTTTCATCCGCTCTGCACGCTGTTGCAGGTCTTTCATCTGTTGTTCACGCGGTGTGATGTATGAGATCAGGATGGGGAGCAGCAGCAGGTTGCTAAGAATAATCACCGCGATGCCGAGACTGGCGGTAATTGCCATCTCCTGAATCACGCGAATCTCGATGAGATAGATGGTGATGAAACCGAGCGTGTCACTGGCGAGCGCGATGGTGCTGGGAATCAGTAAACGACGAAAGCAGGTACGTGCCGCCATCTCCGGACTTTTTCCCTGCGCAATCTCGCTGAGTTGATTGCTCACCATCTGTACGCCGTGACTGATGGCGATGGCAAACACCAGAAAGGGAATCAATACCGACATCGGATCAATCCCGTAACCGAGAATTGGCAGCAGGCCGAGTTGCCATACCACGGCAATTAATGCGCTGCAGAGCAGTGCGGTGGTAAGGCGTATCGAGTGTGTGTTGGCGTAGGCAAGCAGGGCGGTGATAAAAAAGGCGATGGCAAAAAACATCACCACACGTGATGCACCGTTGGCAATGTCGCCCACTGCTTTGGCAAAGCCGATGAGGTGAATGTCGAGCGAAATATCAATGTTGTCATTCTGATATTTCTGGCGAATTTTCGATTCCAGCTGATCAGCCACTTCGATGTAATTGAGCGGCTCGCCAGTTTGAGGATTGAACTCCTGTAGCTGTACACTGATCAAGGCACCGCTAAAATCATTGGCAACCAGGCGACCGACTATGCCAGCCTTGATAATGTTTTGTCGTACCTGCTGTAAGCCTTCGTCTGTTGGCTTAAAGTCAGCGGGGATTACATTGCCGCCCGCGATGCCATCTTCGACCACTTCGGTAAAGCGAACGTTGGGGGTGAAGAGCGAGGTGACACGGGTGCGATTGACGCCGGGGATGAAAAAGACCTCATCGGTTACCGCGGCGAGATGATCGAAGAAGGGTTTGTTGAAGATGTCACCTTCTTTCACCATCAGGGCGATGAGAATGCGGTTAGCGCCCCCAAAAGATTGCTGGTGTTTGCTAAAGGTCTGCATGTATTCATGCTTCATCGGTAGCAGCTTGGAAAAGCCTGCATCGATGCGTAATTGAGTGGTGAAGTAGAGCATAATAGCGGTGATCACGACAAACAGTGCAATCACCACGACGCGGTGTGCGAACAGAATGCGTTCTAAAAAGGCGCTGATATTATTCATCAGGGTGCGAACCGAGTGATACCGGATTCACCAATCAGGATGATGGCATCATCACCTTGCAGTATGGCGGAGATGCCACTACGCCCCGGTAGCTGCTTCAGCTCAATGTCACGTTCATCGCAGTGTGGTGCGATCAGCAGTGTGCCGCTAAGGCCGCTGATGTAACATTTTCCATTGCTGCTTTTTATGCCAGAGGTGAGCATCGCAGTGGTGTTGGTCTGAACGGTTTGCCACTGTTCACCATGATCATGAGAGAGAAACAGGTGGCCTCTCAGGCCAAATAGAAAGAGCGATTGTTCACTGCCCGGCAGCGAACCAAAAAAAGAGCCGTGATACGTAGAGGGCAGCGCTCGCCACTGCTTGCCATGGTCATCAGAGCGGTAAATAACCCCCGCTTCGGCGGCAATGAAGAGGGTGCCATCATTCATTGCGCTGATATGGTTGAGGTGAAAGTCATCCTCGTCGTTGATCATATTCTGTTGCCAGCTGCGGCCGCCATCTTCACTCGTCAGCAGTAAGCCGTAGGCGCCGATGGCAATGCCATGTTGCGCATCGCGAAACCAGACATCTAACAATGGGGTCTCGTCTTCGATATTGCTATAGACCAGTTGCCAGCTTTTTGCGCCATCCTCTGTGCGCAGTATGGTGGCATCATGACCAACGGCCCAGCCGAGTTGTGCATCATGCAGATGGACGCCGGTTAATAATGCTTGTGTCGGTACCGTTGCCTGTACCCAGTTGTGGCCGCCGTCGTTGCTATACAGAATATGGCCGCGTTCACCGACGGCAACCATGAGCCCGGCTTGCTGTGCACCGTCGAGCAGCAGGGAGTGAACCGCGAGTTTAGATGGCACTGCGGCAGTAGTCTCGGCTGTCGCAGTGGTAGCAAACGGTACAGTGAATAGTAGCGCAGCCGTGATGGCGGCATATGCTGTTAATCCTGAGCGGGGTCGCAGATAGCTCATGCGGCGTTATGCATTCTCTCCATACAATTGGTCCTGCTAGCGGCGACCAGCACGTCGCAGTGCCGCAGGGGTGTAATCTGCTGCGCTGCGTTCAAAACCGAACTCGTACATTTTATCTTCGTTGTCGAGACCGAAGACAAGGTAGCGCCCCGCCTGCAGATCGGTATGGACTTCGAGAGTGGTCCATAGCATTGGCATCTCATAGTAGTTGATGACATGGCCCTCGGAGACACGCCACAGCTGGTCGCGGTTGTCATACTGGTCTACCAGGAGAATCTGCCACGAGTCTTCGTCGATATAAAAGGTACGGCGTTTATAGAGATGACGAGTGCCCTCTTTTACGGTGGCTTCTACTACCCACACACGGTGCAGTTCGTAACGTAGATGTTCCGGGTTGACGTGCAGTGGTTTCAGGATGTCATCGTATTTCAGGCGATCGCTATGCAGTTGGTAACTGTTGTAGGGGACATAAATTTCTTTCTTCCCTACTAACTCCCAGTTATAACGCTCTGGGCTGCCGGTAAACATATCGTACTGGTCGGTGGTGCGCATCCCATCCGACGCGGTACCGGGGTTATCAAAGGCGACATTGGGGGCACGTCGTACTCGTCGTTGACCGGGGTTATAGAGCCACGCCTTACGCGGTTCTTTAAACTGATCCATGGTGTCATGCACCAGTAAAATACCACCGGCGAGGCGGGGAGGGGCCAGTACCTGCTGTTTAAAATAGAGTGTGATGTTATTGAGCTTCTCTTCGGTCATGCCTTCTTTGGCGTACTGCATGTTGAATTCATCATAAAACTTCACCAATGTGTAGTCGCCATTTCGGTTGGGTGCTGCCTGGGAAAAATGACGTGCCGTGGTGACACCGCGCCAGCGTAAAACATGGTTCCAGATCGCCTCTAGTCCTGAGGCGGGAATCGGAAAGGGGATAGTGATTTCGGCGCCGGTAACACCATTACCATTTTCCGTTAATGTTGCGCTGGAGGCATTTTTAATCGCTGCGTCATAGATGCGTTGTGGTGCCGCGGCGCTACGGTGTGTTGGGTAAACATTGAGGTAGAAGCTGTCGTAGGCTTTGAGCATCGCCTTGTGACCGGCAGAGAGTTTGTCGGCATGTTCCGCCATATTATCTTTGTTGATGGTAAGCCGTATTTTGTCGTCGGCAAAGGGGTCAGGGTGGTGGTCACCCTTTTCATAACCGGCCGGTTGCTCGATGATACCGCCTTCCCACGGTGGAATGGTGCCGTCACTATTGCCCGCCTTGATTGCCCCCATTGGGGTGAGATCATTCCCGAGACGTGCCACTTCCTCGGCGCTTGCCTGGGCTGATGCGGTGGCCGGAAGGCTGCTGAGTGTCATGGCCAGTAGTAGCGGGGCGACGCGGCGCGCTGAGAAAAATTTAGCGCTTGAGTCTTGAGTCAATTTTGTCATGCCTCGGCTCCTTAAAAAGAGTATTTGATGTTGGCCGCAATGAAGTCGCGATCGTTAACCAGATTGTAAGGCCCTGCGCCGCTGAAACGGGTGTAGCTAATGTCAGCGCTGTAGACATTTTGGTAGTCGCCGCTCAGGCCGAGTGTGACCGCCTGGCGACCTTCAATAAAGTTACCTGCCGGGCCGGGTGATACGCCGTCAACATCATGTTGCCATGCGATGCGCGGTGCCAGATTGATACTCCTGTAAACGTTGTCGAACTGCATCCTCGCTAATAGCCGGTAGCCCCACGAGACCTGATCGGCAAAGTGGTCTGCTGTTTCATAACTGTTCTGGTGTAGCGGTGCGAGGTTGGGGTTACCGCTGACAAAGGTGCCAGGGCCGTTTAGGCGCAGCACATCTTTGTCTGGCATATCGAGCACGGTGGTGACGCCCACTTCGCCCAGTAATACGGTAGCGTTAGCGCCCCAGAGGGGGCCAAGGACTTTGGTGGCGGTGACCTGTGTCTGAGTGACATCGCGACGCAGGTAGCCGGGGATGACGGTATCAAACCCGACTAAGCCTAACTGTCCTTCACTGGCGAGCAGTGCTGCGCTGGTGAGACCTGGGCTCAGGTTGTCCTGAGCACCAAGGGCTGCAAGTAGAATCTCGACGTCATCAATTTGTAGTGGTACATCCTGTCGGTAGGAGATTTCACCTTGTAGTGCAATCCCGGAACGCTCCAGCAGGGTGTTAAAACTGAGGCCGTAGAGTTTGATATCTTCGGGATAGCTGATGAAGTAACGCGATGATTCAACATAACTCTGCCCGCTGGGGTCTACACCTGCAGCGGCAGCTGCCGAACCGGTGATCGCACCGATTAAAGGCAGGCGGCTGTGGTAATTGATGTAATAGAAGCCAAACTCGCTGTTATTGAGTGCTTCTGAATAGTGGCGGAAGGCGAGGCCAAACTGTCCACTATCTTTCGCTTCCTGATCCGGTGCGCGTGCCACCACCGCGGTGGTGGCGGGCGGTGAAACGACAGTGTTCGATGAAATTTGATCGGAGACGGCACCCCAGCCGAGCATTACGCGGGTGCCGCCATCCGTAGCAAAATCATTGCTGCTGAAATAAGAACCGACAGGGTCTGCCCTGGTCTTCTCCCATTTAAGCTGATAAAAGAGTTCAATGCTGGTGCTGTCACTGGTGTCCATTGAGGCCGATAGAATCGGCACCGGGATTAAGGCCTCGCGCAGCTCAGCGCCGGGTACGCGTATCTTGGAGACATCCACCGGGTTAATGGTGTTGATGCTGTTTTGAATAAAGGTACTCTCACCCCAGCTCAGTAGCTGGTTGCCGACACGCACCTCGGCGGGCTGCTTGCCCAGATTAAACTGGCTCCATAGGTAGGCGTCGAGTAGTTGAACATCGCTGCCGGCCAGGTCCATTGTCTCTTCACTCAGTGGGGTGCGTACGCGGTCGCCTTTTTCATTTTCAATATCATAGAAGGCAGAGGCGCGCACAAATGCGCCATAGTTGCGGTAGCTCAGTTCCATTTCGGAGGTCACTTTGAATGTGTTGCTAACGATGCCTTTATCGTAATTCAGGTTGCCGTCGTCACTATTGGTGCCAAAGGCAGTGCCACCGTTTGCAATGCCGATGATGCTTTGGTCGCGGCTTTCAACGCGGCTGGTGAGGCCGTATGAGAGGGTGGTGTCTAGCTGCCCTTCTAGTCCATTGTGACTAAAGCTGGCGGCGTTACTTAGACCGCAGGTGAGTAGTAAGGTTGAAGCGGTTGTGGTGATGACAAGTCTGTTATTCATTTTATGCTTACTGTTCATCAGTCTGGCCTCCTATTCAACAACAGCGGTGTTGCTGACGGTGACGCTGAGACCATCCGATGCCAGAAAGGTAGCAGCGGCTGTCTGCATCACGCTGGTAACGGTTGCGTTTGCTGTCGGGTCGAGCAGTGAGCGATGATCACCCGCAGTAAAGCGAATCTGCGCTAGCTGATCACTGCCTGCGTTGTTAGTGCTGCTGTAGCGAGTTAGCCCCAGGAGTGCGGCCAGCGGGTCGGTACCAGAGAGTGGTGCGGGTATGGTGCCGGCCGGTGCATCTGCGAGTACATTGATCGGGATCACTTGATCGGGCAGGTTGCTGCCGCCGTCACCGATCACTTCAAATAGCAGCAGCCCGCGCCCGCTCGCCGCTCCCGATGCATAGTTGGCCGGATCACCACTGTCCATCAGCGTTTGTGCCGCCCCCATAAAGCTTTCGTAATCGGCGCTGCCTTTAATAACACCTGAGTCTGCCAGACCAGCAGAGATCACGGGGCCAAAGGAGGCTGAACCATCGAGCAGTTTAGCGATGCCGCTGCCGGGCATTCCGAGCACCGCATCTTTGACTCCCGGTTCCAGCGCCAGAAAGGGGGTGCCCACCATTGCGCCAAGGGAGTGGCCAATAAAATAGATGTTAGCGGTATCAAAATCAGCGCCACCGCCGTCGTAATCCATCAGCGTGAGCGAATCAAACAGTGCAAACAGATCGGCGGTGCTCTGGCGTACATTGTCGCGGGTGACGGCCAGATTGCGTAGGTTGATGTAGTGTGTGCCAGAACTGTCGGCTGTACCGTCTGGGCCGGGTGCGCCGGTTGTATTGTTAACGAGGTCTAAATCAAAGGTGCGTTCGTTGCCTCCTATTAACCCGAGCAGTGGGTGAGTGGGTGCCAGGCCGTGTAGTGGCATATCTATCGCGACTGCTGCAATCTCGGCGTTGGCGAGTGAATCGGCAATGGCGAGCATGGCGGTGCGGTCGCTGGTGATACCGTGTTGAAAAATGGCTACTGGCCAGCCGCCCACTGGTTTAGCTGGAGTATTAGGAATCGCCACAAGCAACGGAACGGTCTCGGTGCCGGTGGCAACAGGGGTGAAGGCGTTGAACGGTGACAGGTTGTTGGAATCACCTGCTAAAACACCTTGCCAGGGGGTATTTAATGGGTCTACGTTGATGGGAATGTCGTTGTTGGTGAGGTAATAAGGCAGACTTAGATCCCCTTCGTAAATATCAGCCAAGCCAAGGCCGCCAATTAGTGTAGTGTCGCCAATTGAGGTTGGAGTGATTACTGATGTTCCGCTGGCCGCCGCACTAACGGCGGTCAAGGAATCATTAATCGACTGAGTGGTAAAGGCCCAGCTAAGCACCACTGATTCACTATTGATGCCCTGACCTGCGAGTGCAATCTCCTGAAAGTTGGTGAGCTGGCGTAGCGGCTCCAGCGCTGTTGCCTGGGCATCGGAGAGTATTGCCACCTGACTAACACCACCATCGACGAGTGGGGTGCTGCGCTTGGTTATGAAATAGGAGACGTCGGCAGTAATTGGGCGCCCATCGCTACTTTGAATGCCGCTGGTCAATGCCGCCATATAACTTGTTTTGGCTTTTAGTGGTGTCAGCGGGGAGATGATAAGCGTTTTGCCTTCCGGGTCGAGCGATGAGACGCTGGCAACAAATTCAGTGCCGTAGTCTAGCGTACGAACAACACTGGTGACCGCGCCACCGATACCTGAGAGTGTGACTTCATACAGATGAACCGTTTGTGAGCTTAGCGTTGCCGCCTCTATTGGAAAGCTAAAGGTGGTCTGGATGGGGGCGATGGTAGAAAAGCCATCCACTGTGTTGAGTGCGACCTGAGGGTCAGAGAAATCGTTTGCATCGTCAAAGGGAATGTTGAGTGTGCTGTCAGTTGAGCCACTGAACAGCAGATTTGAAGGAAAAGGAATAACGCTATCGGCTGGGGCAAAATATGCTACGAAGCCATCAGTGGAGCGCTCAATCTGGAGCTCATTTTCAATGTTATTGTCTGTGCCGCCGCATGATGCGAGTATGAAAGTGCAGCCAACTATGCATACAGAAAAAAACCTGGAATAACGCATATCCCTCCCCCCCCCCTGAATAAAACCCCTGTGTCTATGCAATGCAGAAAAAAGCGCTGGTATCCTGTTTTGATATCTCGAATGATGAGCAGTTGCACCAGGTTTTTAAAATACCTCGTTATTGTTTTTTGTTGGTATGTAGATCATATAGACATAGGTCGAAAGTTAGCCCCATTAGTACCTGTGCTGATGAAAAATATCAAGCTCCTACGAAAGTACCCCCTTTATCCCTTTTTGATGAGTGCCATGCATCTGGCGTAGTTGCTTTTGACTTTCCTCAATACACTGTCAATTTCTTGTCGACTGGTTTCTGCTCGCATCTATCTTAATGAAATTTAAAGGTAAAAATGGTGGTTTATGACTGGCGTAATGATTGCATAGAGAGCGGTGACATGTCTTTATAAATCGATTTGGAAAGGATATTTGTTATGCCATTGGAAGAAGAAACAGAAGAAGTTGAACAGGCTGCCCCGGCTGCAAAGCCAAAAGGAAGCGTGCTTAAGATCATTATTATCGTCCTGTTATCACTTTTAATTATTGGCGGTAGTGTGGCGGCAACACTTTATTTTGCGGGTGTCTTTCCTGCTGCTGAAGAGGCAAGTGGCGGTGATGAAGAGGTTAAAAGTAGCTCGAAGTCGAAGAAAGCTAAAAAAGCTGAGGAGAGTGGCCCGGCTATCTATTTTACTTTTGAAAAACCATTCGTGGTTAATTTTATCGACAAGAATCAAATTCGCTATCTGCAGATCAATGTAGAAGTGATGTCGCGTGATCAAGATGTAATCGACAGCATCGGGGTCCATCTGCCAAAAATTAAGAATAATTTTTTAGTGCTCTTTAGTGATCTTGATTTCGACATGATTACCAATGCGGCTGGGAAACAGAAATTACGAGACCTTGCCCTTGAGGAATTACGAAAGATTTTGAAGGACGAGGAAGGTAACAATAATGTTGAAGCGCTTTATTTCACCGGCTTTGTAATGCAGTAGCGCAGGGAATTCAAATGTCTGTAAATGATCTGTTAACACAGGATGAGATTGATGCGCTGCTACATGGCGTTAGTGGCGGTGATATTGAGTCAGAAGATGATGAGTTACTGGCTGATGGTATAGCGCATGAATATGACTTTAACAGCCAGGACCGGATTGTACGTGGGCGCATGCCCACGCTGGAGATGATTAATGAGCGCTTCGCTCGTCACTTTAGAATTAGCCTGTTTAATATGTTACGTCGTACGGCTGAAATCTCAGTTGGTAGTGTGCAGATGCTGAAATTTGCAGAGTATGTTCATAGTCTATTTGTTCCTGCCAGTTTGAATCTGGTCAAAGTAGAGCCGCTACGTGGGACTGGATTATTCGTGTTTGATCCTAAGTTAGTTTTTACAGTGGTTGATAATTTCTTTGGTGGTGAAGGAAAATTCCACGCCAAGATTGAAGGTCGAGAGTTTACCCCGACCGAGCAGCGCATTGTTCAAATGATGCTTGATCTCAGCTTTAAAGATATGAAAGAGGCGTGGAACCCAGTGATGCCGGTTGAGTTTACTTTTCAGGGAATGGAAGTAAACCCTCATTTTGCCAATATCGTCAGTCCAAGCGAAGTGGTGGTGGTGACAACATTTCATATTGAGCTGGATGGCGGTGGTGGTGACCTTCATGTGACATTCCCATATTCGATGGTCGAACCGATTCGTGAATTATTAGATGCTGGAGTGCAGAGCGATCGTGATGATAGCGATGATCGCTGGGCTATTGCGCTGGTAGAGGAGATTAAAGAGGCGGATGTCGAGGTGAGTAGTGTGTTAACCGAGGCTGAATTGTCGTTGCATGATCTCAATGAAATGAAGGTGGGCGATATTATTCCTATTGACGTGCCGGATAAGGTGACTATCCGTGTCGAAGACATACCGGTGTTTAGAGGCAGCTTTGGTGTTTCAGATGGGAAAAATGCAATCAAGATTACAGAACGTGTAGTGGCTGAAAGTTCACGACAGCTGAAAACAGTGACGGGGTAGTAGGTATGAATGATACGACTGATAACAATGACGATGTGGGTGATGACTGGGCAGAAGCAATGAGTGAGCAGGCTGTGTCGGAAGCGGCAGTCGCAGCCCCGGCGGACTTCCAGAGTCTGCAGCCAGATGCAGGTGCGTTAAATGCAATGGAAGAGAGTATTGAGATGATTCTTGATATTCCAGTCACAGTGTCGGTAGAGATTGGGCGCAGCAAAATAAATATCCGCAACCTGCTTAAATTAAACCAGGGTTCGGTGGTCGAACTAGACCGCCTGGCGGGGGAACCGATGGATGTGATTGTAAACGGTACGTTGATCGCACATGGTGAAGTGGTGGTGGTAAACGAGAAATTCGGTGTTCGTTTGACGGATGTCATTAGCGCCGAAGAGCGTGTCAAAAAGCTTAAATAGTCGTAATTTAAGGTGGTTCCCTTGATCAAATATTTCCTCTTACTAACGCTGTTGTGTCCACTCTCTGTGATGGCAAACGAAACAGTGGCGGTTGAAATTCAGAAGGCACCCGAAGTGATGGGCACTGGCAATATCGTACAAATTGTTCTGGGATTGTTTGTGGTATTAATGATGATATTTGGTGCTGGCTGGATGATGAAAAGGTTTGGTGGTTTTGGTGGGGTTTCGAACGCTAATTTGAAAGTTGTCGCTGGAATTACCGTTGGCCAACGCGAGAAAATCGTGGTGGTTCAGGCGGGCGATGTGCAAGTGCTCGTTGGAATCGCACCAGGCAACATTCGTACGCTACATGTACTCGACAAGAATATCGACGATGAGAGCGCCTTAGCGGATAAATCGGCGGTCACTGTAGAGGCGGATGGTGGCTTTCTGGATCAACTCAAACAGCAGGTTAAAAAACGAGCAACATCATGATGCGCTTATTAATTACTGCGGGTTTATTGTTGATCTCGATGGCAACTGCATCGGCAGATACGGGACTGCCCGCCTTGACGGTATCGCCCGCAAGCAATGGTGGTGAGACATATACATTAAGCATCCAGATCCTGGCGCTGATGACTGTTCTGACCCTGTTGCCAGCTGCTCTGTTAATGATGACCTCATTCACGCGGATCATTATTGTCTTTGCTATTTTACGCCAGGCTTTGGGAACGGCTCAGACACCTACCACGCAGACATTGGTGGGATTGGCGCTCTTTCTTTCAATCTTCATCATGATGCCTGTTTTTGAAGCGGGCTACGAGGCGGGTGTTAAGCCTTACCTGGAAGAAACTATGGAGGCTCAGGAGGCGGCTGAAAAGGCAATTGAGCCATTTAGAAAATTTATGTTGGCACAAACCCGCGATAGTGATCTTAATCTTTTTGCTAGCCTTTCGGGTAACGAACATATTGAGGATTATGATGAAGTTCCGCTGTCGATGTTGTTGCCTGCATTTGTCACGAGTGAGTTAAAGACAGCTTTCCAGATAGGGTTTATGATTTTTATTCCATTCTTGATCATTGATCTCGTGGTGGCAAGTGTGTTGATGGCGATGGGTATGATGATGTTGTCACCATTGATTATTTCATTGCCATTCAAGTTGATGCTGTTTGTGTTGGTTGATGGTTGGGCCTTGATTATGGGAACGCTAGCATCAAGCTTCTATATGTGATGGATGCTGAGAGGTAAGTAGTATGGGGCCAGAAGACGTATTATCACTAGGACGAACCGCACTTGAAGTGACCATTGTCATTATCGCATTGCTGTTAATTCCAGCTTTGGTTGTAGGGCTGCTGGTGAGTATGTTTCAGGCAGCTACACAGATTAACGAGGCGACACTTAGCTTTATTCCCAAGCTCTTTATTACTTTTATTGTGATGCTGATTGGTGGGCCGTGGATTCTTCAGGTGATGATAACCTATACGAAGAAATTGATTGAGAGCATTCCGATGATGATCGGATAACGGTAGTCACTTTCGAGTCTCAGTCATAGTGAACTTCACCGATGAACAATTAATCTCCCTTGTAACAAGCTATTTCTGGCCGTTCATTAGAATCGCTGCGTTTATTGCTGTTGTTCCTGTGTTTGGTGCGCGTGTAGTACCCGGCCGAATTCGCATGATGATCGCCATTGTATTAACGATGGTGATTGTTCCGATTCTTCCACCGCCTACGGCGATTGACCCACTGGGTGTCGATGGTATGTTGATCACAATGGCGCAGGTGATGATTGGCCTTGCGATGGGGTTTGCAGTGAAATTAATATTTGGTGCAATTGAAACAGGTGGTCATATTATGGCGCAAACGATGGGGCTTGGTTTTGCGCAAATGAATGACCCTGCCAATGGCGTTACTGTACCGGTGGTGAGTCAGTTTTATATCATTATAGCGACTTTGCTGTTCCTTGCGCTTAATGGGCATCTGGTGGTGATCGATGTGTTGGCAGAAAGTTTTACCATGCTGCCGGTCTCAATGCAGGGGATTAGCCCCGACGGTATCTGGATGTTGATCTCATGGTCTAGCTGGATTTTTACCGGTGCTGTTTTGATGTCATTGCCGGTGGTGGTTGCATTGCTGCTGATCAATGTCGCCTTTGGTGTGATGATGCGTGCAGCGCCACAGTTGAATGTTTTTGCGGTTGGTTTTCCGTTGACGCTAACATTCGGTTTTATTTTTATGTGGGCATCACTGGAAATATTCTTACCTCAGTTTAATAGTTTGATTGAGCATGCCTTGATGACTGTTGGCAATATGCTTTCTGCGAGATAGACGATGGCAGAGAGTAAAACAGGTCAGGAAAAAACAGAACAGGCAACGCCCAAGAAACTCCAGGAGTCGCGTGACAAGGGGCAGGTAGCGCGTTCGCGTGAGTTAACCACGATGACTTTGTTGCTGGCTTCTGGATTTGCTTTTTTGATGTTAGGCGAGCAACTGGTGATTGATATTATGGGCTTAATGCGGGAGGCATTTACTGCGAGCCGGGTGGATCTGATGGATGAAGCAAGCCTTACGCTGCTGCTTGAAGACTCAATCATTAGTGCATTGATTGCACTGGTTCCTTTTTTCGTAGTGGTTGCGCTGGCGGCATTTTTTGCGCCACTCGGGCTTAGTGGCTGGTCATTTAGTGCTCAGGCGATGGCTTTTAAGTGGAGCAAGCTTGATCCAATCAAGGGGATAGGGCGAGTTTTTTCGATGAAAGGCTTGATGGAGCTGTTTAAGGCCTTAGCGAAATTTGTATTGGTGATGACGATAGCCGTGCTCATTCTGTGGAACCAGTCTGAGATGTACATGTTGCTTGGTGTCAAGAGTGTTGAGCCTGCGATAGCACAGGCGGGTAATCTGCTGATGTGGGCTTTCATTTTATTGAGTTGCGCCACTATTCTGGTTGCGGCGATTGATGTGCCATTTCAGTTATGGGACCACGCCAAGCAGTTGAAAATGACGCTGCAGGAAGTGAAGGACGAATATAAGCAGACGGAAGGTAACCCGGAGATGAAGCGTAAGGTGCGCGAAACTCAGATGGCGATGGCTGAGAAACGCATGATGGAAGAGGTGCCGAAGGCTGATGTCATCATCACCAATCCAACGCACTATGCGGTGGCCTTGAAATATGATCAAGCCAAATCGGGTGCGCCGATTGTAGTCGCAAAGGGGCAGGATCTGGTGGCGGCGAAGATTAGAAGTCTGGCTTACAGTAATAATATTCCACTGGTGGAAGCACCGCCATTGTCTCGTGCACTTTTTTACAGTGCTGAAATAAACGATGAAGTCCCTGCTGGCCTTTATCTTGCAGTAGCTCAGGTGCTGGCGTACGTCTATCAATTAAGGCAAAAGCAGTCTCGTTTTGATGAGACGCTGACGATGGATGATCTACCGATTCCAGATGATTTAAAACGTGATGAGTAAGGTGAAGTTATGGCTCAAGCAAGTTTAGGGGATACCGCTCGGCAAATCAGCCGTAATGGTTTGATTGGCGCGCCGCTGTTATTAATGTCGATTCTGGCAATGATGGTGGTGCCGTTGCCACCGTTCCTGCTAGATCTGTTTTTTACCTTTAATATTGCACTCTCACTGATTGTGATTCTTTCGGGTGTTTACGCTAAAAAGCCGCTCGATTTTGCCGTTTTCCCAACGATTCTATTGATCGCAACGCTGTTGCGCCTGGCGCTCAATATCGCCTCGACGCGTGTTGTGCTGCTTGAAGGGCATACCGGTACCGCGGCGGCAGGACAGGTGATTGAGGCCTTTGGTGATTTTGTTGTGGGTGGTAACTACGCAGTGGGTCTGGTTGTTTTTGCAATCCTCGTGATCATCAACTTTGTGGTGGTGACCAAGGGTGCGGGTCGTATTTCAGAAGTGAGCGCGCGCTTTACACTCGATGCGATGCCTGGTAAGCAGATGGCGATTGATGCTGATTTGAATGCTGGTGCGATTGATCAGGATGAGGCGATGCGTCGTCGTGCCGATGTTGTCTCTGAAGCTGATTTTTATGGTTCGATGGACGGTGCCAGTAAATTTGTGCGTGGTGATGCGATTGCTGGTATCTTGATTCTCTTTATTAATATTGTGGGCGGCCTGGCTATTGGAATGTTGCAGCACAATATGGCCTTTCCGGATGCGATGCATAACTATACTTTGCTGACCATTGGTGATGGCCTGGTGGCACAGATTCCCTCATTAATTCTTTCAACTGCGGCAGCCATTATGGTCACGCGTGTCTCTAGTGAAGAAGATATGGGGCAGCAATTTGCTTCTCAGATGTTTGAAAGCCCTCGTGCATTAGGGGTGACGGCTGGTGTGATCGGTATTCTTGGTTTGATTCCCGGCATGCCAAATATGATCTTCCTCGGTATTGCAGCACTGGCAGGTGGTGGGGCGTATCTGTTGCGTCAACGTTCGTTAGAGCGTGAGGCGCTTGGGCTTGAGCCGGGGCAGTCTGCCGCTGGAAAAGCGCCGCCGCCCGGACAAGTGGGAACGCAGGCTGGGCAGCCACTGCCGCAAGTCTCACCTGATGGTTCGGATGAGAGCGCTGAGGATAATAAAGACCTGAGCTGGGATGATGTGTTGCCAGTGGATGTGATAGGACTTGAGGTTGGTTACAAGCTGATTCCGCTGGTGGATAAAAATCAGAATGGGCAGTTGATGGCGCGGATCAAGGGTATTCGTAAAAAGCTGACTCAGGAAATTGGTTTTTTGATTCCCCCGGTTCATATTCGTGACAATCTGGAATTATCACCAGGTGCGTACCGTATCACTTTGATGGGCGTTGCGGTGGGTGAGTCTGATATCTATCCGGGTCGTGAAATGGCGATCAACCCTGGGCAGGTGTTTGGCAACCTCGCAGGTACGCCAACCAAAGATCCTGCGTTTGGGATGGACGCGCTCTGGATTGATCCCAGTCAGCGCGAGCAGGCTCAGACGATGGGTTATACCGTGGTCGATGCCAGCACGGTGGTGGCCACTCACATTAGTCAGCTACTTCAGAGTCAGGCATATGATCTGCTAGGGCGCGAAGAGGTTCAGCATCTGCTGGATGGCATGGCGGTCAATGCACCTAAGCTGGTTGAGGGACTGGTGCCAGATATTATGCCGCTGGGTACGATTCAGAAGGTATTGCGTAACCTGCTGGAAGAGAATATTCCCATTCGTGATATGCGTACGATTATCGAAACACTTGCGGTTGAAGGCACTAGAAGTCAAGATCCTGACGCTTTGACTGCCGCTGTGAGGATTGGGCTTGGTCGAATGATCGTTCAAAATATCAATGGCTTATCTAGTGAGCTTGCAGTGATTTCTCTTGACCCGTCTCTGGAACAGTTATTGCAAGAGTCTATGCAGGGTGGTGGTGGATTGGAGCCAGGGTTGGCAGAAAGAATACACCAGTCACTATTGGAATCGGCGCAAAGACAAGAGATGGCAGGGCAGCCCGCAGTATTAGTAGTTTCAGCACCGTTAAGGCCAATGTTGGCAAGATTTGTAAGAAACACCATTCCGAGTCTACATGTGTTGTCTTACAACGAAATGCCAGATAACAGACAGATAAAGATTGTTTCGAATATTGGTAGACCTGAATAGCTGAACAGAGTGGTGTGATGAGGTAGT
>Ga0316207_10003101_pt1 | contig 15902 bp, 10 predicted proteins | sample 6weekpyrite_MG_FD_204943 | JGI IMG/M metagenome (GOLD analysis project Ga0316207, IMG submission 204943) | Microbial mat bacterial communities from mineral coupon in-situ incubated in ocean water Damariscotta River, Maine, United States -... | ecosystem: Environmental > Aquatic > Marine >... | reverse complement strand
TCGAAGCGTCGGCAGTGATGGTCAATGATCATACCGCCTTCAGAGTGGACTGGATGCCCTTTGCAGGCCGCAAGCTTTCAGGCTACGGCACGGGCGGCATCGGTTACACCATGCACGATATGACACAGGAAAAAATGGCTGTCATCAAGCTTTAGCGGGCCAAGCTGTCCCACATGACAAGAATAAAAGAGACAATAGCGTGACAAAACCGGAAGACCTTCCTTACCGTATCAAAGGCCGACAGCTAATCGCCGAAGATGCAAGCATGCGGGTTCAAATCCTCACCCTTGAGGAAGGCGAACAGGTTCCGTGGCATCGGCATACTTTTGTCACCGACACATTTATATGTCTGGATGGCCCCATGGTCGTCAATACGCGAAACCCAAGTGCGACACATATATTGTCGCACGGAGAGACAATTGCGGTTGACCCCACTACAGCCCATCAGGTAACTGGCCAAGGCGGCGTGTATTGCCGTTTTGTGATTGTACAAAGCGGCGGCGCCCACGACTATATCCCCGCTGATGATCAGGGCTGACAATTTATATCTGGGGTAGGATTTAAGTCCGCTTAAACGCGGTTCGTCAGCTTCGCCCAAGGGCTCTGCAAAGAACCTTGGTAAAATAGTCTGTTGGCCTGTTTTACGAGCTATAAAATCCTAGACCTAGCGACAAAGTTTAAAGGGCCGGTCCCTTGTGGGGACCGACCCTTTATTTGGTTTTGGGGGTAGGATTTACCGTCGTTTCACGATGCTCTCTCCGTTGCCCTTCGCCCTTGTAAAACAAGGGCTTGGTCCGAACAAAGGTTCAATTCCGTCACCCCAGCCAATAAAAAACCCCGGTCCGTTGGACCGAGGTTTGTTATTGGTTGCGGGGGTAGGATTTGAACCTACGACCTTCAGGTTATGAGGTAGCGTCTGGCGGTTATCAAGGTTTTGCACTATTTACGCTATAGTGTCTAACATGTTGTTCTAGCTTGTGTTAATCCAGCGTTCAGTTACGCTGAACTACGTTCGCGTCACACATGTTTCGCCGCCATTTGCTTCCATAGCGCTTCCACAGGAAATCCATGACCAAACTTACCAAACGCATCGTTGACGGTGCAGTTATCAAAGATACTGACTATTTTATATGGGACAGCAACATCAAAGGCTTTGGCCTTCGTGTGCTCAAGTCCGGGGTTAAAAGCTACCTTATTCAATATAGGTCTGGTGGGCGCACCCGCCGTCTTTCCCTTGGCAAACACGGCGTACTAACCCCCGATGAAGCCCGCAAGCTGGCACGGGAACATCTGGTAGATGTTGCGAACGGCGGCAACCCGTCAGAAGACAAGCGCCGCCATGCAACGGCCCCTACCCTCGCCGTGCTCTGCGAGCGCTTTATGAACGAGCATGTGAAATACAAATGCAAGCCAAGCACGCAGAAGGAATATCGGCGCAATATAGACTTGTTTATCAAGCCTGCGCTTGGCACCCACAGGGTGCAGGATATTACCCGCCAAGATATTGCCAAACTGCATCATGCAAATATCCATATCCCCTATCAGGCGAACCGTACTCTGGGCGTGCTCTCCAAACTGTTTCATCTGGCAGAAGAATGGGGTTTGAGGCCTGATGGTTCCACCCCTACCCGGCACGTGAAGAAATACCCGGAAGAAAAGAGAGAACGGTTTTTAAGTCAGGAAGAAATCAAAATCCTCGGCAAAACGCTCAAAGCTTGCTTGGAGGATGGCAGTGAAAACCCCTACATGATCGCAGCCATAAAACTGCTGGTTTATACCGGTTGCCGGTTGGGAGAAATTCAAACCCTCAAATGGGATTATATTCAGGGAAACGCTTTAATGCTCCCAGACAGTAAAACCGGAGCCAAGAAGGTTTATCTGGGTGCGCCTGCGCTTACCGTTCTTGGCAGCATCAAACGTATTGAGGGCAATCCCTATGTTATATGCGGCAAAAAACCCGGCAGCTATTTATCTGACTTTCAAAAACCTTGGCGACGTATCCGCGCACGTGCAGAACTTGATGACCTGCGCATCCATGACCTTCGCCATAGCTTCGCCTCTGGTGCTGTATCAATGGGGGAAAGCCTGCCTATGATTAGCAAGCTGTTGGGGCACACTCAAGTTCAAACGACCGCTCGTTATGCCCACTTGGCTGATGCACCTATGCATGATGCGGCGGAACGTGTATCTGCTGCCATATGCAATATTCTTGAGGGGTGATCACTCAGTAAAGCTCCCCTGCTATCCACACCAGCATTTGAAACCCCAAGCAGACCCATTAATGCATAACGATTGATCAACCTCCAATGCCGCTCACAGAAAAAGACACAATGGATACCATGGCAAAGGTGGAGTCCGTGACCCCAACCCTAGCACAAGCCTCAACGATGGCTGCAAGCCACCAGATCGACGACGTTCAAGCACTGCATGAACATCTATGCTCTACGATAAAGTGGTATTATGGGGTTGATGCGTTTATCGCCGCGATGTCAACGCCGCCCTTGGCAAAGAAAAAGCTCAAAAGCATTCAAGGCACCATTAATAAACTCATGGATCAGATTGATGACCTTGACGCAGGCGAGAGCTTTTGGTTGTGGAAGGGTCTTCATGGCTACAAAGGTTTTTGGGCTAATTTACTTCATCGTTTCATATCAACTGCCGACAATCAAGAAGATGAAGAATGCGTCTTGCCCGATGGTCGGATAAACCTCAACAAGCTGGACAAGGGTGACGTAATAGAAATTATCAAGCGGTTGAACGCTTCAATCACGCACGGCATCGAAAATATATCCAAAGATAATAAAGGTCGAAAACCGAGATCCAGCCTCGCGATCTTAGTCTATAAACAACAAGAATATTGGGAAGACATTTTATCCCGGCCCTTTACGTTTGATGAACATAATGGAGAAGGCATCACGCCTGCCTATTTCTTTTGCTTGGACGCTGTGCAGATATTTGATCCATCAATTGCGTCGACAGAGATCAAATCCCAGATGAGAAAAGTAATTGCGGAAAAAAGGAAAGACGAACGAAGCAAAAACAATGAGGTAGCTGCTACAATTAATTGTAATAGTCAGAACCAGACCTGACAGACAGTGTCTGGCTGGATACGGTTTCTTCGGAAAGCGGACCATATGGCGTCCACCCAAGCTGGCCGCTATTGTCAAGAAAGTGATCCTCTTTGACCGTTGCCTCAATGGTCGCTTCGTGACCCTTAGTAGCCCCAGTCTGTTCACAGAGAGGACCTGTCTTCTTCGTCAAACCCCTGCCTTTTAGCGCGCCTGAACCAATACCCAGCTTCTACCTCACGTGCTTCGACCCCAGCGCCGTTTTTATAGAGCGTTGCTAGTCGGAACTGTGCTTTGGCGTGCCCATGAAGCGCTGAAATCTTCGTAAGTTCAAAAATCGCTTTGTCTTTATCAAAGATAACAGAGTTATTGCTAGATAAAAGCAAATCAGCCAGCAAAGAAGAATAGCGATTTTCGGCGGTTTCTGTTTCAGGGCCTGTTAACCCTACTATTTTTGCAAGGTCTTCCTCCTGTGCCAAATAGTCCGCGAAGGATAGAAACGCTTCGCCCCAGTTTAGCTCCTTGCTATCTTTCCCTGCGCCTCCATACAAATTCTGAAAAAACAGTTTTTGAACGAGCGATCCAGAGAAATATAGCTCATCGTCGCCTAAACTAAATTCGTCGCGAAGAAAATTGCTTGCGGTGTAATTGGCTGTCTTTGCTGCAGTTGCATATTCAACACTTAGTGCTGCGTTCCTTTCTGTTCCGCCCCCCTCCAGATACCGAAGCGAGACTCTGTAGCTTGCTGCAGCATATCCTTGTTCCGCTGCAGCGAGAAAATGGTGGAACGCCTGTTCTTCATTGCGGTCTACGCCCTTGCCGTCCCTGTACATGATGCCAAGATTAAAGTTTGCCGTCTCGTCACCGGCCTTGGCTGCTTTTTGGAACCAGTTTATGGCCTTCTTCATGTCCCGTGTTTCGCCGTAATAAGCTCTTTGGTATATGAGGCCTATCTCATTCTGGGCCCAAACATGGCCACCTTCAGCTGCGCGTTTTAACCAGTATACTGCCTTGGTATTCTCCTCGTGGCTGTCGGTTGCAGCTGAAGCGTACGCGGCCCCTACTTCAAACATAGCATCCAGATCACCTGTCTCTGCTTTTTCAATCTGGACAGCATATTCGGTCTCCAGATTTTGTGGGGCAGGTACAAGGGAAGTCGGTGCCAAGGCCAGAGCTTCCGACAGGTCTAGGTATTCGCTATCACTCGTCGTCGATAATTTTCTATCCAACGTCGCCATTGATTGCTGCAGGAAGGCGTCATCCGCGGCATCATGCTGTTGCGAACTGCCGATCACCAGTGCCGCGCCGTAGCCTCTTAGAAGAGCTACCGCTCCCAATTGTTCACCCTCAAGGGCTGATTTCAAAACACTGTCGCCGTGGGCGTTGATGGCGTCAATGTCCGCACCTTGGTCAACCAAATAGACGATGGCGTCGATCTGGCCTGCCTGAGCTGCATGGTGCAGTGCAGTTTTGCCGTACAAACTGGTGGCCTCCAGGGGCACACCTTGTTCTATTAAGGCCTCCAGAAGCGGCTGATTGCCCGTAGCAGCGGCGCCGGCCAAAAAACCACCCGCATGATCGCTTTCGGCCAACTGGCCTGAGAAAATCAATTGCCAGGTGTCATAAGAAATTGAAGAAACCGCCAGGCACATGCCATATGCCACCACTGCAGTTTTGAGAGCCATCCCCCCAAATGTACGCTTGACCGCCATATAGAGCAGGGCGATTGCCAGCCAAACCACGCCCGTTGCAAAAACCATCATAAGCGGGATGCCCCAGCTATGGGCCATGCCATACCCAACCATCTGCAGGCCGTCTCGCCAAGTGAGCACTGTCGACTCCCATGCAATTCGACCAACGAAAACAGCGGATGGGGCGGTGACAACCCATCCAACTGCTGCGAGCGCAAGCTGTATTTTCCCGCCTGAATTTTTGGCTAGCACAGCTGGTTCGTCATTAGGCTTCTGGCTGTTCGGCTCCATATATCTTCCCGTTAAGTACCGTTGCATGGCATAGCGCAGAGTAATCTGACACATAGGTTTCTATTCTGTGGGCGTTGAAAGCAAGAGCGTCCCCAAGCTTGTTTGTCAATATCAGATAGCCCTCCTAGAAGATTTATCCCTCGATAGCTGTTGTCCGCTTGTGGCGTATTCTGTTGAAAAACTCGGTGTAGGTACAAAATTAGACGCTCCCACGAAACAATGATTCAAAACCGACTGGAATTCTGAATCAATCTTGCTAACGCAAGCCGTAACAAGACAGGATGTTTCGCGCGTTTCTTGTCCTTGGAGTTTTTCAACAGAATAGGCCCTGAGCGGAAGTGGCGCTCGCGGAAATGAACGTCCGCTCTGGAAAATACCTGACACTGCCTGTCAGATCAGGTCTGAGTTATTACAAATTAATAAGGTATGCCCTCACAAATTCCATGCAACCAAATTCACCAGCAAGAATGCGACAAAAAACGAACGCTTTGTTGCTAGCGCTATAGCGCGACATAGCGGACTATATGCTTATTTATAATGCTCACCCGCAACCAAGAAAGTGAGCTCTATGACTGTTCTCCCCAACACATCTATTGCCCCAGACTATTACACCCAGCTAATTGGCGAAAAAGAAGCAGCCGTTTACATCGGCCACAGCGTTCGCGCTTTACAAAACTGGCGTGTTAGGGGTGGTGGGCCAAGGTTCGCCAAGATATCGGGCCGTTCAATCCGTTATAGGCGCTGCGACCTTGATGCATGGATTGAAAGCAAGCTTGTGCGTTCTACATCGGAGGCTGCGAACGATGCCTAGCGATATTTTTGCCTACACACGCAAGCAGACACAGCCATTCATCAGCACCCTTGTTCCGCGCATCTTGCCGCAAGGCAAGCGCGTGGGCGGTGAATGGGTTGCGCTCAACCCTACGCGTCATGACAGAAAGGCTGGTTCTTTCAAGATTAACCTGCATACAGGCCGCTGGGCTGACTTTGCCACAGGTGACAGCGGCAGTGATCTGATCAGCCTAGCAAGCTATCTGTACGGTATGAGCCCAAAGGATGCGGCGCTGTATGTTTGCCAAATCGCGGGGGTTGCCAATGACCTTTAATCTGCCAAACAGCCATCCCCTACTTGGAATACCAGAGAAGGTCTACCCCTACCGCAGTGCGGCGGGGGATACCACCACCGCTATTTACCGTTTCCATAGCCAGCAAACCGGCAAAAAGGAGATCAGGCCTTACTGCTTGGAGCGCATGAGCTGGGTACGTCCACAACAGCCAGCCCTGTACGAGCTTGATGCACTGGCTGCTCGCCCCCATGAGACTGTGATTATTGTTGAGGGTGAGAAATGCGCCGATGCTTTAAGCATGGCGGGCTTTCTTGCTACCACCAGCATGGGCGGCTCAAACGCTGCCGCTCAGAGTGATTGGAGCGCTGTGCGGGGCCGAAAGGTCATCATATGGCCAGACAACGACGCACCCGGCTTAAAGTATGCACATGCTGTTGCAGAACTGTGTCTGAAGGCCGAGGCTGATTATGTTGGTATCGTTCCAATCAGCGCTACCAGCATTCGAAAAGCGCTCGACAGCGCTAAAGCGCTTTTAGCGGTAGCCAGCGGTAAAAGCGCTTTCACTGCTCAAAGCACTCGGAGCGCTCCGAGCACTATTAGTGCTAAAAGCGCTGTTAGCACTCCTGAAACACCCCCTTTTCCCGAAAAAGTGCTGGTTGAAACACTAGTTGATACCTTCCCCACAGGATGGGATGTTGCCGATGCAATCAATGAGGGGTGGCAATTTGGTCAAATACAGGCCTTGCTAGACCAATCAGAGCGCTTTAGCACTGAAAGCGCTACCAGTGCTTCAAGCGCTTTTAGCGGCCATAACACCAGTACTCCTAGCGCTCAAGGAGCCAATGATAATTGGCCTGCCCCTGAAATGAGCTTCTTAATTGAAGAAAAAGCACCTCCAGCCTTTCCCTTAGAGATATTCCAGCCTTTGCTGGCTGATTGGCTTACACAAACAGCCATATCCAAGTCCGCCCCCGTGGATTATGTGGCAGCTACGTTGCTTACAGGCGCAGCTTCGCTCATTGGCACTGCTCGCAGGGTAATGCCTTGGTCGGGTTGGTCGGAACCTGCTATTCTATGGACAATCCTTGTTGGTAGCCCGTCTGCGGGCAAAAGCCCGGCTATGGACCCAGTGCTTTCAGTGCTGGCAAAACTAGAAGGTGACAGCCTTGAAGACCATGCAGAAGCGCTTCGCATCTTCGAGACAGACAAATTGGAAGCAGAGCTTGCCAAAGAACGGTGGGTGCAAAACGCTAAAAGCGCTGGTGAAGAGCACTTTGCCACCCCGGTTATGCCAGCCAGCGCCGTACTCCCTGAAATGCCGATGCGTAAAAGGTTGCTTATTAAGGATGCTACATCAGAAGCGCTTTTGGCAGCGCTTAAAGGGCAACCAAAGGGCTTTCTGACGGTACGTGACGAACTTGCTGGCTGGTTTGCCAGCATGGACCGCTATTCTGCAAGCAAAGGCGGCGACAGAGCTTTATGGCTGGAAGCCTACGGTGGCCGTCCTTATACGCTTGACCGGGTTAAGAATGGCGGTGAACCCTTTTATATCCCAAGCCTAGCCATATCAGTGCTTGGCGGCATACAGCCTGACAGGCTGCAATCCTGTCTTTTGAAAGGCGATGATGATGGTCTGAGTGCTCGTTTTCTGTACATTTATCCAAACCCTGCTCCGAGGCAGCGCCCACAGCACTTGGCTGACGACAGAATAATCAAACAAATTACAAAGAAACTTGATGCCTTAGCGCCTGATATGGATGAAAACCAAAAGCCGTGTTCCCGTATCTTGCCGTTATCATCTGATGCCGCCGATATTTTTGAGGTTTGGTGGCAACAATTGCTTGCCGTAGCTCCCGAGAATGGCCGTATGAGCGGTTGGTGGGGCAAAACGCAAGGGCTTTGCCTGCGCATAGCGCTGGTGCTTGAATATCTTGAGTGGGCTGTATCGCCGGATAGTATGGAACCGACCGAGGTGAGTGCTAGGACTATACAAAACGCAATCCATTTTATGGAAAACTATGCAGGGCCAATGGCAGAGCGGGCACACGGGGTGACAAGTGCGACCGGCTACAACGCCAACACACTCACTCTTGCCCGTTACATTCAGGAAAATGGCTTTACGGAAATCAGTGCGCGGAGCCTGCAACGAAGTGGCCCGATGCGAAACCTGACAGCAAAAGAGATCAAAGCCGCATGTTTTGATTTGGTGGGTGCAAACTGGCTTCAAGCCGCCCCAATTAAACGCGGGGAAGGTATGGGGAAAAACCAAGGGCGGTTTCTCGTCAATCCAGCGTTTCATGAATAGTTGCGACATGTGACAAGTGCGACAACTGCCGCCTCAAACAGGTCACTTGTCGCACTTGTCACAGTGTCATTTGATCAAATCTAGATCAGCTCCCTTAGATACAGTGATCCATTCCTTCTTTAGCCGTGAGAGCGCCTCCTGTATATTTAATTCATTTCTTAGCAAGTGACGGCTTTCATGGCCTATCGATGTGATTTAATTGGAGGGATTTAAAGGGCCCAGTTCAGAACCTGACATCACTTCGATGAACCCAAAACACTCTCTTATGAAACCAACCTAATTTGTCCAATTAAAAGTACCGGGAATCAGCCCGGTTCATGGCTAGCATTATATGGTTCAATTGACAGAGCGCGTCCCCTAGATTCGTTTAAAGGCCTGAGAAGAAAAATTGCTTGAAGGGCAACATTGAAGCACCAATCGCGCAGGCATCACCCGGGCTTTCCCCTAAGATAATGCGTGGCATCGGCCGGGGTTCGGCGCGTCGGTAGTGATCATATACCTCAACATGCGGGATCATTTTATGCGCCAATTCCCGAGGAATACGGCCACCAAGTACGATTGCCTCTGGGTCAAGGATAGCAGCTAACGCAGAAATAATAAGCGAAAGACTATCCCGGGTTTTGGAAATCCAGTCATCTACACCGGGCCAATCCAAGTCAAAGCGTTCCAGCATATCTGTCAGTCCATCAACTTCTACCCCATTTCGAGTAATGATTTGCCGCAAGATTTCTATATTCGGGTGAGGATAAATCTGACTTGGCAAGATAAGGCCGACTTCCCCGGCATTCCCATTAAATCCTCGTAAAAGCTGGTGATTGGCAATAATGCCTCCCCCAACACCGGCTGCAATGAAAAGATAGGCAAAATTATTATAAGTACGGCCTACGCCAACCAGACTTTCACCAATCGCTGCGGCATTACCGTCATTTTCTACCCAAACAGGGAGCTTCAGGTGACTACGAATAACGTCATCAATATCTATAAGTGCCCATTCGTCCAATTGACGCGGCGTATTGAAACGCGCGCCATTACCAAAAGTATAACCGGAAATACCGACGCCGATACCGACAACCCTCTCGGGGTCAACATTGCATGCTGCCAGTGAGCGCTCAAATGTCTCTTCCAGTTTCTCTAATACAGCGCGCTGCGACATGCTGGGCATGGCCATCAATTCTTCATGCAGTACATTGCCTGCAAAATCCATCAGCACAACCGATAAGGCGTCGGTCATCATTGCTACGCCAAAGGAGTAAGCAAACTCGGGTTCAACCATTACAAACATACTAGGTTGTCCCCGACGACCTCTCGAAATACGCTGCTCTTCCCGCAGCATACCCTTAATAATCAACCCCTTAACGAGCCGCGATACCGTTTGCTGCGGCAGGCCAGTTTCCTCAATAATCTGCGGCTGGGCTAGACCCCCGCGGATCATTGTCAGGCCCAAAATAGACATTTCCCGCTTGGACGGAATCGCAATTTCGTTTTCATCAAAAAACGGGGGTGTATTTCTAAGATTTTTGTTTGATGGCATGAATATTTTCGCTAGTTGGATTTAAGAACTCTGTAGCTCAGCGGCCCGTTCTGCACTGGGTCCCCAAAATTTAAAAATCATAAAAACATTTTAGAATCAACTAGATAACATAGTATCATCTAATAGGTAAAAACGTGAGAAAGACTGTATCATCATTGTAGATATATATCATTACTCATATTATAACCCATAACGGGTTGCTATATAGGTTTTAATAATTTATAACAATGAATTCCTGAATGGCGAAAGCTGTCAGGTGAATGGGGAGGGATTGTGCAACGGCTTTTTCAAAGTATCGGCGGAGTGTATTTACAGCGTATCACAGCTAAATAGAGGTGAAACGGTAGAGGGTCCACTTGGTCAGGTTTGGGAGGCTATGAAATGACGCGATATCGCTTTTGGGATTCCGCGTTGATTGTGAGAATTGCTCGGGGAGCAAGGAGCATGCACTGGTCTTAGCATCTGTTCAACTATACTGCACACAGAAAGTACCGACAATATTTAGTCGGGCTCCGTGCTCTGGGAAGGACAAGGAAATGAGAAATTACCATAGGAATTTATTGCGATCCTGTGCTGCTATCGCACTCACCGGTGCTGCGGCTGCTGGATCAGCAGTTTACGCGCAAGACAACGGCGCCGACAATGATGGCGACAAATCCGCTAAGATGCTGGAAGAGATTGTAATAACCGGTACGAGCCGGGCACGTACAAGCCTTTCAACACCGATGTCGCTCACGCAGATAAGTGGCCGACAACTTGAGAAATTCACGTCAAGCAGCCAGGCTGATATTTTGCGCTCAATCCCAACAATCAAGGCTGAAGGTGGTGGGGGTGAGGTTGCAGCTAACGTGTTTATTAAAGGTCTTCCATCCGGAGGCCAGTATTCCTTTACGCCGCTTCAGTATGATGGCCTGCCGGTATTTACAACATTTGGCCTGAACAGCTCTGCTTTTGACGTCTACTACCGCAACGACCTTGGTATAGAGCGCCTTGAATTTGTTCGCGGCGGTGTATCCAACCTGTTTGGTTCAGGCTCCGTTGCAGGCATTATCAACTATATTTCCAAAACAGGGTCGGACGAAGGCGAAGGAGCCCTTCAGGTTGAGGTGGCAGAGGAAGGTCGTTTCCGCGGTGATTTCGCGGCTTCTGGTGCAGTTGTTGAAGGCGGCAACACCTACTATGCGGTTTCAGGTTACTATCGCTATGATGAAGGCCCATTGGATACTGGCCTGCCAACAGAAGGATTCCAGCTTCGCGGCAACGTTAAGCGCGAGTTTTCCGATGGCTCTGGATCCCTGACTGTTTATGGTCAGTGGATCGACGATGCGGTTCAGTTCTTCCTGCCATTTCCGCTAAACGGCGCAGACCGCTCACGCCCGACGGGTAATGACGGTGAGACAATTAACACACTGCAAACCGCGGAAGCAGCGAATCTTTCCTTCCAGACACCAGATGGCGTGTTTAAAACTCCAATTGGAGACGGTGTGAAAACCCGTGGCGGTTCCTTTGCTGCTGTATTTGAAAAAGACTTCGGGAATGACTGGGCTATGAATGCTCGCATGAAATACGCCCGCTATTCCCACGAGTTTAACTTGTTCCTTGACGGTGACGGCTTTGTTAATCTGCCTGAAACGCAGGCTGGCTTCCTAGATGCACGCGGGTACGGCGATGCCACTGCCGCAGCCTTCACTTACACAGGTTCGGGTCAAGAGCTTGCTTCTGCTGATCTTCTGTTTGCCAACCGTCTTCTTGATCGGAACCGTCCGGCGAGCGACTTTTCTGGTGAAATGAATATCACTAAGTCTATCAATACGAGTAACTTCGATCACACTTTCACTTTGGGTGGTTTCTTCAGCCGTTCGACAGCTCGCGATGAAGTCACGCTCACTCGTTATCTCGGCGAGTTTGCAAATGCGCCGCGTTTGGTGGATCTAGTTGTAACCGACGCTGGTGGCAATGACATCACGGTATCGCAGAACGGTTTGCTTGATGCAGGTGCAGGCTTTGGCTTCTCAGACAACAGCGCAACACGCTATGCTGGTTATTTGGCTGATCAGTTCGAAAACGACAAGTGGGTTTTCGATATCGGCTTCCGCGTGGAAAAGATGATAGGCGACATCGATAAGGAAGGCTCAAGCAGCTTCCTGATAAATGATGACCCAAGTCTGGCCCCGGGCCTGCAAAGTGTGAACTTTGGTAACGGCAGCTTTACGTCGGGCCGGGTTTCTACGACAGAATGGGCTGTGTCTGTTGGTGCATTGTACCGTATGAATGACGACGTCAGCCTTTATGCCAACGGCGCACGTGGTTACTTTTTCCCTCAGATTCGCAGTGTTGGGTTTAACTCGCTTGGCGAGCCTGCATCCTATCAAGGCGAGATCATTACGCAGGGTGAAGTTGGCGTGAAATACCGTAATGACCGCTTCTCTGGTACATTGTCGGCATTCTACGCGAAGCTGGATGACCGCCGCAATGTAGACTTTGTGAATGATGGTTCTGGTGGTGTTACGGAGGAAGTTAATATTCAAAGCACCCGGACCATTGGTCTGGAAGCAACTGGTAACTTCAACATTACGAGTGCGCTGTCGCTTTCTGGGAATGTAACTTTTCAGGATCATCAGTTCACGAAAGTTGAAGGCAATCCGGATCAGGAAGGCAATGAACTGCGCCGTCAGCCGAACATCTTGCTCAATGGTGGTCTGTACTATGACGATGACAAGTTCGACGCCGCTTTTTTCATGACGTATCTTGGTGACAATTTCGCTAACGATTCTAATACCGTTGAGCTCGGTGCGCATTCTATTGCACGTCTGGACGCTGGGTATACGTTTAATATCACATCAGACCAAACGGCACGGATTGGCGTTAGCGTCTTCAACTTGTTCGACAGTGAGGGCGTTACGGAAGGTTCTCCACGACAAGGTTCCGGCCAGTCCAATACAGGTGATTTCTTTGTAGGCCGCCCAATTCTGCCGCGCAGGATTTCGGTTCGTATGACCTACAAGTTCTAGTCCCTTCCTCGGTGCTGGGCCGTCTCAACGCTGGCGGCCCAGCCCTGTTCCATCCGTTGGATGCAGAAAAGTATCCTGTTCCCAGTAAATGTTTCGAATTTTGGTACTCCCTGACTTATGACTGATCGATCCAGCCTTGACCGCAAAGCCCGCGATATTCTTCAATCTAATGACCGCGGCGGTTATACCGTGCCGAATGGCCATGTTTACCCGTTCCAGTGGAATTGGGATTCTGCTTTCGTCGCGCTTGGCTTTGCATCTTACAACCGCAGCCGCGCCTGGCAAGAAATTGAGACGCTTTTTTCCGCCCAGTGGGATGACGGTTTCATGGCACATATCGTCTTCTGGCAAGATGACGAAGGCTATTTCCCTGGACCAGGGGTATGGAGAACAGGTAAAACAATCGCCACGTCCGGTATTACACAGCCGCCCGTTGCTGCAACGGTCGTGCGATGGCTATACGAATCAGCTACCTCTCAAGGCGAAAAAGAGCGCGCCGCTGCTCTCTACCCAAAACTGGCAGCATCGCACGATTGGTTTGAAAAATTCCGCGACCCAGAAGGCAATGGCCTTGTGGTTTCCGTTCATCCATGGGAAAGCGGCCGGGATAATTCGGCCGAATGGGATGAGCCGGCTGCGGCCGTTGACATTTCAGATGTGGAAACCTACGTACGGCGCGACACTAGCCATTTAGACCCGAGCATGCGCCCGACCAAGCTGGACTATGACCGGTATTTGGCGATGGTGCAATATGGCCGCGACTGTGGCTGGGATCATAAAAAGATCGCGACCGAGGGACCCTTTCGTGTGGTGGATGTCAGTATGACTATGATTCTCTTGCGCGCTAACCGCGACCTTCTGGCGCTTGCCAAAGCACTCGGCTACGACGGTGAAGTACAAAAACTGGAAGCCCGCATTGCAAAGGCCGAGAAAGGTGTTTCCTGGTTATGGAATAAAGAGGTTGGCGCCTTTTGTTCGCGTGATGTAATCACTGGCAAGTCCAGCGGCATGGTGACTAGTGCGTCATTCCTTGCTTTCTATGCAGATGCAGCTGATACGAAACAGACGAAAGAGCTGGTTGCAAACCTCGAACGCATTTCCGGCAAAATCAATTACCTGGTGCCAAGTCTGGACCCGGATCATGAGCAATTCGATTCTATCCGCTACTGGCGGGGCCCGGTTTGGGCCGTTGTTAATTTCCTTGTCTCGACGGGCCTTGCTGATGCAGGCTTGAATGACTGGGCGGAACGGGTTCGACTGAATACTGGTGCATTGATTAAGAAAACGGGCTTTTATGAAGCGTTTTGTCCGATCACGGGGCGCGGAACTGGCGGAGACAATTTCTCTTGGACGGCGGCGATGTGGCTACATTGGGCTGGCCTTTCCAAGGCGGCCTCAACAGCCTGAAATAACAACAGGCACCTCAATGTTGGGGGGTCTAACCGGTTCATATCGGGGGTAATAGCACAATGAATATGTTGGATTATAGTCTGGTAGCCGGATACCTGATTGCGCTTCTGGGACTTGGGTATCTTTACCGTGAACAGACAAGTAGGGCAGACTATTTCCTCGGTGGTCGCAGCATGGGCTGGTTCCCCTTGGCGCTTTCCACTATGGCCACCCAGTTATCAGCCATTAGCTTCATTTCCGCACCTGCGTTTGTTGGTGTGCGAGAAGGCGGCGGGATGATTTGGCTCAGTTACGAACTTGCCGTGCCGCTCGCGATGATCCTTCTCATGGGCGTGATAATGCCGCGCCTTTATAGTGCTGGCTTTGTCAGTATTTACGAATTCCTGGAAGACCGCTTCGACAAACACACGCGTTTTCTGATCAGTATTGTATTTCAGGTTAGCCGTGCTTTTGGAACAGGCATCACAATATATGCGGTCGCCCTTATCCTTGAAAGCATGATGGGGCTACCTTTCTGGATGGCAGTGGCAATTGTCGGCGTGGTGACGTCCATTTATTCGCTGCAAGGCGGCATGAAGGCTGTTGTTTATGCGGATGCCGTTCAGATGATCATCATTTTTGCCGGTATCTTTCTATGTGCCTTTTTTGGTCTGCAGGCACTTGGTGGTTGGAGCGGATTTTTCGCCAACCTTGATACTTCTCGTCTGATGGCAGTTAACTTCACATCCTCTGGTTTCAGCAATGATGAGTTTGGTTTTCTGCCCATGATATTTGGTGGTATTGTGCTGTATGCTTCCTATTACGGTTGTGATCAGACCCAGGCACAGCGCATTTTGTCAGCAAAAAGCCAAACTACAGTTAGGCAGATACTGCTTGCTAATGGCCTTCTTCGATTTCCGATGGTGCTTTTATACTGCATTATGGGATTGATTATTGGTACGCTGGCGAGCGTGGCGCCTGACATGCCGGTCGAAGAATTTGTCAAGCAGCCGGACCGGATGATGCCAACTTTCATTATAAATTATCTGCCTCACGGCGTCATTGGCCTTTTAACTGTAGCAATTCTGGCCGCAGCCATGTCGTCCCTTAGCTCAGTTATCAACTCGCTGTCGGCCGTAACGATTGAAGATATCGCCCGGGTCAGCGGGAACGAGCTGTCAGAAAAACAATATGTTTTCTGGTCGCGCTTTTCCGCGTTGGCCTGGTCAGCAATTATTTTAGTGTTTTCTTTCTTTGGTGGCGCTATCGCAGACACGGTTATTGAAGCGGTGAACAAAGTAGGGTCAATGTTCTATGGGCCTATTCTTGCTGTTTTCTTACTTGCGATTTTGTTCATGAATGTCAGTGCTCGCAGCGTCAATATTGGTCTTTTGGCAGGAGTAGGCACTAACTTCTATCTCTGGCTTGGTGTGCCGGAAGTTTTTTGGTTCTGGTGGAATGCCATCGGTCTTGGGGTCACAATGGCGGTGGCCCTAGCTGTCAGCGTACTCTTTGAACGCTGTGCTGTCACTTTGCGCCTACAAGAACG
>Ga0316207_10003100_pt1 | contig 15904 bp, 27 predicted proteins | sample 6weekpyrite_MG_FD_204943 | JGI IMG/M metagenome (GOLD analysis project Ga0316207, IMG submission 204943) | Microbial mat bacterial communities from mineral coupon in-situ incubated in ocean water Damariscotta River, Maine, United States -... | ecosystem: Environmental > Aquatic > Marine >... | reverse complement strand
CAATGAATTGATCCCAGCGTGTGACTGAACGCAGTTTTTGGCCTTGATGGTGTTGTTTGGCTAGCCTCTCAAAATCATGTCTAGACAGTGGTTTGAGCAACTGGTGGAACGCAGTGTTATTATGTGAAAAAGCCTGAACTCCTTATTACTACAACGTTTTGTTAGCACTTACATTGTAATAATCTGAGTTCAGGCTTTGCTATTTATTTTATCTTTGTGGGACAGCAGTGAGTCTCATGGGCTAATGCAATGGCGAATATGAAGTTGTACATGACACCGGGTTCATGCAGCACCGGCATTCATATCTTATTGGAAGAGCTTGAGCTTGTCTTCGAGGCTCATATCGTCAACCTGCCAGCCGGTGATCAATTTAAACCTGATTACCTCGCCATCAATCCAAAATCAACCATTCCAGTGCTACTAAGAGAAGATGGCACGGCCATCACTGAGTTTTCTGCCATTGCCTATTGGTTGGCACGCAGCTATCCCAAGGCCAAGCTGATGCCCGGTGATGTAAATGGCGGCACATTGGTGTTGGAAAGCATGAACTATATTGTCAGCAACATACATATGCAGGGGTTTACCCGTATTTTCACCTCTGACAACTATTCCTTCAGAGACGCCGATATCGAACGCATCAAAGCCCAGGGTGAGACCATCGTCAGAAAAGGCTTAGCCATTACCAATAAACAACTAAGTGAGAAACAGTATATTGCTGGTGATTTTTCCATCGCTGATGCGGCACTGTTTTATTGTGAGTTCTGGGCTGCCCGCATAGGTATCAATTTGCCCGAACATTGCCAAGCCCATTATCAACGTATGCTGGCACGACCCTCAGTCAGACAAGTGATGATGGAGGAAGGCTTTTCATCGCTGTATCAATAGCCCGATGTTGGGGCGCACATTCACCAAATTGGTTCAACACACACCTCATTTAATCACCGATTCACGACAACGAGCTGTTACAACGCCCAATACTTAATGTTGGTGTGGATTATGCTTAGTGAATTACTAGGTTATTAACTGAAGGTGCTTTAGATGTCTACAGCAAGTTATATAAGTGTTATTGAGCGTTGCCATGAATATCGTGAACCTATTCACAACATCATGGCCTCGATTCTTACTGGCCTTGCCGCAGAAAAACTGACGAAAGCCAAAGAAACCCGCATTAACGCAGTCACGTCGCTGGAACAACACTATCCCTTTATAGATATGCTTTTCATTCTCGATAAGGATGGAATACAACGCGGCGACAATATCACCGCTACCAAAGACAACCCTGCTATCTATAATGGTGATGGCACATCACGGCGTCAGCGCCCATATTTTCGCATGGCGCTACAGCAGGATAGTGATGATATCGTCGTTACTGAGCCGTATATTTCCGCGGTTAACCATAAACTATGCATCTCGGCAATGATGAAATGGAACTGCAATGGAGAAGAGTGCTATCTGGTGATAGATGCCGATTTGAGAGCCATTGTTGAATTTCTAATGGGTGACTCACAACGGAGAAAATTTCAGCCGTTTTTCAAATATGTTTATGGTGTGATTGTAATAGGTTTGTTCTCTGTCGTTGCCGCCCTGCTCTATTCAGCCTTTCATGAACTCTATCTGGCCACCAGTGCCGCAGTGGGTAGCAAGGAGGCCCATCTAAAGCCTTTTAGTGTCATTATCTTTCTAACCCTGGCACTGGCGATATTCGACTTGGGAAAGACTACCCTTGAAGAAGAGGTGTTGATGCACAAGGATATCTTTCGCCACAGCTCAACACGACGCACTATTACCCGGTTTGTCGCAGCTATTCTGATTGCTGTCTCAATCGAGTCATTGCTGTTGATGTTCAAGGCTGCCCTAGGACAAGGTGAACAACTTATTCCAGCGGTGTGGATGATGCTGGCTGCGGTTGGCCTGCTTATCGGCCTTGGTCTATATGTTTATCTTGGCGCCAAGGCCGAAGCCTTGTTGCGTAAAGGCGCAGAATCGAAACACGCATTTACGCAGTCAGCGTGAGAAAAAGTCATGCCTGATAATTCATTAAAAATCGGTATTTCACTTTATGGAAGATAGTCTGTGAGTATATCTACAAACAATCTTTGGGGACTGGATAAAGACAGCTCAATCAAGGCAATTTTGTTGCTACTGCAACATGAAGTGAACCCGGGTAGTTTTATGTTGCTGGACAAGGAAAAGCTTAATATCAAGGCCGTACGCCTGATATCGTCTAAAAACCCAAACGAAGTTTCGGCCTATATATATAGCTATGCCCAGCGTAAAGAGCGCTATGGCCTGGACCTTGAGTTTCCTTTTCTAATTGAAACCAGCGCTGATGATCAAAGTATACGCATGGATGATCTAACGGCCGAAGGTGTGGTTAAAAAGGTCATTGAACACCTGGAGCTGAAACGTACAGCCGCAACATAATCAAAGAAAGCGAGAGACAGGGAGGCATTGCTTATATCTCTAGCCTGTTTACTTAATTCCTGATCAGGCACGCAGTTTCTGCCTATGTGTTAGTTAACAACCCTGCCAATTTAATTACTGCAAACGCTCCTGCCAATCCGCACTACAAAATTGCATGCCCTGATCTGAAAAGAATTCTGCCGCATTCTCCACTGCATCTTGTAGTAGTGCTGACACATAATGATCGGCCTGTTCAGAATGCAACATCTGTAGTGGTACGGCTGATTCGATGTAAAGCACTTCATCAGTGCTGGAATAATGGGTCATACGCATCCCTTCAAAATCAGGACGCTGATTCTCACTTGGCAACATCAGGGTTAGGTCTATGCTTACATTGGCATTATCTTTCATAGTCTTAGACAGTTGAGTCAAACGAATTGCCATTGCTGTTATCGCCTTATCAATGGCGCTGCCTTCCAGATCACGACTAGCACTGACAACACTAAGATAAATATTCACATCAAACTCCTTGTATAAAAAATTGTGCTCAATTACATAACCTGCAAGTTGAGTACCAGTTGTTATCACTTCTAGGTATTTAAACGACATTAGCACCAATATTTATGTTTGCTTTACGACAAACTGTTTTTTCAATTTATTTATATATAGATAAGTTTCTTTAAATTACTTGCACTTAGTGATTTCATACAACACTGGCATGGGCTTTGCTCTAGTTCAAAACAGTATCCAATTAACTAATGAGGTAGTGAGATGTTGCTCGATAAATACGAACAGGAAGGCTTGTTGTTTAACATGAACTTTAATTCTGCAGCTTCAGACGCAGACACCTATGCCTATCGTGGTGAACTTATTTTGATAGAGGGTGAAATCGCTGATGACCAGGGGCGTCGCAAACCACCCATCGCAATCTCTCGTCATACAGTCTTGCTTGAAAAAGATGACAAGCTGGCTATGGCTGTGGGTTTTATCGATGATCTGGCACTGTTGAATACCTTTGTTGAAAAGTATGGGGCGGATTTTGCATCTGACATGTGTGCCTTGTTTTATGTGGTCAACATCACTGTGCCAATGCAGCTGGAAATGAATGGTGTTAACTTCATTCTTATTCCACTGACAGATGGCATTGCCTGGAACGAAATGACAGAAGAGCTAGGCCTGGAAAAGAGTGATTTCAAAGGACAGTCCCCTGCTGACAAGATCGTGACTGCCTATGATGAATTAAAAACCTACAAACCAAAATATGGATCAGTAACCTCATTTGATGAAGCCATGGCCAATACTGCAGAAATCAAACGCGAAGCGCGCGGACCGGTATAACATCACTGAGGACGGAGCCCTAACTCCGTCCTCATCCTTTTGATATGTCTGCACCGTTACGCCTTGCCGTCGCCAGCAAAGAGGGCCTCGCCATCAGCGAGCACTTTGGTCATGCCAAGCAATTTTTGATCTATGAAGTCAATTCAGATTCATGTGAACTAGTGGAGAAACGCCAGGTTGAGCATTACTGCCTGGGAAACCATTCCAGCCAGACCGCCATGGCTGGCATTCTCGAAGCCATTAAGGACTGCCATGCAGTGTTTGTCGCCAAGATTGGTGATAGCCCAACAAAAAAACTGAACGCCATTGGTGTCAAAGCTGTTTCCAACTATGCCTGGGAAGAGATCGAACCGGCGCTGCTCGCCTATATGAATTCTGATGAGTTCAAGGGCTGATGTATATTCCGGACGAACTCAAACACTACATTTATGACTGGGCAAAGGCCCACCCTCTTGACCCTGTTCATGTGGATTGCAGCACTGCAGTGATGCTCAAGATCCTGGACGGTAAGTGCAAGATGAGGCCCACCAGCAAGGTGGTAATGGAACTGCTCTATGATGCCGTTAAACACTGCCAGGGTAAACTGTTAGGCGATGACATTCATGCCTTGATCAATAGCGCTCGCTACCACCTGACATCTGAGTTAAAAGAAGATATCTATGAACAGCGCCTGCTGGCCGAGACCATGATCTCACGCCCTGTCATGAAAGGATTTAAGGCCATGATCAAGGCCGAGGGGCTGTTTAACTCAGCAGCAATGGAACAACTTGAGCAGGAAGAGTGAACACTAGATTATCTGCTTTTTGATAAGGCATCGTGCAACTTACAAATCAGTTCACCGATGGGGGGTGGCTTGGGTGGTGACAGCTGCAGTTTAAGATAATCGGCCACTGCCTTATGTGGATCGCTCTCTGCTGTGAGAACAGCATCAATCCCCGCTTTACGCATGCGATTGAGAAAGCTCTCCCCGGCACTGATGGCAACCAGGGTCGAGATACCATCCAACGGATGCGGTGCATCATCCATGAAATGATGGAATATCTGCATCTTGGTTAGGATAATCCGGTCTACCCACCACTCGCCACCCCCGTCAGGTACCTCAAACAATAACCAGTGTTTGGCCTGGCCGGCATGTCCTGTGACCCTTTCAAAATCCTTGCTGGTAACGGCGATTTTCATAGCTATGCAGGCAGTCCATCCTCATTATAGTCTATGGTCAGGGTTTCATCCTCCGCACTAATCTGAGCCTGTTTGATGACACCATTGAGGTAATAGCTATAGCGGTGTTCCATTTCCACTTCACCATAGACTAGCTTCTCGCATTTCAACAAGCGCTGCTGATCATCAAAATAGCCTCGAAAATAGGTGTTACGATTATTCTCCTCCCCCGGTGCCAGGGGGCTGACCAGGTTTAGGGGAAGCTGGATACCGCTATAGCTGAGGAAATAGCTACAGGTCTCATGATTTTCATCTTTCATGCTTTTCTAAATAAACAGGGGCAGGCTGTTCAGCCCCTGTTTCCGTATCCACTTAGTATTCAACAAGTAAATCTTCATCACGCGCGATCATCTGGCAGGCAAGACGTGTTTGAGTCGGCAAGTCATCGACCTCCATCTTTTCAATCTCATCCTTACTCAACCTGCCAAGTCCTACCAGGACATCTTTTTCCTTTTCAGTCAATGGGCCGGCCATAGCTCCCTTATCCGTAAGTCTCTTGATCGTTATCAGACATGATCCACATTCACCATCTTCACAGTTAAAATCGATAGGTATTTTGTTTTCCTTGGCGATTTTAAGGATGGTTTCAGTATGGCTACCTGCGACGGCATATACTGTTTTCAGTTTGTATTCCGGGTGTAGAAAAGTAATATTCGGCATCTTTATAACTCCTATACTATTTAGGCAAGGCTAACCGTGACATCGCCCAATACCTGGGCCTGACAAGCCAAACGATGATGTTTTCCAGCAGCGTTCTCACGTAGTATTTTGTCTTCTACAACAGAAGGGGTTGAAAGATTTTCCCAGCCTTTTTCAACCTTCATCAGACAGGTGCCACAATCGCCTTCGCGACAACCATAGATAATATTAGAACCTACCTTTTCTGATATTTCGATAACCCGAACACCAACAGGGACGGTGACAGTCATATCGATATCCGAAAAGGTGATCTTTGCCTTTGCCATTTGATTCTCTCCAACTTTAATTAAACATAAACAAGATGATCAACCTTCAATAAAGTAAGTTTCAGTTTCCACCATGTTTTCCAGCACTTCATAGAGTTGTGTCGCCGCAATCAAATACCCCTGGCTATTAGAAGCCGGATTGACCTGCATCACTATTTCGTTTTCCTGACACTGTTTTAACAAGGTGTATAGAAAATGTTCTAATGAGACACAAATGGGAATACTTTCGGCGCTACAATCTTGGGCATACTCCATCGCCATCTGTCGATAGGGCCAGATCGATATCACAGCCTTATCATCCACATCATTTATTCTCCAGCCGTTGTCATCACCAAGACTCCACACCTCTTCACATTCGCAGATACGGGTAATCGCATAATGGAAGCGTTCCTCCAGGGGGAGATCAACCAGCATGGCCTGTTCGTTCTCGGTCGGCGCGAATCTCATTTGAACCTCTCCCGTATAGGTGGTTTATAGCTGCTCTTCAGGCGTGACAGCCTTTACGCTAAGGGCATGCAATTCGCCAGATGCAATTAATGCCTTGAACGGCGCCATCACCATCTTTTGGCGTGCAACTGGCAATTTGCCTTTGAATACCTCACTGACAACGGTGACGGTAAAGCTGCAATCTTCACCCTCAACCGTAATTTTGGCATCAGGGATATCATCAAGAATCATCTGTTTAACAGCGCCAACTTCCATGCCCCTACTCCGTCGCCACGGGCGATACTGTTTCTACCAGCGTCTTCAGCTGGCCTGAGGCATTCATTTCCTTAATGATGTCTGCGCCACCGACAAGCTCACCAGCGACAAATAATTGTGGAAATGTCGGCCACTCTGAGACCTCGGGCAGGCCTGCACGAATACGCGGCTCTTCCAAAACGTTAATAGAGGCAAATTCACAGCCGGTACTCTGCAAGGCATCTACCACTGCAGCAGAAAAGCCACACATGGGAAACTGAGGATTGCCCTTCATATAGAGGATGATAGGGTTATCGGCAATCTGTTTTTTAATAATTTCACTGATTTTCATAAATACTCCTAGGTTGATTCCTAACCTTCCATTATTGCGACATAGGCTCGACGCAGCAGCTCCATTTCTGCCGTTGGCAAACTACCTATTTCAGTTATCAGACGCAGGCTTGCACCCTGTTTGAGCAAGGTTTCATCTGGTGTGTCATGATCCAATAGTCCAAGCAGATAGACACTAATCACACCATTAGGCACATCCACTCGTTGCAGGTACTCACTGGCAATATCGAGCAGTCCATCTTTAATTCCAAGCGCTTTCTCTGCCTGCCTGGCAATCACAACAGGATGAGTTACAACCTTATCTTCATCCTCAAACAGTTCGTCATTCAATATTTCTGCCAGTTGCGGCAGTGGCTCAAAACCACAGATGCCACCATAGGCAAATTTGAGAAACCTTACCTTGGCACTCACCGGATGTTTGTGAAAGATGATGACTCTGGTGTCTCTCATAAACTCATCACCTGTTTCTCAAACTCTGACTTGGGATTACGGCTGTCCCACAGGCGCTTGTATTGACTATCCAGTATGGATAATTTCTTATCCACTATTTCCAATTCTCGAACACGTGGCAAAGGGTTCATTTGCACACCTGATTGCCAAGCCTCAATCTCACTCTTGAGGTGGTCACGCTTGGCCACCACCTCAGTTATCTGCTTTTTTATGGAATCAAGTTTCCCTTGTGCCGTATCAGCAACATAATAGCTAGCACCATTGCCAAAGATACGAATTCCCCCACCTTCGGCAACAGTATTGCGCAGCTTTTCAGCTTCATCGATCTTGACCCCAGCGACATAATCGACCCCCATCTGCCCAAGCTCAGGTAACCAGGGAACAGTTGGGCCAAGCAGGACAACATTGGCATGGCATGATAATTCCAACAGCCGTGGAAACGTTTTGTTTGGAATAGAGCTGCCGGTAATAAAGACCCACTCTGATTCTGGCAAGATATATTCACAAGCCTGATCGGGTAAATCCTGCTTGCCGGGATTGCGTTCAATTACGGTTAGATCACACATTTCCTCATACAGATCAAAACCTGGGTAGCGGCCTATCACCGCAACCTTTTTGTCCTTCATCATCGGTGCAAAATGTTCAAACACAGTGAGATTACCCGGGGCACTGCTCATGTCCATAGCTGTAGAGTTGGCAAGCAGTTCACTTTGACTATTAATGCTGGCATTGATCACTGCCATAGCAATGCTGGATTGATAGGGGTCCCAGCTGCGTATCCACTCCACTAATTCGCTGGAGTTCTTACCAACCAGACTGCCGGACCATGGTAAGGTGCGAGTGGCAATGCCAGGGCTCATGGTCAGACCAATGTTGTTACCACCACTACGACACAGGGTCCAGGTCAGACCAATGATTATCTCTTCTATCTGCTGCTCATCGAGTTGTTTCACCCGATCAATCAACAAGTCATAAATCTCTCTTGCTGGAATCATTTTTTCACTCCTTAACTAAACAGCTGCCAACAGACGAGGTTCAGAATTGATTTGATTTAAACGTCCCCATGCCTCGACCGCCTCAACAAACCAGCGTTTGTCACCAGGATGTGCCAGGACAATGTCGTGCTCAGCAAAAAAACTACCGTCACCATTGAACTGTATTTGCCCAACACGGTAGCCAGATGGGTCCTTCCAATCACCGGTAAGACAATCAACGCCATCGACTGTGTCAGGCTTAATGCTAAAGACTAATTCAGACCAGCTAATTTGAGGTAAGTCCAGCTCATTAAATCCAAGTTTTAATGCTTCTGCCTGCAAGGCACTGCAAATAGCTTCACCAGCAATCTGATGACGGTTAATGAATGTTTCATTCACCATATTCACTCTCTACTCTCCTGCTGTCCCTGTGGCCAGATCTTGTATTACAGAGCCACCAACCTGATCTTTAGGATCAAGCTCTAATAATTTTTTCAGTAAAACGTCGGCTAACAGACTATTGCCCTTACGCAGATTGATAAATGCCAATGCCTTAAGTGTATAAAGAAAGAAACGTTGCACATCTGTCGCCGGTGTCCATTGGCTAGAGTCAACGCTTAAACTAGCCCAGTCGGATGAAAAACCACCCTGCCTGGCGGCTTCTTTCAAAGCCTTTAGGGCAATTTCCTCGGCATCATCAATCCTGTTTTTGTAAAAATAAAACTTGTATAAGGCGATATATACTTCCAGTCGCTCAAGCGCCATGGAAAAAGCCTTTTTCAGTGTTGCCTCGGCCTGATCAGTTTGTTCATAAAGCACCACCGCCTCTTGCAGGATGGCGTCAATTTCTTCCGGAATATCGGCCGCGAATATAACACCATCCTGACGAAGAGACGTGATACTCATTGCTTATGCCCCATATTTAGACTTGGTTTACACTCACGCTGCATAGCGGTGTAACGACTATTTATCGCTTTAACCACTATACTTTCACAGCCGTGCCATACCGTGAAACGTGAACAGGTTTTGATGTGTTTACCAAGCATCAACATGACGCAGATCACCCCCAAACTTCAGGTGGCAGTTTCAAACGTTCTAGTGGATCTCCGCCAACCAGGTGTGTGTCAAATATTTCTGCAACATCAGCGGGGGTAACCTTGCCGTACATTACCCCGTCTGGATATACCAGAACATTGGCTCCAGTAGTGCAAGGGCCAAGGCAGCCAGTATTAGTAATCGCGACCTTCTCAAACAGCTGGCGTTTTTCGAGTTCATTTACAAATTCCTCCCAAATTTCACGACAACCGTTTTCGCCACAGGAACCACGGGGGTGTCCGTCAGGACGAGACTGAGTACAGACAAAGACATGTTTTTCAGGTTTTGGCATTACAACTACTCCTATAATATTTACTTACGCAGACAGGGTTGCTGGTGCGTGGCTATGGCAATTTTTTGGACAAACCTTGGCGCAAGACTGACAACCAATACAATCCATCGCATCTGCTACAGCCATCACCATGGTTGGTTCATCCGAAAAATCATCATCGTCCTCGTCATCATCGGCAAAGTCACGCTCAACCAGGTCAAACACATCACGTGGACACACTTTGTAACAACGGCCACAACCGATGCAGGTCTCCTGGTTTAGGTCATCAATAAAGGCCGGCTCCCAGGGTGTTCCGCCACGCGTTAATCCACTAATGTTTTCCATGATATTTGCCTCTTACGCTATTTCTGCTTCTGCTTGTTTCAATCGTTCATTGACTTCTGCCCACGCCTTACATGCCTCAAGAGTTGATTGTGAAATAGGTTCAATCTCTTCATAGGCTGCAGGCAAACGATCTTCCACTAAGTCATGCAACTGTGACGCCCACTCATTAGAAATACGCTTTTTCTTGCGCACCTCTTTTTGCAAGGCCTTCAATTCTTCTTCTGTCATTTTGTTTACCTCCTGGGATTACACTTAGCGCTTGGCCACTTCCGGGTGTTCACTGATGATCTGCAATGCGACTGACAAAAATTTATCCGCATCATCTTTCATCTTTGAGTAGCTCTTAAACCCAAATCGATGTACATCACGCAGGGTACGATCCAGTACAATCAGCTTGCCAACCGAAATCACCAGACGACCAAAACCTTCATGACTCATAACCATGAGAGGGACTGCCATCAGGCCACACTCTTTTTCAATTAATGAAGCAATCGCGTTATAAAAGGCCTTGAGCCTAGCGATGGTAATTTCATCCGGATCACCAATCACCGGGGTCTCAGCCTTACGTTCCTTGGTCATAATATATGGATCAAGGATCTTGGCGTCAGACCAACCTTCATAAGTGTCATAGGTATCCAGGGCGCGCATCTGTTTAACCAGTTCTTTCATTACATCCGATTCAAAAATCGGATCATCCTCGGCGATTGCTAGTGCTGCTTCAGTCATCTATTTCTCTCCTTATCAATATTCATAGAATGGGCTGCCCCCATCTTCATTTGATTAGCTATTCTTCCCAGCCTTCGGCTTCCATTGCATCAAAGCGACTGGCATCAGCCTTTTGGTGTTTTTCCATTGCCTTTGCCAACCAGCCCGTTGGGCCGGTTTTCATTTCCTGCTGAATGTCGGCCAATAACTCTTTGATGACACTGCCCTCGGCAACCTTGACGGGTTGCACACCAACCGTCAGTAGACGTTTGATGGCTGATGGCCCAGCGGCCTGGCAATACACGGCAGTGCAACCTTCAAGCATGTTCATTTTTATATCGAGCTTATCTTCATTACCGTCCTGGGCCAATTCACCAAATTCGTTTATTTCGATCTGATCTGCACGCTCGGGGGTCACATCAAAAATGGCAAACGTCTTGGCTGAGCCAAAATGCTGATCCACAGATTTTGAATTTGATGAGGCAAAGGCGATTTTTAACGAATGTTCCATCGACTCATCTCCTTCAGTTGAGCGTATTACTCGTAACCGCCGGGTTAACGACATGTCTCGCCTCCATATCCTCGGGTCGTTGCGAATAAATGGAACGGTAAGCTTCAATTTCATGGGTACCGTGTTGCAGCAATAGATTGGCCAGATCAAACAGTGCCTGACGGGCACCGCGATAACCTATCCAGGTACGTTGATAACCTCCCACCTGGTCATAGAGTGGGAAACCGGCATGAAACAGTGGCACATTCATACGTTCGGCAGCTGCAGCACAATGGGAATTGCCAATCAGTAACTGGGCACTTCGTTGACGGGCAATGTTTTCAAGATCCTCAAGATCACCGATCTTCACATCTTCAGTTGGAATATGTTTCAGAATAGGCGCTGCGGAAGAGGTAATTGCAGTCACCACCTCTGCTCCCATGCCTGTCATGAATACGGAAAAACTATTGAGCAGGTCTGGATCAGCAGCAATGGCAATGCGTGCATGGCCAATCATGAAGTGGGTATCAACCATGGCGTCTTCGAGCTGGGCCCTGTGACGTTCAATCTTTTCCGGTACCGGATTACCAGAGATTTCTGTCAGCGCCATGATCAAAGCATCAGTGGCGTCCAGGCCGATCAATGTTTCAAAGTCATATGCCGGTACAGCGGTGCGCTCATGCAATAAATTAGCGGCCTTTTTCAGTGACGCGCCAACCGAAATAGAGGCAACCGCATCACCCAGGGTGGTAAATTCTGAAACCAGGGTGCCGCCTACGGTTAAAGGATTAAAGTCATCATTGGTCAGATGGCCATCAAGCGAATCTGAAATATCTGGAATTACCATAGGTCTTAGGCCAAATGATCCAATGATCTCTTTCAAGGCCTCTACGTCACCCGGCGTCAGCATTGAACTGGTCAACACATTGACCTGACGTGGACGCTTGCCTGGCTTGGTACCTGCCTCTTCTACCTTTGGCACCAATTCATCAATCATGGCGGTAACAGCAGCGGCATAACCACTCTCCATGCTGCCAGTAAAATCGGGCGTTGTAACTGGAATAACCTTGATTGGTGCGTATTGCGGATATTTCTGCCGAAACATCTTCACGGCCATTTTTATGTCGCTGCCCTGAGTCTCAGAAAGTCCTGTGGTTGGCAAGCCGATCAAGGCCGGTGCAGATTTTTCGCAAATAGTTTTCAGCCCTTCCACCACATTGTCATCTGCACCCATGACCGAACTCACTTGATCCATCGCTGTGGTCTGTAACGGAATTGGTTCACGAAAGTGACGCACAAAATAGACCTTGCCGAAGGCGGTACAACCCTGTGAACCATGCAGCATAGGAATGGTGCGATTGATACCGAGAAAGGCCAATGCCGCCCCTACCGGTTGACTGGATTTAAGTGGGCTAACACTCATGGCCTTTTTACGTTTGATGATCTCTGCCATGGGTTAGCCCTCCGCAGCCAGGGGTTTTCCAGTGCCACGTTCAATACCGACCCACGGGGCGGGACGGCGCAGCTGTTCCCAGACCGGGCTTTCAATGGTCAGCGCCAACTGGCGTACCAGTTCCAACATGCCCTGATAACCGGCATAACCAAACTCACGCTCCTGATTGATATCAAGAAAAGGCTGGCGGGCCTTCAAGGCTGTATACATGTTGCGACCACCGGCAATAAGGATGTCAGCCTTGTAGTCACGCATGGTATCGAGCAGGGCACGCGGGCTGCCCTCATCTATCATCTTTGTCTCTTCACCCATCAGTTCACGAATACGGGCCTTGTCTTCTTCGGTGGATTTCTTGGTGCCGGTGGCGACGACTGTCATGCCCAGATCCTGCATCTGTGAGATCACTGACCAGGATTTAACACCACCGGTGTAGAGCAAGACGCGTTTTCCCTGCAGACGTGGTCTCCATGCATCCAGCTCTTTTTTCATCCGCGCTTCTTCACGGGTAATAAGCTTCTCAGTGCGTTCAATTAGGTCTGGATCAGCGATGATGCGGGCAAAGTCACGCAGTGATTTAGAGGTATCAGAGATACCGTAAAAGCTGCCTTCAAACCACGGCGTGCCAAAACTGTCTTCGAGTTTGCGAGCCACATTGATCATGGCCTTGGAGCAGACCATCATGTTGACGTCGGCCCTATGCATGGTTTGCACTTCATTAAAGCGGGCATCGCCGGCAAGCGTGCAAAGTACACGCAACCCCAGCTCGTCGAGCAAGGGCAATACATGCCAGAACTCACCGGCAATGTTGTATTCACCCACCAGATTGACGTTGTAGACCTTTTTAACGCCTTCGGGATAGGCCGACTCAGGTACAGGCTCAGGCTCACGAGTACCAATCACAGACTTAACCATTGATTCACCGGCGATACGATTGCCCAGATTCTTGGTGCCATAAAATCCGGCTGCGTCAACTGAAACTATCGGCACTCCCCAGCGCTGTTCAGCTGATTTACAAATCGCTTCCACGTCATCACCCACCAGTGCCGGCACACAGGTGTTGTAAACAAATACTGCTGGAGGGTCGTAAGTTTCAATGGCCTGCTTGATTGAGTGAAACAGACGTTTTTCACCGCGCCCCATAATCACGTCCTGTTCGCTCAGATCAGTAGTCATGCCGAGGCGATATAGAGTTGGGCCCGAAGAGCGGGTGCCACGATTATCCCAGGAACTCCCGGCACAGGCGATCGGGCCATGGACAATGTGAGCTACATCAACAATCGGCAGCAAGGCAATCTGGGCGCCATCAAAGGCACACCCACCAGCCGAGGCACCAGGCTTGGGTTTGGCACAGCCAGACTTAGACTTTTTGTTATGCGTGCATGCTGGTTCATCCAGTAACGCGGCTATATCTTTTTGCTGCATACATCCTCCGAAGCAATCAAAAACCTTCATCATATGTAGAGCAACTGCTATGCCAATCTATAACTTATTGATTGTTAGTAATAAGCATTAAAAAATTATGTCGTAAACACAACATTCACATGCCACAAAGCAGATATGTAACATAGGAAGTCTTTGCTTACGGTGAAAATTATGGCAGCCGATTGCATCATCCAAAAGTCGACTGTGTTTGCTATCAAATGCTTAGCTCATAAATTAAATATCAAAACAAGGATGTTTAATGAGAACAATACATTACTGTAAAAGCGGTATGGATATTGCTGTAGATAGAGATACTGAATTTCGGGAGAATTTTAAAATGTTAAATAAAGAGCAAACTATTGGGCCGAAAATAACCTGGCAGCAACTAAAAGATATCTGTGAAAAGGCAGGCGTTAAAGATGATGATCAACTTGATACCGTTTATATCACTTGGGGGGAAGTTGATGCCCTCGAATGCGTTCGCGACGATGACTTTGGTTGGCAGATAATTCTTGATTGTGATTGTTGAGCATATATTTCATAAAACATAGATAAACTTTCTATTTCAACAAGGCATATTCAAGACGATGTTGAAAAGCGGAAATTGCATCGCGAATAATCTGACTGTAAACATCAATAATCTCGGTAGCAAAGTTGAATATATAGACCCCCTTAAGGCTAATTTCTTCGTTATTCATAATCTTATTTTGAATCAGCAGCTGTAATTGATCCAACCTATGTTCATACAAAAGTATGGAAGGCAACGAAGGAACCGCACGGAGTGCATCAGGCTGTAGTGATCGCGTAACCAGACGCAGTTTTTCTTTATTTAAATTAAGCGATTGTAATAAATAACTGAAGTGTGATTGAGTCACACCATCACAATATCCCCGAACACTGGCATGAGTTGCTAATCCACGTAGCTTGGCAATATTTTCAAGCATCTCCGGCATTAACTTAAGAGAGATCTGAATGAGATGCTCATGGTTTTTTTCACTATAAATTAAAGTCGATTCAGTATCTCCATACCCTGTAATAGAATTATTGTCTGGTACTGATGAAAAATAGCCTGCTTCTCCAGCAAGATCCCAAATCAACTTCACCATAGATTCAATAATGTGACTATGAAATTCAAAATTAGCAATGACAGTATCGTTGCGCCAATTATGAATCAATGACTGCCAACCCTGCTCAACATTTTGCCACTTGTCAGCCAAAACAGTCGGACAATAATTTTGATTGAAATGGTTAACCACTTCAATCAAACGCTGCATGATGTACTGCTCATGCAAAACCTGTGGTTCAAATTCCAAGTCACCTTCAAGTACAGCCATACTAGTTCCACGGTGTTTCTGAGCTTCCATCAACAGCATACTAAGATGACGGATTACGGTTAGAAGATTAAGCTGCTGTAAATAATGTGGAAGCTGTGTATTCACCGTCGTAAACGCCGGTGCTGCAACATCAATCTTAGGTTCTATTTTGGCAATCATCATTTTCACACTAAATCCACTAATATGTTCAGGATCATCAAATATTTCGATAACCCGAATTAACTTTTATCTATGTGATTGGCAATATTCATTCCACTTCAAAATTACATACTCACAGGTCGAAAATAAAGAATACTACTCGAGTCAGTTAATGCGATAATGTCAGCATGAAATTTGATGCCCGAAAATTACCGACAGATGAAAAAGCACTCTTACGTAGATTAGCCGTACAGAGAGTATTAGATGGCGA
>Ga0316207_10003099_pt1 | contig 15908 bp, 16 predicted proteins | sample 6weekpyrite_MG_FD_204943 | JGI IMG/M metagenome (GOLD analysis project Ga0316207, IMG submission 204943) | Microbial mat bacterial communities from mineral coupon in-situ incubated in ocean water Damariscotta River, Maine, United States -... | ecosystem: Environmental > Aquatic > Marine >... | reverse complement strand
TTAATGGTGCACCCTATGATGTGTTTCTCGCAGCTAATAGCCGTGAACCGGAGCGTCTGGAGAAAGAAGGTTTTGCCTTGAAGGATAGCCGTTTTACTTATGCCAGGGGTAGGCTGGCCCTGTGGGCCCCGAAGGCTGACAACAAAAAAAATTCATTACAGGCTGTATTAAAAGCACAGGATTATCAACGCCTGTCTATGGCAAACCCCTTGACAGCACCCTATGGTGCCGCTGCTAAATCTGTTTTACAGAATCTCAACCTGGATAATAATATGAAAGCTAAAGTACTACGTGGTGAGAATATATCCCAGGCGTATCAATATACAGCATCAGGTGCGGCTGATCTGGGTTTTGTTGCCCTGTCACAGTTAAAGGCGCGAGGTAATGTTGAGCAGGGACATTTCTGGGTGGTTGATGAGAAAATGCATGAACCTATATTACAGCAGGCAGTACTCTTAAATGCATCTCAAAATAAAGTTAAATCTAAAAATTTTCTTTCATATTTAAAAAGTAGCAAAGGGCAGTTAATGATCGAAAATTTTGGTTACGGCTTGTTTTAGCTTTTTGTAATTGATAGACGCAGGAGTAGTAGTATATGTTAACAGACCCGGTAGTACCGATTGATTTAGCTCCGATATGGATTACCTTGAAAGTTGCTGCACTCACGGTAGTAATATTATTGATACTGAGCATGCCACTGGCCTGGTGGCTTGCGTATACACGAAGTCGTTATAAAGTGGTGATAGAGTCAGTGACTGCATTGCCACTGGTATTGCCGCCAACTGTTTTGGGCTTTTATCTGTTATTACTTCTAGGGCCAAATGGACCACTGGGTCAAGGCTGGATTGCATTAACCGGCAGTCCACTAGCATTTAGTTTTAGCGGATTAATTGTGGCTTCATGCATATACTCTTTACCTTTTGTCGTGCAACCATTGCAAGCTGCATTTGAAAGTATGGACAAACGCTCAGTTGAAGCCGCCTGGACCCTGGGTGCATCGCACATTAAAACATTTTTACTCGTTATCATTCCACAAATCAGGCGGGGCCTATTAACGGCTATTGTTCTCGGTTTTGCCCATACCCTGGGGGAGTTTGGCGTTGTGTTAATGGTGGGTGGAAATATACCCGGTGAAACCCAGGTGGTGTCAATTGCGATATATGAGTTAGTAGAAGTGCTTAACTACGAAGCCGCGCATATACTCTCCGCTGGCTTGCTCGTTTTTTCATTCGTGGTTTTATTTTTAGTCTATGGCATCAATCGCCGTTGGCATAGTGGGAGTTACGCATGAGCGATATCTACATACAGGCCAAATTACAACGGCAGGGGTTTACACTTGATATTGACCTGAGTGTGCCCGCTCGGGGCGTAACGGCGATACTTGGACCCTCCGGAAGTGGTAAAACCACACTGTTAAGATTACTAGCAGGACTGGAAAAGCCTCAACAGGGGGTGATTAGTCATTCAGGTAAAACCTGGGTCGACAGTGAAACCCATACATTTATATCGCCTCAGAAACGCAAGGTAGGGGTTGTGTTTCAGGACTATGCACTGTTTGAGCATATGACAGTGGAAAATAATATTGGCTTTGGTCTGCCAGCTGATCAGCGTAGCCAGGCAGTGCCCATATGGTTAGACAAACTAAAGATTAGAGAACTGGCGCAACGTTATCCGCATCAACTGTCTGGCGGTCAACGTCAACGTGTGGCTCTAGCACGTGCCTTAATTACAGAGCCCGAACTGTTACTGTTAGATGAACCTTTTTCGGCGATGGACTCGCATCTGAAAAAAAATCTCCGTGAACAGCTTCTCGAAGTGGTCGCTCAACTTCAGCAACCAGTAGTACTCGTGACCCATGACTTAAATGAAGCGCGTTACCTGGCAGATACGATTGCTGTAATGATTAATGGTTCTATACATCGAATAGATAAATGCAGTAATGTATTTAAAGAACCTGAAACGCTGGAAGTTGCGCGTGTTACAGGATGGCATAATTTTTTACCAATCACAGTTATTCAAGCACATAAAGTCAGTAGTGCATGGGGGGATGTTGAGTTAAGTTATGAGCCATCCATTGATACTGACTGGTTAGCTATCAGACCTGAGCATATCCGTATAAATACCCAGCAGGCTAACATTGAAGCGAATGTTATCCGTGTAACTGAGCTTGATGGAATCAGGGAAATGGTATGTCAACTTAAAGATGGTACGTGTCTGTATCTTCAGGTTACATGGAATGAGCTATTACCTGTGCCTGGCAGTCACATAAAACTTGAGCTTCCCGAACAGCATATAAAACCTCTGCAGGAAACTGTAAACGCTTTAGCACACACAAGCTCTATAAAACAGGAACTTAAGGGCGGCGGTCGTATATCAAAAGAACAGTCTTGTGCACTTGTTGATCGTGGTAAGAGTATTGCCTGATACTAGATAAGATTACTGAACTCTGGTTAGAACTTATCAATAATAACTTCAGGTAATATGAGTTGTAATCAAATCGTCAAATATATTCGTGTGAATGCTATGTCCTGCCTGAATGCCTGTTTAACAAACTGGCATGTATCTTGTTTGTTATATCTCTGAGTGTTATATGGAATTGAAACTTTAACGCAGTTATCAGGATAAATAGCAGGTGAGTAACCAGCCTGTACCCTGTGTAATGCTGTATATATAGGGGGCATAGCTTGTGACTGATATGAGTTACCTGAGTACCATTGAGCGTTATCATGAGTACCATGATGCTATTCGAGAACTACTTGCATCCATAATGACCGGGGTTGACCATCCTGCACTATTTTCAAACGAAAATGACCTAAAAAGTGCAATGTGTGATGTAAAAAAATATTATCCCTTTGTAGAGTTAATTTATACATTAGATGAGCAAGGCAGGCAGACGAGTGAAAATGTTGCCTGTAGTCAACATTCAGCATCATCGAAAGTAAGTGCAAAAGGAAAAGATCGCAGCCAACGGCCGTATTATCTATTGGCGCATAATAGCGATCATGTGGTTGTAACAGAGCCTTATTTGTCGAGTGCAGGTAGAAATATCTGCATTTCTGCGGCATTAAAAACCTACGATAAAGACGGGAAGGTGCTTGGTTATCTTGTGGTTGATATCGATCTTGCTAGAACCATAGAATATTTTATGGGGGATGTGACACGTAGACGCTTTACTCCTTTTTTCTATTTTGTGTATGCATTGATTGCAATTGGCTTATTTAGTGTGGTTGCTGTTTTATTGTATTCAGCATTCGAAGATATCTATACTCTGTTTTCCAGTGAAGTCTCTTATGCCGAACGTCATTTAAAACCTTTTGGTGTTATTATCTATTTAACTTTAGGCCTTGCGGTGTTTGATCTGGGTAAGACAATACTGGAAGAAGAAGTGTTGATGAGAAAAGATATTTTCAGGCATAGCTCGACCAGGCGAACGATTACACGTTTTATTGCTGCTATATTAATTGCTGTATCCATTGAAGCCTTGCTAATGATGTTTAAATCAGCGCTATCTGAAAATGACGATATGATCCCGGCTGTATTAATGATGACTACTGCGATTGGTCTATTAATTGGGCTGGGTATTTATGTTTATCTTGGTAGTAAAGCGGAAATTGCCTTAACGAATCTAAAGCGTATGGAAAATCGCTAAGTTAAAATTTTAGTTACGCTCAGCTGTATTTAATTTATCCAGCAATAAGGGCTTAATCTGCTCTAGCCAGTTACGGATACGCTCGTCTGTTAATAAGCCCTGGTAACTGTTATCAATGACCAGGCCAACAAATTTATTATCGACAACAGACTTAGAGTATTCGAAAGTGTATCCATCGGTACTCCATTCACCGATGATGCATGCTCCCTGATTTTTTAATGTGGTATATAATTGCATGAGTGCGTCTGCAAAATGCTGAGAGTATTTTTCCTGATCCCCTAAACCATACAGGGCGATAAGTTTACCCGATAAGTCTGTGTTTTCGATTTGCGGTAAAAACTCTTCCCAGCTACCTGCGGTTACACCGGTTGATATACCAGGAACAATGCCTTCACCATAACTGGGTGTGCCTAGAATCAATGCATCGTACTTAAGCATATCCCCTGGTTCAATCCGGTTAACATTGAGTGGCTTGTCAACAAGCTCAGGGCCGAGTGATTTCGCTATTTTCTTTGCAATGAGCCGAGTGGTACCAGTATCGGTGCCAAAAAATATTCCAATTTTATTCATGCAGTAATCTACTATAAAGTGTTATTTTAATGTTTTGCATTAACAGTTTCTTCTCCAATAAATTTCTGTAAGGCACTGCGCCAGAGGTCAGCATCAAAATTAATATCGGTTCCTGAAAAAAAGATATCAGCATTATCTATCATATCTTGCAGCACTAAGGCGATATAGTTGGGGGCTTTTTCAGATTGCGTTATATGTTCAGGCACTGCTGTTTCAAAATATAGCGTGTTATTATCCTGGGTGTAGCCGCCCATTCGCATCCCTTTGAATGTGGGCTTTTCATATTTGCCGGCTAACATAAAAGTGATATCGAGTGATGGCTCAGAGGGGATGCTCCCATTACGCTTCTCAATGGCAATATGCGATGCAAGGAAAGTCACGGCATCATCAATGGCACTTTTACTGAGCTCATTGCCTGGCATATTCATACTGATATAAAGACCCATTTGTCTTTCTCCTGAAAACAGTTCTAATAAACTAACAGCAAGTATTAAACCAGTTATGTCATAAAGTGGATTTTATTGATCAATAATTTAAATAAGCCTGTTAATCAATGTGCAGGGATATTTATGTCTTTAAAATAAGGCTTTTTCACATTCATGTATGACAGGAATTGTCGCAATTACAACATCTTTAATTGTATAGAGTGTTGTATAGAGTACAAAAAATAGCTGTTAAATAAAATAGAACTAACCGGATATCAAGTAAGTTGTTGTTATTGAAGTTGAATTAACCAGCTAATTCAAAACCTCATTGCTGGTATGAATATTGCGATACGCAGGTATAGATTAACTAATGAGGATTTATAGATGGCTTTAAACAATTACGAACAGCAGGGCCTGTTGTTCAATACTAACTTCCTGGAAAAAACCACTGATGAAAATATGCTTGGCTATCGTGGAGAGCTTGTACTGATTGAAGGCGAGGTCGCAGATGATAAAGGGCGTACGAAACCACCGGTTGCTTTAGTCCGTCATGCGATACTTCTGGATAAGGATGAAAAGCTGGTTTTTGTGGTTGGCATTATTGATAAACTTGAGTTAGTGAATACCTTTGTTGAAAAGTATCAAAAGGATTTTGCTAAGGATATTCAGGTGCTGTTATATGTGGTTAACCTGACTGAAGCGATGAAAATAGAAGTCAGTGGTGTGAATATTGTCCTTATACCCCTGTCTGAAGGTGTTGCATGGAATGAGCTGATTGATGAGTTATGCATGGAAAAGAGCGATTTTAAAGGTCAGTCGCCCGCAGAGAAGATTGCCACTGCTTATGATGAATTCAAGAGTAATACACCTAAGTATCCGTCACAGGAATTTGACTATGCATTGACAAAAACGGCTGATATTAAGTGGGAAACGCATGGCGCGGTATAGCTTCTGAAGTGTTTAGCTTGAAGTGAGTTATAATGGCCTGGCCAGAATAAAAAACTAAATAAATGCGCAAATAAACGTTAATTATTTCGTTTATTTGTGCGTTTGTTTTTCTGTTAAAATATTGTAAGTCAATGTTTTATTTCTAAAGCATAAATTTAATATTGTCGTTTTATAATGGGGTAATACCGAACTTTACCCGGTGCATGTGATATGACACTGGAAATTAAAATCACAAGAAATAGAATATACGGATTAAGTCCAATAAATATAGTTAGTAAAAGAAGCGCGAGTTTTATAAGTGTAGTGATGCCACGTAGTTGAATGAGCCAGATACCATTGCTCCACACTTCCAGTATTACCATAGCAATTCCGCTGATAACGGTAAGTAGCATAAAGGGTAGCCACTGCTCTACCGCTAGTTCGTATAAAAATGCAGCGCCCACGCCACTAATGCCTATTAGATGAATGCTGCGTAATAGAATATTAATCCAGCGCTGCCCCTCAAATGAGCGGGATTGAGGTGGAAAAATAATGCTTGATATCTTCAAAATAAGCTTCAGTTTTTAGTTTCGGTTCTAAGAATAATAAATATTATAAAGTACATATAAATTGTTATTTATAAAGATATAGAACATAAGTTAAGAGTGTAAATAATAGCCTGTTATCATTTAAACGCCTATTCTCGTCTCAGTATTTCGCGGATACAGGTTGTAAAAATAATATAAGAACGTGAATTATTGCCTGGCGATACTTTCCTTCTGGTTTACTATATTAAGCTAATTGCCAGTATTCAAATGTCCATAAGGTGGCAGGCTGATTAAACGGCTATCCTGTACTGGCGTACCCACTGTAAAATGATACACTACCTGCAGTGCATTGTTATTGATTCCAAGGGTTTCATGCACCGCCTCATCAAAATAACAGCCTATACCTGTTCCCCTTAAACTAATCGCTTCGGCTTCAAGGTAAAGGCTTTGACCGACTAAGCCAGCTTCCCAGAAAAGCTGTTTATATTGCCAGGGTTTGTTGCTTATTTCACCCTGGAATTCTGCCAGCATGCTGACATTAAAAGCACCATCAGATGCAATTGCCTGATGGCAGGACAGGGTGCGAGCGGCGTTCTGGCTGTTGGCACTCACCAGGTGAAACAATGGTAGTGACTCTGGACAAATGGGAGGGCGCGACCAGTCAAATTGTTCACGCAAATTATGTTTAAGTAATCCTTCGCCAGGCTTGCTTCGCGGCAAAGCATATAAACCGGGCTTCAGCCCTTCAACCCTATGTACAAATAGTACAAGATGAATACGCGGTTGCCATTTTAATGCATCAAAAGGTGCCGTATCAGCTCTGGGTAGAAGGCTATCAAGAATGCGATAAAAATCGGTGAGGGGTAATACAGACCTGGCATCGAAGGCCTGTGCACTACGACGTTGTCGTATGACTGATGATGCATCAAAATCAGTATCACATTGACTTAGCATTGGGTATTCTGGGGGCAACCAGTGCTGAGGTTCGGTTTGTGGCTTTTCACAGGTGGCTGATATTTTCTCAATAACATCCCAGTGTATTCGATTGTCAGGGCTTAAACAGTTGGCCTGGCCTTTCCATTCAACTTGTTCGATGATTTCGATTAAGCGATCCATATCGGGTAAGTCTGCTTTTGAACTGGATGTGTTAATCAGTAACATCAGGTCAGGTGTTTCTGTTTCTGCGTGCCTGAAACTGTCCTGATGGTTTAAGCCTAGCAATGTCGCAATGTGCTGGTCGCCGTAATGTTCAAGTAGTTCTGCTCGCCAGCCAAGTACTGCAGCTGCATAACGAATAGCAGCGATGGCATGCCCCACATCATGTTGGCAATAACGATAAGCTCGCTCACCATATTTCCAGGCTTCGCGCCAGTGGATAGAGGATATCCCAATAAGAAAACAGCCTGAACCCAGTTGTGATGTTAATGCATCAGTGTGCGCTTTAAGATTACAGCGTTGTTCAAGACTATGCTCGTGGCTCTGATAATGATAGACACCTGCAGGTATAATATTGGTGCCGCTAAATAATAGATAAGCTTCTGTCGGGTGTAAATTACCACTGGATGGGTTTATGCGCAAAGCCCAGCGATCCGCGCCATAAACTTTCCATGCAGACAGACCAAGTGATAACTGGAACAGTGCGCCCAGTGTGTTCTGATCAAAAATGGCAGGCTTAATCCGTTGCTGATGATAAATATCATTAAAGTCAACAATCAGGTTTTTTGCAGGTAATGGTAGTGCGAAGCGCGAGCAACCATCAAAACGCCTGAATGGGTCTGGCTGAGTATCCCAGTCCAGTCCATCAGGACCCTGTGCATATTTTTGCAAACTGTGTTTACTTCGTTGGTGGTATTCATCCACCGAGATGATGTTATTCATTTTGGGTTGTTTATTCTGAATAGTCACTGACACAATTCCGCATATTTTAAACTAACAATATTTTTAAGTTAATAAGCCTTACCAGTAAATCTTACTAGCTAACTTTACTAGTTAATTTTACTAGTTAATTATACTAGCAAGCCCCAACAGGGTCTTCGCTTAGTTCATCTGGCCAGCAGCCTACAGGTGGCCCCAGTTCATTGTTGTTATCTTCAAAGCGCACCAGGTATAAAATTTTGTTGGGCTGTTCTTCAAGGTGCCCTGTATTAATAAGTACGCCCCGTGAACCGGGGCTAGCAAATTGCATTTCCTCAGGTAGTTCTGGCACGCTACCATCGTTAAATATATCGGTAGCAGCAAATACCATATCACCGGGTTGTAGATTTTCTAATGCCATATTACTCGCCTTCTATTACTTTGTGTTAATCGAAACAACCAGTGCTAATTCCCGAAATTATTTTGTCGTTTATCAAACCAGGCTGCTTAACTGTGTCGTAAATATTGTTGGGTATACGACAATTTAGTTTCAGATAGATATTAAGCAGCCTAATTAAATCAATGACTTATCATCGAAGTTCAGCATGGCATAGGGTTTGCAATAAACCCAGTAAGTTTTAGCAATTTAAATAAGCAATTCACTTGCCAGATAATCAAGGAGCAAACATGTTGAACTTAACAGACAGTGCCCAGGGGGCCGTTAGTCGTTTTATAACGGGTGCAGAAGAGCCGGTTTCCGGTTTGCGTATTTCAGTGTCTGGTGGCGGTTGTTCCGGTATGCAATATGCCATGGCCCTGGAAAAAGAATCCAGGTCAGAAGATACGATTGTTGAATGTGGCGAAATTAAGATATTCATTGATCCACAAAGCTTGCCATTGCTAGAAGGTGTTACTGTCGACTTTCTCGATAGTATGGAAGGCAGTGGGTTTAAATTTGTTAACCCGAATGCAACCAATACCTGTGGTTGTGGTTCATCTTTTTCATGCTAATAAGCTCCCCCGGAGGTGAGATATGTGGGATTACTCAGAAACAGTTAAAGAACATTTCTACAACCCGCGTAATGCGGGTGAAGTGGAAGATTCAAATGCAACCGGAGATGTGGGTTCATTAAGTTGTGGGGATGCTTTACGTTTAACGCTTAAAGTCAATCCGCAAACTGAAATTATAGAAGATGCAGGTTTTCAAACCTTTGGTTGTGGTTCTGCTATAGCATCCTCATCAGCATTGACAGAAATGGTTAAGGGAATGAATGTTGATGAAGCGTTAAAAATTAGCAACCAGGATATTGCTGATTACCTGGACGGGTTACCACCAGAAAAAATGCATTGTTCCGTGATGGGGCGAGAAGCTCTGCAAGCAGCGGTGGCAAATTTTCGTGGCGAAGAATGGAAGGATGATCATGAAGAAGGTGCGTTAATCTGCAAATGTTTTGCGATTGATGAAGTGATGATTGAAGAAACTGTGCGCGCAAATAATCTTACTACGGTTGAAGAAGTCGCAAATTACACCAAGGCTGGGGGTGGTTGTGCATCCTGTCATGAAGGGATTGAAGAAATTCTGGTGCGCGTTATGGCGGAAGCGGGAGAAACATTTGATCCTGCCGCAAGCCCTGCGCCTGAAGTAGATACCACACCAGAAACACTGGTCGCGGGTACCAGCGGTATGGCAATAATGAAACGTATTAAACGTATCGAGACAATTATTGAATCCATACGTCCCCAGTTAAAAAGAGATGGGGGCGATATCGAACTGGTAGAAGTGATGGGTGATACGATATATGTAAATATGACCGGAGCCTGTAGTGGTTGCCAGATGGCGGCGCAGACACTGGGTGGTGTTCAACAGCGTTTAATGGAAGACCTGGGAGAGTTTGTAAAAGTATTACCAGCGACAGAACTTCCTAAAGCAATGGCGGGAGCATAGATCATGGCTGATGTTTATCTTGATAATAACGCCACCACCATGGTGGACCCAGGTGTTGTAGAGGCGATGATTCCTTACTTTACCGAACAGTTTGGTAATCCTTCATCAATGCACTCATTTGGTAATAAGGTTGGGTTTGCATTGAAGCAGGCGCGTGGCCAGGTGCAGAAATTACTGGGCGCAGAATATGATTCAGAAATTATTTTTACATCCTGTGGAACGGAGTCTGATTCAACGGCTATTTTATCTGCGCTTAAAGCCCAGCCAGATCGTAATGAAATTATTACGACGGTGGTCGAGCACCCGGCAGTGTTAAGTTTATGTGAGCATCTTGAAAAAGAAGGCTATAAAGTTCACTACCTCAAAGTGAATGAAAAAGGCCAGCTGGATTTACAGGAATATAAAGAACTGTTATCTGAGCGTGTGGCAATAGTTTCAGTGATGTGGGCTAATAATGAAACAGGTACTTTATTTCCCGTTTTAGAAATGGCAGAACTGGCAAATGCAGCCGGAGTCATATTTCATACTGATGCCGTGCAGGCCGTGGGTAAAATTCCAATGGATCTGAAAAGCAGCAAAATAGATATGCTATCTATATCTGGTCACAAACTACATGCACCCAAAGGTATAGGCGTATTGTATTTGCGTCGCGGTGTAAGATTCAGGCCACTATTGCGAGGCGGTCATCAGGAGCGGGGGCGTCGTGCAGGGACTGAAAATGCAGCATCGATTGTTGCACTGGGTAAGGCTGCCGAAATGGCAAGTGAGAATATGGAATTTGAAAACACCAAAGTAAAAGCCATGCGAGATCGGCTGGAACAGGGGATTTTAAAAACAGTATCCCATTGTTTTGTTACCGGAGATGCTGAAAACCGTTTACCTAACACCAGCAATATAGCATTCGAGTTTGTTGAAGGTGAAGCCATTCTCATGTTATTGAATAAGCAGGGTATAGCCGCCTCCAGTGGTTCAGCCTGCACGTCAGGCTCACTTGAGCCATCACATGTTATGCGTGCAATGGATATACCCTACACGGCCGCACATGGGTCTACACGTTTTTCATTCTCACGTTATAACACCATGGATGATGTTGAAAGAGTGCTTGAAGCAATTCCGCCTATTATAGAAAAGTTGCGTAAGCTATCCCCCTACTGGAGCAGTAATGGCCCAGTGGAAGAACCTGAAAAGGCATTTGCACCAACTTATGCCTGAGTAATCAGTCTTTTTAAAATTTATTATTGTGACTTACTTGCATATAGCCATGCACTATTGCCACCTCAAATGAGGTGGCTTTTTTTATAAGTTCAAAGATAAATAAGTCAACCGATGGGAAGCGCAAGTTCGAGAAAAAATAATGACTGAACTCAGAAACAGAACCAGGTAGATAACTTTCTAATTTGAAGTGATTGGTGTTTATGAGTGAGAAGTTTATAAATGTTTATATATATTTCTAATACCATGCCTTGTTCTATAGCCGACAGTCGTCTGGTTTTTGTATGTTATGAACCTGACAATTGAAAATAAAATTAACGTAACTTGTTGAAATAAATAAATAATAATAAGTGGCATATAGATTGCTCTGTATATTATCAAGGTTGTATTTAGATCGTTTTCTTAAAAAGGAAACCAGGTAATGAAACAGGTACTTGAGCGAAAAGAACAAAAGGTAATCATAGACGACACAACGCTGCGTGACGGAGAACAGTCGGCAGGCGTTGCTTTTTCATTGCAGGAGAAACTTAGCATTGCCAGGCAGCTGGACTCATTGGGTGTGCCAGAAATGGAAATTGGAATTCCAGCTATGGGTGTTGAAGAAAGGCGCTCAATTGAGGCGATTACTGAGCTTGATTTAAATGCGAACCTGCTGGTTTGGTGTCGAATGCGCGGGGATGATTTAAAGCTTTGCTCAGGACTTAATGTGGATATGGTAGACCTTTCTATACCGGTCTCTGATCAGCAAATAGGTAAAAAACTGGGGCGAGATCGTCACTGGGTGTTAAATGAAATTGAACGACTGGTACCTGATGCTGTTGATATGGGTTTTGATGTTTGTGTGGGCGGTGAAGACTCATCACGTGCTGATCCTGATTTTCTAATGCATGTTGTGGAGGCTGCACAGAAGGCCGGTGCAAAACGCTTCAGGTTTGCAGACACCATGGGGGTCATGGAACCCTTTGGTGTAATAAATGTATTTCAACAAATGCGCAGTGTCTGTGATCTGAATCTAGAAATGCATGCTCATGATGACCTGGGACTGGCCACAGCGAATACGCTTGCGGCAATACGAGGGGGAGCGAGCCATGTGAATACAACGGTTCACGGGCTAGGTGAACGTGCGGGTAATGCGGCATTAGAAGAAGTGGTCATGGGGTTAAAGCATCTTTACAACATTGAGACTGATGTTGATTTACATAGTTATGAAAATATTTCATCGTTGGTGTCCAAAGCTTCTGGACGCCCCATATCCTGGCAGAAGAGTATTGTCGGTGATGGTGTGTTTACACATGAAGCAGGCATTCATGTGGATGGCCTGATTAAAGATCCCATGAATTACCAGGGTATTGACCCGGCAGATCTGGGGCGCGAACACCAGCTGGTGCTGGGCAAGCACTCAGGTACTCAGGCGATACTTCGTGCGTATGATGAACTCGGTATAAATCTGCATAAAGATCAGGCAAACAGAATTTTAAGTTCAATTCGTAACTATGTCACTCGAACCAAACGTACCCCAGAAGTAAATGAGCTTTTAAGGTTTTATGATGAGTTATCAGAACTAACTTGTCTACAGGCTTAAAAAGTAGCTGAACAGGATTTAATAATGGAAAGTGCTTTGACGCAACAAGTTGAAAAGACCAAACGAGCACACAGTATCTGGTTTCTATTGAAAGAGGATATTGCCTGTGTTTTCGAACGAGACCCAGCAGCAAGAAACAAACTTGAGGTGATGACCACATACCCCGGTGTGCATGCTTTGATCGCACATCGTTTTGCTCATGCATTGTGGAATAATAACTGGCGGTATCTATCGCGTTTTATATCTTATTTATCTCGTATCTGGACCAGTATCGAAATTCATCCCGGCGCAAAAATTGGGAGACGTTTTTTTATAGATCATGGCACGGGCGTAGTGATAGGTGAAACGGCGGAGCTGGGTGATGATGTCACACTATATCATGGAGTCACGCTGGGTGGTACCTCCTGGAGCCAGGGTAAACGTCACCCTACGCTTAAACAGGGTGTAGTTGTTGGAGCCGGGGCAAAAATACTTGGGCCTATTACCCTGGGTGAGAATGTAAAAGTTGGGGCAAACTCAGTCGTTATAAAAAATGTAGTGGCTCATAGAACAGTGGTGGGTATACCAGCAAAAGTGGTGCAAAACAAAGTTAATAGCGAGCTTAACCCTTTTGGTGTAGACCTCAATCATCATTTGATTCCTGACCCTGTAGCAGGTGCAATAAGTTGTTTACTGGAACGGATAAGGATACTGGAACAGGAACTTGGTAAGGATGGTAATCATTCCGCTGAAAAAATAATGGAAGATGAGTGCTTTGAATGTGATGCTAAAGAAGTTTGTGAAGATACCACGATAACTGAGAGCAGAAATAATTCTGTTAAAAATACAATGATTCAGGATGCAAGGATATAACACAAGGGCTTAATGATGGACTTTCTAGATTTCGAAAACCATGACTTATATTTTGACGAAGCAATGAGCTCGGAGGATGATCTTTTACTAAAAAGAGCTGCCAATGAATATCCGTCAAAGAGAACCGAAGAAATATTGCTGGATTTACAGGCCCGCCTGCCTGATAACCTGACCATTATTGTTGCGCTTTATCGATTTTATTATTACCAGCATCGTTACCAGGACGCACTGGATATATCTGCCAGGGCAATGGAAATTTCAGCGAATATGATGGGGCTTGATTTGCACTGGCAGGAGATTTCAGAGCAACATCTGGGGGAAGGGGTGTTTGTTTCAATGGGCTTAATTCGCTTCTACATGCTAGCGCTTAAGGCCTCCGCGTTTATTTTAATGCGTATCAATGAAACCGAACAGGCCCATGAAAGATTGAAAAAGATTATAGAGCTAGATCCTGGGGATCAGTTTGGGGCAGAGTTTTTATATAAAATCTCAGAGAGAAAGATGAGTTTAAAACACGCTGAACGGGAAAATGTTGAAAGCCTGTTTAATCGTTAATGTAATAGTGAGGGTATTATCATGTTGAAATCAGAATCAGTAGCAGGGCAGGAAACAGAGTTAGAGCTTGATCTGGATGAATTATCAAGTGCAGAAGAGTTTCTAGAGTATTTTTCCATAGCTTATGACCAGAAGGTTGTGCACATTAATCGCCTGCATATTCTGCAACGTTTCCATAATTACATCGCTAAAGAAGATGAGTTACCCGAAGACGAGGAGGCACTACACAAAGTTTATAAAAACTTATTGCAACAGGCATATGATGATTTTGTAAAGTCCGATGCATTAACCGAAAAAGTTTTTAAAGTGTTTCATATGCATGAACCACAACAAACATTTGTGCCCCTGGGTGACCTTAAGGTTCAGGGTTAGTGAAAGAATGACAACGGGGTAAAAGATTATGCTGCCACAATATGAATTTGGTGAATCCGTTAGAGTAATACGCAATGTACGTAATGATGGTACTTATGCGGGAATGGAAACCGGCGAGATACTGGTCAGGCGAGGCAGTGTAGGTTTTGTGCAAAATGTAGGGACATTTCTTCAGGATCAGATTATTTATTCGGTTCATTTTCTGGATGTAAATAAAATCATCGGCTGTCGTGAAGAAGAGTTGATCGGGGAAAATGAACCGTGGACACCAAGTAAATTTGAGTTCAGGGACAAAGTCACAACAAATAAAATACTCATGGTAAAAGGAGAGGAGATTGCGAGTCCGGGTGATGTGGCGGAAGTTTTAAAAGTATTGCGTGATACTGCCGCAGATGAATTTTCTGAATTACAGTACCACGTTCGCTTTCCGGGGCATACATTACAGGTGGGGGAGTCAATGCTGGAGCCTGTAGTGCTACAGGGCGAACCATGTGATGAGAAGGTTCGTGAGAATAATATAAGCAGTCAGAAAGCAAGTGGTTAATGGGGCGATTTATATGATGAACTCTACCATAGACAATATGAATGAAATGCCAGAGTACGCTTATCATCTACTGCGTGGCGCATTAGAAAAATTTAAGAAAAACATTCAGGAATTAAGCCCTGGTCAGTACGAGCAGACAAAAATAATCGCTGACAAAACCTATGCACTTGAGTCAATCGTTCTATCAACCCCTGAAGCAAGGGATGTTTTAATACCCGAAACAGAATTAGATGCCGCCATCGAAAAGGTCGAAGAACGCTATACTGATCGTGATGCATACCTGCTTGACCTGAGTAATAACGGCCTTAATGAAGAAATATTGCGTAGCGCCCTGTATCGTGAATTATTATTTGATGTGGTCATGGATAAGGTCTCGTCTAAAAGTCCGCAGATTAGTGATATTGATGTTCAGTTATTTTATCAATTGCATAAGGATCGTTTTACCAGGCCTGAAAAGCGTAAGGTCAGGCATATTCTTATCACTGTTAACCCGGAATATGCTGAGAATGATCGTAGTGCTGCTTACTCTCGTGTGACTGTGCTGGCTGAAAAACTTCAGAAAAACCCTGGACGATTTGAAGCGCTGGCTAAAAAACATTCAGAATGTCCAACAGCAATAGAAGGTGGAAAGCTGGGTGAGGTGGTTCGCGGTACTTTATACCCTGAGCTTGACGCGGAATTATTTGCAATGTCAGAAGGCGAGATTAGCTCAGTGATCGAAACTGAAATGGGCTTCCATATTCTATACTGTGAAAAAATAACAAAATCGATAGTTGTACCCATGTCTCGAGCTAAACCTCGCATTAAACAAATACTCCATGATCGTCAAATAAAAGCCTGCCAGAAATCATGGCTGGAAAAAATTAAAAAAGA
>Ga0316207_10003098_pt1 | contig 15909 bp, 13 predicted proteins | sample 6weekpyrite_MG_FD_204943 | JGI IMG/M metagenome (GOLD analysis project Ga0316207, IMG submission 204943) | Microbial mat bacterial communities from mineral coupon in-situ incubated in ocean water Damariscotta River, Maine, United States -... | ecosystem: Environmental > Aquatic > Marine >... | reverse complement strand
TTAACGGTTTCAGAAATATCATCAGAATCCATTAATTCACTACGCTGATCATAGATTACCTTGCGTTGATCATTGGCAACATCATCAAACTCGAGCAGGTTTTTACGAATATCAAAGTTATAGGTCTCGACCTTTTTCTGCGCATTGGCTATGGCCTTACTGACCCAGGGGTGCTCAATTGATTCACCTTTTTCCATACCCAATTTCTGCATCAGGCCCGCAACACGGTCCGATGCAAATATACGCATGAGGTTGTCTTCCAGGGACAAGTAGAATCGGGAGGATCCTGCGTCACCCTGCCTGCCGGCACGCCCGCGTAGCTGGTTATCGATACGACGCGACTCATGACGCTCTGTACCGACGATATGTAATCCACCCTGCTCCAGCACCTTGTCATGACGGTGCTGCCACTCATCTGTAATTTTGGTTTTAGCCGTTTCAGATATATCACCGGCTTTCTCCAGCTCAACTTCGAGGTTGCCCCCCAAAACAATATCGGTTCCGCGACCTGCCATGTTGGTGGCGATGGTCACTGATCCGGACCGCCCGGCCTGCGCCACGATATCGGCCTCGCGTTCATGTTGCTTGGCATTCAAAACTTCATGATTGACCTTGGCTTTTTTCAATAACGCCGAGATGTATTCTGAAACTTCGATAGAAGTCGTACCGACCAGCACAGGCTGACCACGTGTCACACAGTCCTGAATATCTGCAACTATGGCCACGTATTTATCTTCAGGTGTGAGATAAACCTGGTCTGCATGATCCAGCCTGATCATCGGGCGGTGGGTCGGTATAACAATGACTTCCAGCCCGTAGATAGACTGAAATTCAAATGCCTCGGTATCAGCCGTACCTGTCATACCCGACAGGGTATTGTATAAACGAAAATAGTTCTGAAAGGTTATCGATGCCAGAGTCTGGTTTTCACTCTGTACCTTGACGAGCTCCTTGGCTTCCACGGCCTGGTGCAGGCCATCAGACCAGCGCCGTCCGGCCAACGTTCGACCTGTAAATTCATCGACGATGACGACCTCGCCATTACTGACGATATAATCAACATCCTTTTCAAACAGGACATGGGCACGAATGGCAGCATTGACATGATGCATCAGCATGATATTCGATGCATCGTACAGACTCTCATTTTCCTGCAACAAGCCTTCGTTGGCCATGAGTTCCTCGACATGTTGATGTCCGGACTCAGTCAGGTACACCTGCTTGGCCTTTTCATCAACACTGAAGTCACCTGGCCCATCTTCCTCAGCCTGCTTTTCCAGTTGAGGAATCAGCTTGTTGATCTTGACATATATCTCGGGGTTCTCTTCCGTTGGACCGGAAATAATCAATGGCGTACGTGCTTCATCGATAAGAATTGAGTCGACCTCATCGACAACTGCAAAATTCAGTTCCTTTTGTACCTTTTCCTCGGTACTGAAGGCCATGTTATCGCGCAGGTAATCAAAGCCAAATTCGTTATTTGTACCGTATGTAATATCCGAGGCATAGGCTGCTTGTCTGTCAGCATGAATCATATCGCTAACGATGACACCCGTTGTCAAACCCAGGAAACCATACAACTTGCCCATCCAGTCCGAGTCACGCTTTGCCAGATAGTCATTCACGGTTACTACATGAACACCCTTGCCACTCAGGGCATTCAGGTAACTGGGCAGGGTAGCGACCAGTGTCTTACCCTCACCGGTACGCATCTCGGCAATCTTGCCCTGGTGCAGGACAATGCCACCAATCAGCTGCTGGTCAAAATGGCGCATATTCAGCACACGTTTGCCGGCTTCACGGCAAACCGCGAAGGCCTCCGGCAACATGGCATCCAGTGTTTCACCATTTTCATAGCGCTGCTTGAACTCGATAGTCCTGGCCTGAAGATCGGCGTCGCTTAGCGCACTGACAGAATCTTCCAATGAATTGATTTTATTTACAATTTTACCAATTTGTTTTAAAAAACGGTCATTACGACTGCCAAAAATCTTTCTGAATGCTTTAGTAACCATGATCTGATGAAACTTTATAATTTATGTTTAAAATCGAATGCTCAATAATAACTGATCTGGAACATTTTCGCAGACTTAAGTTCATTATTGGCACAATAAAACAATATAGAGGGATTGGCTGGGTTAATAACACCCAAAAACCAAAAATGCCCCTGATGGGGCATTTTTATAATTACGGAGACAAGATACTTATTTGGCTGCGCGTAAATGTTTTAGCGGGTTCACCACCTTATTGTTGCGGAGAACTTCAAAATGCACATGGGGACCGGTTGAGCGGCCTGAACTGCCCATTTCGGCAATAACCTGTCCTTTTTTGATCTTGTCACCCAGTTTCACGAGGTTTTTCGAGTTATGGCCATAACGAGAGGCATAGCCATTGCCATGGTCTATCTCCACCATGTTGCCATAACCATATCGGTCACCGGACCAGGTTACAACACCCGCGGCCACTGAGACCACAGATGAACCATATTTCCCTGCAAAATCAACACCTTTATGAAAGTCACGCTTACCGGTGAAGGGGTCATTACGCATACCATAGAAAGACGACATCCAGCCCTTTTTGATTGGCCGACCGGTAGGTAGCGCCTTTTCCTGCAATTCGCCATGTAAGAGCATGGATTCAAGCACACTTAGCTGATGCTCGCGATCCTGCAATTGCACATCCAGTTCATCCATCGCACTGATGACATCCGGCAATTGACCAGACGTCATGCTCAATTCGCTGACCGGTCCACCAACAGCCGGGATCTGATCAAAATCAAACTCGCCTTTATCCAGTTTAGCCATCTTTGTCAGACGTCTGCCCAGGGCGTTGACCCTATATACATGTGCCTGTAACTGCCCGAGCCTTTGTGACAGCGCATCAATATGCGCCTGGGCATCTTTTCGAGTCTCTTCCAATGCCAGTTTTTGAGCATTTACAGTCTGTTGCCACTCCTCCACGATTTTTGAATCGATCATTCCAGACGGGGCATCCTGACCTGACCAGAAGCCCACGGCAAAAATAGCACTCGTAAATACGAGAAAAAGTGCCAAAATACTCATATAACAGCTTGGCTGATTTAATCGGACACTAAATGGCTTTTTGTGACATTTTCCAAACAGGATTATGTTCATTTTATGTTTTTTCCTGTACTTTCTAGTACTCAACTGGAACCTAATATCATAATATATACAACGTATCGGCGAAAGATGTTTAAACTTAAATTCAAAAAGCTGTCTAAGATACTGAATAACAATAAATTAGTTCCGGAATCTATCAGGAATAACCTGATTGAGTTGGCAAAAATCGAAATATTTTTACAGCAAAACCTGCCTGCCGAGCTACAAATGCACTGTTTTCCGTTAACCATCAATAAACGACGATTGACCATGTCGGTGGATAGCACAGCCATACATACCCGTCTCAGGTTCGTACTACCGACACTGGAACAAGACTTGCGACAATACACACATCAGCAAATACAATCTATCGATATCAAGGTCTATCCCGCTAACCCGGTAGCCACTGTGCAACCCGAAAAACAAAAAACTCGACGCGCGGCGTTGTCAGAGCAAACACGGGAACACCTTTCATCCATGGCCAATGAAATGGAAGACTCGGACCTCAAGCAGGCTTTGATACGACTAAGCCGGAACAAAAAAATAGGAACCCAATAGTTACTTTTCAATCTCGCATAAAAAAGGCGTATGTTACATACGCCTTTTTTATGCGAAGCAACAATGTTGCTAGGTTGCCTGAATTGGCTGCATATATAGAATAGGTGCCTGCTCAACATCTTCAAATGTGACTTCTTCCCAGGCTTGTTCATCAGCCATGAGTGCACACAATAAACGGTTATTCAAGGCATGGCCGGACTTGTATCCCCGAAAGGCACCAATCAGGCTATGGCCCAACAGGTACAGGTCGCCAATAGCATCAAGAATCTTGTGTTTCACAAATTCATCTTCATAGCGAAGACCATCTTCGTTTAATACACGGTAATCATCGACAACGATGGCATTATCCAGGCTGCCGCCCAGTGCCAGTTCACGTTCTCGTAATGCTTCTATGTCACGCATAAAACCGAAGGTGCGTGCTCGACTGACTTCCTTTACAAAAGAGGTCGTAGAGAAATCCACTTCGGCAGTCTGTTCTCTGGATTTGAAGACGGGGTGGTCAAATTCTATAGCGAAACCGACCTTGAAACCTTCAAAGGGATCAAACTGTGCCCACTTGTCATCTTCCTGCACCTTGATACTACGTTTGATGCGGATAAACCGTTTGGCAGCATTTTGTTCCACTATGCCAGCTGACTGAATCAGGAATACAAATGGCCCGGCACTGCCATCCATAATAGGTACTTCCGGAGCGCTGACATCGACATAGGCATTATCAATGCCAAGGCCTGCCATCGCCGACAACAAATGTTCTACCGTAGAGATCCTGACATCACCTTTCACGAGGCTGGTGGATAAACGCGTATCGCCAACATTCTCGGGGCTTGCCTTGATTTCTACAGGCACGTCCAGATCGACACGCCTGAAAATAATGCCCGTGTTCGCAGCGGCAGGACGTAAGGTCAGGTAAACTTTTTTACCTGTATGTAAACCGACACCTGTCGCGCGAATGACATTTTTTAATGTTCTTTGTTTAATCATTATTCAGATTCACCTCTGCAGGCAGCACAATTATGCTGACAAGCTTGAGATATTAACATAGCCAATTAATTGTGAAAAGTGAGGCCGTTCAAAGTTTTAGCTGCAAGTTGTTTAAAAAAATCAACTTGCAGCAAGCCTCAACTAACAATGATAAATACACCAGCCGGAGGGAGGGGCCCCCGGATGGCATGTTTATCCATAACTTACAAAGACTTAATCTGCCTGCTTCCTTAAAAAAGCCGGAATGTCCAGGTATTCCATATCCGAATCCGCAGCCGAAGCCACGGTATCACTACCGGACACCTTGTTACGGATCACCGTAGGACGATCCAGCACTCCGTAATCTACCTCGCCACTATTATTGCGATGGATAACCTTCACGGGAGCTTCGTCTGTCAGCAAGGCACTGCTACCGATACCGGTGGCAACGACGGTGACTCGTAGCTCTTCGCTCAAGGCAGGGTCAATAACGGTACCGACCACAACATTCGCTTCATCAGATGCAAATTCCTTGATCGCCAAACCCACTTCTTCAAACTCACCGATGGTCATGTCCAGACCGGCAGTCACATTAACCAGAATGCCGCGGGCACCTGTCAGATCAACATCTTCCAGCAGTGGACTGGCTACAGCAGACTCGGCAGCTTCTCGCGCCCTGTCTTCACCCGAAGCAAAACCACTACCCATCATCGCCATACCCATTTCCGACATCACGGTGCGTACGTCCGCAAAATCAACATTGATGAGACCTGAGCGGGTGATCAATTCTGCAATACCCTGCACGGCTCCCATTAATACATCGTTCGCAGATTTAAAGGCATCCAGCAGACTGATGGACTTACCCAATACCTGCAACAGCTTTTCATTTGGAATCGTAATCAGCGAATCCACATGCTTGGCCAGTTCCTTGATACCGTCATCAGCGGATGTCATACGTTTATTACCTTCAAACCCGAATGGCTTGGTAACCACCGCAACTGAAAGTATTCCCAGCTCTCTGGCAATCTGGGCAACAATGGGTGCTGCACCGGTACCGGTTCCGCCGCCCATACCTGCCGTGATAAACAACATGTCGGAGCCCTGTATTACTTCCATAATACGTTCACGATCTTCAATGGCTGCCTGGCGACCAATCTCGGGATTGGCACCTGCACCCAGCCCCTTGGTAATATTGCTACCAATCTGTAGTGTCGTTTTCGCCTGCGTATTGGTCAGCGCCTGCGAATCGGTATTCAGGCAAATAAAATCAACGCCATCTATACCCGCCTTCACCATATGCTGTACGGCATTACCACCACCGCCACCAACGCCGACGACCTTTATCACTGCGTTCTCACTAAATGAGTCCATTAGTTCAAACATGGTTTACCCCTCCTCAGTCAACTAAGACCTTTTTCAACAAAAAAAATAATAAAACGTATTTAATCCAACAATACCCTGATTAAAAATTACCCTGGAACCAGCTTCTCATCCTGGCCCAAATTCCTTTCACCCCAGTACCAACAGGCATTTCTGATAATCGTTGCTCACTGTTTTTCTGACCAAACAGCAAAAGCCCGACACCCGTTGCATAAATCGGGTTGCGCACAACATCGACCAGGCCCATAACATATTGCGGGTTACCCAAACGCACAGGGATATGAAAAATCTCTTCAGCAAGTTCGATCAGTCCTTCCATCTTCGAACTGCCACCCGTCAATACCACTCCGGCCGCAATCAGGTCTTCGAACCCGCTGCGTCTGAGTTCAGCCTGTACCAGTGTCATCAATTCCTCGTATCGAGGTTCCACGACTTCTGCCAATGTTTGACGTGCAAGCCGGCGTGGTGGACGATCACCTACACTCGGCACTTCAATGGTTTCATCCGGGCTTGCCAGCTGACGTAACGCACAGGCAAATTTGATCTTGATTTCCTCTGCATATTGGGTCGGTGTGCGTAGCGCCACGGCAATATCATTGGTTACCTGATCGCCAGCAATCGGGATAACCGCTGTATGCCTGATTGAGCCCTCTGTAAAAACCGCTATGTCTGTTGTGCCTCCACCGATATCGACCATGCAGACACCCAGTTCTTTTTCATCTTCTGTTAGCACCGAGTAACTGGACGCCATTTGCTCGAGAATAATGTCATCGACCTCCAGTCCACAACGGCGTACACATTTAACGATATTCTGCGCAGCACTGACCGCACCTGTAATCATGTGCACCTTGGCTTCCAGTCGCACCCCGGACATACCCACGGGTTCCTGGATTCCTTCCTGGTTATCAATCAGAAATTCCTGCGGGATGATATGCAGTATTTTCTGGTCTGCAGGTATCGCTACCGCACGAGCCGCATCAATGACACGATCCACATCCGCATGCGACACCTCCTTGTCCCTGATGGCTACAATGCCGTGAGAGTTCAGGCTTCGTATATGGCTGCCAGCAATACCTGCATAGACAGAATGAATCTGGCAACCTGCCATAAGTTCAGCCTCTTCGACTGCACGCTGTATGGACTGAACAGTGGATTCAATATTGACTACCACACCTTTCTTCAAGCCGCGAGATGGGTGAGAACCAAGGCCGATAATCTCTATCTCCTCCATGTCATTGACTTCACCAACAATGGCTACAACCTTTGAGGTCCCTATATCCAGGCCGACTATTAAATTGCGTTCCGGTTTTTTAGGCATTGCTGGCCGCCCCCTTATTATTCTTGAGTAATTCCGATTCGGTTTTCCACTGCACTGCAAAACCATTGGTATAGCGCATATCAACTCTCTCTATTTTTTCCAGCTGCCCGGCAACAACCTGTGGATAGATATTTAAAAAACGCTGCAATCTTGTTTGCACCTGTTTTCTCCCCAGCCTCAGATCAAGCCCGTTTTCCAGTCTCAGATTCCATGAACGCCTATGATTAACCGTCAAGCGCCTAACTGCCAAATCAAGCTTTGCCAACTGATTGCTGACCAGCAGGTATTCCTTCGACAACAAATACTCTGATCCCTTGGGTCCATCCAGAACCGGCCATTGCCCATTTTCAAAATCGCCCGCATAAAACCATTCACCACGGTGATTGACGTAACCACCCTTACTCCACTTTGCCAATGGTTTTTGTTCAACAATTTTCAGAACCAGGGTATCCGGCCATTTTCTACGCACGCTGACATGATCAACCCAGGGAACCTGTTTTACAGACATTTGCATACCGTCAATATCGACATTAAAAAAACCCTTGTTCAATTCCTGACCCAATAATTGCTTCAATTTTTCTGCCTGTAGATACTTAAACTTCCCTTCCACCTTTACAAAACGAATCGGAAGATAATTTTTATCGGCTATCGTTATATAGGCAAAAACCAGCAAGGCACCTGTTGCAACCATCGCCAGCATCACAGAAAACAGCTGCACACGTTTCTTTCTTCGTGCCCGAAGCTCTTCCTGCATTTGATTTTTTTTCGTACGCCTAGCCACAACTTGTTTCCAGTATTTTCCACACCAATTCATCAAAACTGACACCGGCAGCACTGGCCGCCATGGGCACCAGACTATGATCAGTCATACCAGGCACCGTATTGGCTTCAATCAGCCAAGGCTGCCCTGCCTTATCCAGCATAAAATCAACCCTGCCCCAGCCACTCGCACCAAGAACATTAAATGCATTCAAGGCAAGTTGTTGTAATACACTTTCCTGCTCAGCCTGCAATCCACATGGACAATGATAGGTCGTCGTATTTGCAACGTATTTTGCGTCATAGTCATAAAACACATTCGGCGTCTCCAGACGAATCATCGGAAATGCCTGCTGTTGTAAAATAGTCACCGTATACTCATCACCTTCAATCCATTTCTCTGCAATCACCTCATCATCGTATTGTCTTGCTTTCTCCCACGCAGGTCCCAGTTCGGATAACTGATCCACTTTACTCATACCGATACTCGATCCTTCATGCGAAGGCTTAATAATTATCGGAAAACCGAGCTTTGCAGCGACTGCATCAATATCGCTGTCTTCCGTCAATTTGATATATTCCGGTGTAGGTAACCCGGCCCCACTCCAAATCTGCTTGGTTCGTAACTTATCCATGCAAAGGGCCGCGCCCAGCACACCACTACCGGTATAGGCCACGCCCAATGTTTCCAGTACTGCCTGAATAACACCGTCCTCTCCACCGCGCCCATGTAAAATCACAAATGCACGGTCATACTGTTGCTTTGACAATTGCTCCAGAATGTTCTCATCCACATCTATCCTGGTTGCATCTACACCTTTCCTCTGTAATGCACCAAACACAGCCTCACCACTTTTCAGTGATATATCTCTCTCAGCTGATAACCCACCCATCAATACTGCGACAGAACCAAAGTCCGATGCCTTGCTCACTGAAAATGTTTCATTTCGATTCGCAGCCTGATTCATTCTGTTCCCCGCTCCCCAGTATCCAGCAATTCACCAGTGATACGGACTTCTGTCTCCAACTGCACTCCCTGTGATGACAGCACCTCAGCAGACACTCTTTCTATAAGTGTCTCTATGTCCTGCGCAGTTGCATCTCCTGTATTGATAATAAAATTAGCATGCTTTTCAGACACACAGGCACCACCTTCACACACACCCTTCAGCCCTGTCTGTTCAATCAGTTTTGCAGCAAAGTTATTCTGCGGATTGCGAAAGACCGAACCGCAACTCGGTTGACCAATGGGTTGACTGGCATTTCGTTCAACCAACAGTTGCTTGATGCTCTTCTTGATATCATCACGCATGGCATTCTTTTTCAGTCTCATTCGCGCCGCCACAAACCATTCGTTTTCCGGGCCGGTGACAGTGCGGTATCCTATACTGAATTCATCTGCCGTTCTGACATGCAACTGCCCCTGTCGATCCAGCGTTTCGACAGCCTCTACGTAGTCCCATGTCTCACTACCGAACGCACCGGCATTCATCGCCAGCGCACCCCCCATGGTCCCAGGGATGCCTGCAAGAAATTCAGCTTCCGACAATGACTGACTGCTACAAAACCTGGCGACTTTTGCACAAGTCACCCCGGCCTCGGCACGCACAAGCCCGTCATCCATCAATTCCAGATTATTCAGCGCCCCTTGGGTCGCAATTACCGTACCGCGTATGCCGCCATCCCTGACAAGCAGGTTACTTCCCAGGCCCAGCCAGAACACAGGCTCATCTGCATCCAGGGATTGTATAAACAAAACAAGATCAGCAAGATCGGCTGGCTTGTACAGGCGATCGGCCGGACCACCCACCCTCCATGTGGTGTAACGCACCATTGGCTCATCAAGCAACAATTCACCTTCGATCTGTTTTTTCACGGCTTGCACCATTACACCTTCGACACACCATTTTTATTTCGTTTTGCTGACGGCATCAGCAGTTCGTTTTTCTCTTCAACCGTCACGCCTTCTTTCCAATGTCGCCTGCGTACCAGAAATGCACTTTGTAAAGACGCACCACAACCAAACCTCAATTGCCTGATTTCTGCCTTAATCATTACTCACTCCCAGTTTTTTTATTAATAGCGGCGCAATCGCACCTACATTACCCGCTCCCAATGTCAATAAAATATCACCATCACAAATCAGGTTCGGTATGACATCCAGCAACTCATCAACCTGCTCAACAAAAACCGGTTCAACCTGGCCACGTGCCCTGATGGCTGCAGTCAATGCCCTACCATCAGCGCCTACGACTGGCTCTTCACCGGCAGCATAGACTTCAAGTAGTACCAGCACGTCGACATTCGATAGAACATGGACAAAATCTTCAAACAAGTCATGTGTGCGCGTATACCGATGCGGTTGAAAAATAATCACCAGCCGACGCTCAGGCCAGCCTTCATGGATAGCATTGATTGTCGCCTCCACCTCGCTGGGATGATGACCATAATCATCAACCAGCAACAAGCTACCTTGTTCAAACTCAAGCTCGCCATAACTCTGAAAACGCCTGCCAATACCCTGAAACTTGCTCAATGCAGACTGGATCTGCTTCTCGCTTACTCCCAGCTCACGTGCAACAGCAATAGCCGCCAATGCATTTAACACATTGTGCTTACCCGGCATATTCAAGGTCACCCTGAAACCGGAATCACTGTCCGCGAAACAAACATCAAAGCAGGTTTGATGGCCACTCTGTTCTATATTGCTTACCCGCAAATCTGCATCTTCATGCTCTCCATAGGTAATGGTCGGCCGGGTCAACTCAGGCAGTAATCGACGCACATCTTCATCATCAATACAGACTATTGCCTGACCGTAAAATGGCAGGTGATGCAAAAACTCCAGAAACGTGGCCTGTAAACGTTCAAAATCACCACCATAAGTACCAAGATGATCTGCATCTATATTAGTCACCACGGCTATCATCGGCTGCAAATATAAAAATGATGCATCACTCTCATCTGCCTCTGCCACCAGATAGCGACTCTCACCAAGCCGGGCATGGGTACCTGTACTATTCAGCTTTCCACCTATCACGAATGTCGGATCCAGCTCACCTTCTGCCAGTACACTGGCAACCAGGCTGGTCGTTGTTGTCTTGCCATGGGTTCCCGCAATAGCAATGCCATATCGAAAACGCATGAGCTCAGCCAACATTTCCGCTCTGGGAATAACCGGTATTCGGAGCTCGTGTGCGCGCAAGACCTCTGCGTTAGATTGACTGATTGCTGTTGATGTAACCAATACATCTGCTGACTCGACATTCTCGCCACTGTGCCCAATAACTATATTCGCACCCATATCAACCAGTCGCTGCGTCACCATATTGCTGGCAATATCAGATCCGGAAACCTGGTAACCAAGATTAATCAACACTTCTGCAATGCCACTCATACCGGCTCCACCGATCCCGACAAAATGGATACGCTTCATGCGCCCCATTGGATCCTGCATGTCACAAATTGCTCTTGGTCTGGAGTCGCCTGTCATACCAGCCCTCCAGCTTTACAACAAAGGTCTGCCACTTGGCTTGCAGCATGCGGCTGCGCCAGTTTTCGCGCTGATTTTGCCAGCTTAACAATCCTGTTTCTGTCTTCCTGTAATTCTTTAAGAAGATCATGAACACGCTCAGCATTTAATTCATTTTGCTGTATCAGGAAGCCGGCACCATTGTTAACAAGAAATCGGGCATTCATCGTTTGGTGATCATCAACTGCATAGGGGTATGGAATCAGGAGTGCACCCAAACCGGCAGCACACAGTTCCGATACCGTCAATGCACCCGCCCTGCAAATCACAAAATCGGCCCAGTCATAAACATCGGCCATATCATCAATGAATGACAGAACTTCAACGCTCCCCTCTATTCCTGCCTGCTGGTAATATTCACAGGCTTGCTGGTAATTTCTCTCGCCTGTCTGGTGCTTGACAACCGGCCTTTGCCCGGCTGAAAAAAGTTTTAATGCTTGAGGCAGTAACTCGTTTAATGCCTGCGCGCCCAGACTCCCACCCAGCACCAGTAACCTCAGCGGTCCTTCACGATTTTGCATCCTCACTTCGGGCTCAGGTAATTTCACGATCGATTCCCTTACCGGGTTACCCATGGTCTGCGCTTGGGTATTTGCTGCAAAACTGTTCGGAAACGCCTGAAAAACATTGCCGGTTACATGCGATAAATAGCGGTTGGTCATACCTGCAATCGCGTTTTGTTCATGTATACATAACGGTTTACCCAGCAAGCGCGCAACCACACCACCCGGACCAGTCACAAAGCCTCCCATACCCAGTACTACCCGAGGTTTAACGCGTAGCAATATTCTGAGGCATTGCCAGGCGGCCATCACTAGCATGAATGGCGCTTTGACAAGTCGAGAAAGACGTTTTCCACGCAACCCTGAAACACTTACCCATTCAATGGGAATACCGGCGTCCGTCACAACTTGCGCCTCTATGCCCTGGCGAGTACCCAACCAGACTACCTGGATGTTACGCGACAGGAACTCATGTGCGACAGCCAGTGCCGGGAAGACATGGCCTCCGGTGCCGCCTGCCATGATCAGCACAGTACGGTTTTTCATGTTATTGGCCAGCGCGGTCATTTTGCCACCCCCTTACGCGTTGACCGCGAAGGATCATTGTCATAACACGTGGCCTCATAACCAATGCGCGCCAACATACCGATCGCCACCAGCGTTGCAACAATACTGCTGCCTCCATAACTCATGAGTGGCAAGGTCAGACCCTTGGTCGGCAAGACGCCCATATTCACACCGATATTTATAAAGGCCTGTAAACCAATCCAGATCCCGATACCGTATGCCAGGTAGGCCGCAAAATATTGCTGCATGCTGGTTGCATGCGCTCCGATAATGAATGCACGCCATACAAGAATGGCAAACAGGATGATCACCAGCATCGCTCCAACCAGTCCCAGTTCTTCCGCCAGTATCGCGTACAGAAAATCCGTATGAGTTTCGGGCAGGTAAAACAGTTTCTGTATACTTCCACCCAGACCAACACCGAACCACTCACCACGACCAAATGCGATCAATGACTGGGTCAACTGAAAACCGCTGTTATACGGATCTTCCCAGGGGTTCATAAAACTCAGAACGCGCTGCATACGATAGGGAGATACCAGTGTCAGCAAGGCCATGGCTCCTGCTGTAGTCATAATCAGCGCGATGAATTTAATCAAGCCGACTCCGGCCATGTACATCATACCCAGGGCGGTCGCCAGTATGACAGCAGCTGCACCAAAGTCCGGCTCCAGCAATAGCAGCACGACTGCAAAAGACAAAACCAGCATCGGCTTCAAAAAACCCCTGGCTGTTGTTCTGACCTCATCCCCTCGACGCACAAGATAACCGGCAAGGTAAATAAACATCATCAATTTCACCAGCTCGGAAACCTGAAGGTTTACAAATCCGAGCGGCAACCAACGCACACTGCCATTAACCTGTTTTCCAACACCGGGCAACAGGACAACAACCAGCAAGACAAAGCTCAACAACAACAGTGCGGGACCCGCCTGCTGCCAGTGTTTTATCGGTATACGTGTAACCAGGAGTGCGGCCAGCAATCCCACAACAACAAATACAGATTGCCTTGTAAAATAATAGAAAGACTGACCCAGTCTTTTTTCTGCAATCGGTATGGAAGCTGACATAACCATAACCAGCCCCAAACCGAGCAGAGCGACTGTCACCAGTATCACCACCATGTCCCAATTTCGTGATTTGAACGCTACATGACCAATGGAACCGGTAACTGCCTGAGTGCGACTCATAGCTGCCCCCTTACCAGTTCCATGAACACATCACCACGCTGTTCATAGTTATTGAACATATCAAAACTGGCACACGCAGGAGAAAGCAACACAACATCACCCGGCCTGGCCTGTTGGCGCGCCTTGATGACGGCATCCTGCATACCGTCAGCAAAAACAATCTCAACCCCGTCTTCTATTGCCCTGGCAATCAAACGTGCATCTTTACCAATCAGCACGACCGCTCTTGCCCTATCAATTACAACCGGTTTTAGCTCACTGAAATCTGCACCCTTACCTTCACCACCTGCAATTAATACGACTTTTTCCGACAATCCAGACAATGCTGCCTGCGTTGCTCCAACATTGGTTCCCTTCGAGTCGTTATACCAACGCACACCATCAAGCTCCCTGACAAATTGAGTGCGATGAGCAAGCCCCTGGAAGCCCTTTAATGCCCGCAACATAGCCGACATGGAAAAACCGGCGGCCTCGCCTATGGCCAGTGCTGCCAGAGCATTGGCGACATTATGTAATCCGGGTATCTGCAGCTCGCCGGTTTTCATCAGCTGCTTGTTGCCAAGACACAACCAGCTCTCACCATCAACATGACAAACACCGTATTCATGTTCAGCTGGCTCTCGTAAACCAAAACTGCCGGTCTTTCTTGAGGCGTCATACATACTCATTACATTGGCATCATCGCGATTCAGCACCATACTGCCATGACCACGGAAGGCACGCTGTTTTGCAGTCATATAATCTTGCAAATCCGTGTATCGATCCATATGGTCTTCAGAAATATTCAATACAGTTGCTACCTGTGCATTCAATGAGTGGGTATACTCAAGCTGGAAGCTGGATAACTCGAGAACATACAGCTCAGGCTCATTTTCCTCCAGCAACTCCAATACAGGCTTGCCGATGTTGCCACCGACACGCACGTCTTTTCCTGCTTCACGGGCCATAACACCAACCAGGCTGGTCACCGTACTTTTACCATTCGAGCCCGTTATAACAATCACCGGTGCTTTTGCCTGTTGCGCAAACAATTCAACATCACCGAGGATTTCCTTACCTGTTGCAGCAGCGGCTGCAATAACAGGTAGTTTCAGCGAAATACCAGGGCTAACCACCAACCTGTCTGCACTGTCAAACACCTGCTGATCAAAGCCGCCTGTAAAAACGGCAACATGCGGCAACTCTCGCTGTAACTCGGTCAGGCATGGCGGCTGCTCGCGACTATCAATCACGGCGACCTCAACCCCTTGAGTCGACAAATACCGGGCGCAGGACAGCCCGGTCTTGCCAAGACCGACGATCAACACCCGCTGTTTGCCTGCTACCATTGTTGTTATTGCCTCTCGCATTAAATTCATTTGATCAACGAATCTTCAATGTTGATAACCCAACCATGACCAGGATGACCGTAATGATCCAGAAACGAACTATCACCCTGGGTTCCGGCCAGCCTTTCAATTCAAAATGATGATGCAAAGGTGCCATCTTGAATATGCGCTTGCCTGTCAGACGGTATGACATGACCTGCAAAATTACTGAAACGGTTTCCATGACAAAAACCCCGCCCATAATCAGCAACACCAGTTCCTGACGGACGACGACGGCAACGACACCCAAAGCAGCACCCAGGGCCAATGCACCAACATCACCCATAAATACCATGGCCGGGTAGGCGTTAAACCATAGGAAACCCAGACCCGCACCGACCAACGCTGCACAAAAAACAGCTATTTCTCCTACACCGGATAAATGCGGTATAGACAGGTATTTGGCAAACCCGGCATGACCGGTAAGATAGGCAAACAATCCGAGCGCGCCACATACGAGCACGGTTGGCATAACAGCAAGACCGTCCAGCCCATCAGTCAGATTCACCGCATTGCTGCTACCCACAATCACGAAATAGACAAAGGGTATAAACAGCCAACCCATTTGCGGGTAAACATCCTTGAAAAATGGCACAACCAGTTGCGTCTCTATCGGTGTAGCCACAGAATAAAGGTAACTGGCGACGGCCAGGCCT
>Ga0316207_10003097_pt1 | contig 15916 bp, 12 predicted proteins | sample 6weekpyrite_MG_FD_204943 | JGI IMG/M metagenome (GOLD analysis project Ga0316207, IMG submission 204943) | Microbial mat bacterial communities from mineral coupon in-situ incubated in ocean water Damariscotta River, Maine, United States -... | ecosystem: Environmental > Aquatic > Marine >... | reverse complement strand
ATCTTCCTGCTTGAACAGCTCATCATATATATAGAGTACCGCACCACCTGGATAGCCAAAGACGTGCTCCACGCCTTCATCTTTCAGGAAGCGAGTCAGTATTTCGGCACCATTTAATTCCACGTTCACAATCTCCAAAAATATTCTATGTTATCAATAACATAGAGTAACAGGGTCATAGCAACCCTATCGGCCTCGTAAAATAGCGCTCAAGGCCAAACAAATTTCTATAATTAGGCTGAAAATTGCCCTAAATTTGGGCGCTACAGGTATTCCGAGCCAATATGAGAAAATACTTATAATGGCGCGTCGGGTCAAGCATCGTATTGAAAAAACACCGATTTTGGGCGATATTCATCAAAAAATAGCGACCTGTTCCATAACACCCTTAGCATTTTCGAGGTATAGTTATAAAAACCGATAATAAGGAAGTGTCCAATGCACATCACCCGAACAAGTTTACTGCCTCTTCTCTGCCTTATGGGAAGCATGCTAGCCGCTGAAACTGCCCTTGCGAAAACCTATAAATGGGTCGATGAAAATGGTGTTACTCAATACACCGCCACCCCGCCACCGAAGGGTGATTTCAAGACGATCAAGGCTCCTTCAAAACCTGCAGTCGACCCCGTTAAAGCAAAAAGCGATTTACAAGAACGCCTTGATGGCTTTAATAAACGTAAAGATGATGCCAACAAGGCGAAAAAAGAAGCTGATGATATCGCTGCTAAAGCTGCTGAATCAAAAAAGAATTGCGAACAGGCAAAGAAAAACCTTAATTTACTCCAAACTAAAGTGCGTGTGCGTTACACCGAAAAAGATGGTTCAAGCCGCTTCTTAACTGATGACGAACGTGCAGAAAATTTAAAACGCGCGCAAGATGCGATTAAGTCTCACTGTAAAAAATAGACTTAAGATTCATCATTAACGTGTTTTAGTTGACCTATTGTAAAGACCAGCAGTGCCAAGAAAATATCTTGGCCGACAATAATATATTGCTCAAAACTAAGCGGGTAAATGCCATCATTCAAAGCTAAAACCAGTTGCATAAACACATCACGTAACAAAATAAACCCGCTTAACCAAACCACTGCTAATACAAGTAATACCACAATACTTTTAAGTTTTGGGATCAAAATAAAATAATAAAAACTGCCTACGAGCAAGGCAGTTAGAAGCTGTAATACGCGGTCAATATCAAAATACATAATGTAGTTTATACGTGTTTTACGGCAGAGATCAAAGCAAGCTTATTAATAATTAAAACAAAGCTATAAAGGAATATACACTATAACTGCGTTTCACTGTCATAGTACTGCTTGGAGAATCATACTTTTACCTAGACACGTTTATATTAAAACCGTGTTCGGTACTGAAAAATATATTAATGCTCATTGCTTCTCTAGCTTAGATACAACTGCTAAATATGAAATACGTACTTCAATTTTATTAGGTATATGGATATTCTCATCCAAAAGCACCACAACAATCATGAAGGTGTGCCATGATAATTATTTCATCACACCAGCAATGGCAAGTGTGCCAATCAGGATAAATAACAAAGGGCTGTATTCCCTACATACACTATCCTAACCCTGCCACTCTGCTGGTGTTTGCCGGTCTGGTGGCATATTCTGCCACTGACGATATCTGAATTAATCTCTACTAGGTACAACACCTATGTACTGGAGATTCAAGTTCAAGGGACATTAGGCTACGAAGATATGATGCAGGTCTAAAAAATCTCTAAATTATTATTTTCAAGTATTATATTTACAAATGAGAACAAAATAGGCTGCCTACCTACCTTCTTATATTTTCATAACATAGTTAATTATTCAAACGCCTAGATATAATCTTTTGATATATACCGTGAATCCTTCGAACATCAACACTATCAAGGCCAAGCCCGTCACGAAGTATGAGCTTATTATTATCTGAAATAAATTTTGATATATTATCTTTACCTGAAAATTTATTTTTAAATTCAGTAAAATCCGAACCATTAATTTCCACGTATGGTAAAGGAATATTTCTAAATTCTGAGGGTGTTAATTCAAGTACACCACCTGCATATTTTCTTCCTAAAATCTCGGAATAAACTAAACTAAAGGAATTATAGAAAGAGTAAATTAAACTCCTTAGGTTATAACCATTATTCATATAAACAGAATATGCAGTATCAGTTACACATATATCAGCATTATTCATAATTAATTTGGGATATAAATGACATCTTTTGAAGAAGAATCCTTCTGCAGTATTTATGTTAGGAACATTGCACCATTCCTCACGCGCTTTGCACTTATAACGATCATGCACTTTATTCTCAATCCCTAGAGATAAATACTTCTTTGCTTTAGCAGATCTATTACTGCCTTTAGAAAAATCTAACAAAAAGCATGGTGAATTTGATTTTCGTAACACTTCCCATTCACGCTTACCAAAGGCCACCGATCCATTAACATACGCCGCCTTTTGAATAATGGGTACTGCATACTTTCTTAATCCATGTTTATCTAACTCTTCCTCGTTCAGGATAAAATAATCATTTGCTGCCGTAACAATTCCAGCATATGAATTGCAAAACTCTTTTACCTGATACAGCTCATTATTAACTCTCTTAAGAAGATCTCCCTCAATACGGCTTAACCCATAATTCGTCCATTTGTTTGGAGATAGGTTATTTAATAATCTAATCTTCCTTTCACTAACTCTAGAATTTTTCACATAAACATTGGAATGAAAAACACCTAATCCCGCCTCACCAGGGCGCTTTACTGCAATCATAATTATGGCATTTTGTTCTGCATCATCAAAAACAAAATCATTTAGCTCATATAACTCAATTCTCGAGAATATTTTTTTCAAATGATCTTTTATTGGTTTAGCATGGTTTACATGTGCAATATCTGACGGAAGAACAAAAGCAACAATACCATTATCACTAAGCATGCTACATGACTTCACTATGAATGCCGTCCAGAGATTCTTTAAAGTGATGTTTTTTGATGGCCTGCTAGACACCAACCCTGCTAAATGAGCGCACGCATTAATCTGCTCATTCGTCATATACTTCTTATTTACATAAGGAGGATTTCCTATAATAAGATCATATTTTTTCTTTGTATTGAATCTCAAAAAATCAATATTAGTAATTCTCTTGAGAAGCCTGGAATCAAACATCTTTCTCGATATTTCGCATGTTTCTTTACATATTTCTACTGCATCAATAATTGGAGCTACATTTTCACCAAGGTTGGCACGTAATGATTTAATGAACACACCTTCACCGAGACAAGGCTCAAGTATTGTAGGTTCCTTAGTGACAAGATATTTACCAACTTTTTCAACTACAAAATCTGCTATATATTCAGGAGTGTAATGTACGCCTGTTTTATTCATGATTCTTCTTCAATAATTAAGTTCTGAAGTTGACTCATCTCTTGATGTAATTTCAGGAGGGTTTCATCGTTATCTGCCACTTCTTCTAATTTTTCAATTAATTCTCGTATCTGACCATATTTCCATATCATTTCATGCCGCATCAAATTTAATTTTAATTTTGTATGGATATAATTCCCCAGTTCGGTACTTGGGATGATCTTTCCTGACTCGTTTCTGTATAGATGATTATCATATTCAGCATCGCATGGATCTATGTATCCTTCATTGCCTACAATGTTCTCAGAGGCATCATTTGATGGCCAGTCGTTACTTTTAGATATATTACAGAATGGACATGAATATATAAGATTTGAATATTCTGTCTCCAATTCTCCAAATTTACTCTGGGGCGCAAAATGGTCTATATGATAACCTCTCTTGCCTCCCAGAAATAAATCATCATCATCACAGTATCCACACCTGCTATTAAAATCGCTCCTTAGAGCCGACTTATAATCACGATAGTTCGTCTTTTTAGCAATATTAGCTGCTCTTGCTGGCTTATCTCGATGAATATTTGACATAAATCAAACCCGCATCACTTACCATTAGCTTCTAATATTTCTCTTCCTAGAGAAATAATTTCGTCAAATTTATGTTCTATGAATTGCGCCTTTATTGAATTAGGAATAGCTGACTCGGCATCCATTGACCTTTCCAAGAAGCTATCTAATTCGAGCAGTTCACTTTCATCCTTTGGCGACAATCTTTCCATGCCTACAAGTTCACTCAATCTTTGTGAAGCTTTATTAATACGATCTTTATATATTTTTATATTCGTCGAAATAACATCTTTCAATAAACTTTTTTGTTTAGTGTCATCCAGGCATAGTTTGTCATAAACAATATTGGCATCTGTCACATGGTCGATAGCAACATCATCTCCATCACCATTTGGATAACCTGTTAAAATGATGACAGGAAATCCTATTCTAACTTCAAGTAATCTACTTACCACATCCGTACCCCTAAAGTTAACGGCAGAATGCTCATTTAACCTAAAGTCAGTAACAACAGCATCATAATTTTCAGTTATAGCGTGGTCGACACATTCATCCACACTTGAATATGGTTCTGATGCATCAATTTCGAAATCATCTTGAAATACCCTTTGAAATTTATGACGCTCTGCAGATTCCTCGTCAAGATATAATAACTTATACATTCCAACGTTCCTTCCTTAATGGGATACTAATCTCGACACAAAATCCCTTTGATTTTTTTAGAGAAACCTCCGCACTATATTCATCTGCGACATTCTTAACCAACCACATACCAAGCCCGGTTCCTTTATCTGCACCGTGTCGATCTTTCTTTGTTGTGAATAATGGAGCAAAGATATCATCTTGATTTATGATGTCATTAGACAAACCTGGCCCATTATCACAATATCTGATTCCAACATGTTTATCATGATTTACTATTGATATGGTAATGTTTCTCTTGCTATTTATATGGGGCTCTTTCTTTCTGTAAAAAGCGTCCAATGAATTCATTAATAAATTATTAAACATTGTATCCAGATCAATTTCAAATGCCCGGACAATGGCTCTAGAACAATCGGTATCACTATCTTTAATGTCTAAATTTACATGTCTCTCACCAAGCGTGAAGGCCCATGATTCTTTATATAGTTCAAAGTAATCACAAAGATTAACATTTCTTCTCTTTCGTTTATCTTTCCTGATCGACTCCAGTGTATAATTGAGCCACTGCTTTATCTTTTTATCTTCTTTTTTATTCTCTTCCAATAAGATATATGGATTTAAAAAGTCTTTTACTTTTTTCATATCCTCTATTGGCGCAAATGGTAAAAATAATTCTTCTATATCATCGAACCGAGAAACCAACTTCCTGTCAATCGACGATAATTCATGAGCAAAAGATGATATTGTTAGCCCGATACTTGCAAATACCCTCATTAATCTTTGCTCTTCAAGGAGGGATATTATTTCTTCTTTTTGCGCTTCAACCGAAACCGCCAACATTTCCTCCACTGTATATTCATCATCACTTTTCCCACCTAGACTCTTTGTGATTTGTTTCGATTTTTTCTCAGCTTCGGCCCTTACGCTTTCAGTAACATTATTTTTTTTATGAATTCTAGATAATTCACTTGCAATATAACTTCTATCATCCTCGAGATACTTAAGTACCGACAATATAAGGTTTCTAAATAACTTGAACTCATCACTATCTTGCAATCCTTCCCGGCTAGATTTGTCATCAAATGCAATATTGGTTAGTCGAGAAATATGAACTGATCCAGCTATATTTTGAGGTCGCGCTCTATACTGCTTATGACGTGAAACTTGCGCTGGACTAGCAGCTTGGCGACCACCAAGCTGTAACCAATCCCATGAACCGCTATTTGATTCACCATATGGTCGTACCCTGAAGTTATCTCTAAATATTTTTATCCCGCCAAATGCACCTAACCATTCTGTTCTTCTTTTCTTATCAAAACTCTTATAGAAGTATTTTTCTCTATCTTTACTAGATGATCCTAATTTCATAAAATAAAGCGACAAACTAAAATCACCAACTTCACTTAACATATCATGCTTGTCTTCAAACCCCGGTAATAGTGTGTTTGTGCTAATTTTTTTTGTATAAAAACCTTTTTTAAATGTTGCTAAATCATATGGTTCTTTCTTGCCTTTGAAAAACTCACTAGGCAATTCATCTATTAAATATTCATTTCTATATATCGTTATTTTAGCGTTCTTACCCTTAATCAAAGCATCCAACTTAAAATCATAATCGTCACATAATGCGGGTAAAACTTCCCCAAACTTATCCAAGTTAGTTAGATCATATACATATAATTTAAATGTCTCTTCTTTGGGTGGGATCAAGGCTTCCAAATTAGTATAGAGTTCCTTTATTCTTTTCTCATCCCATGAGTCCCTGAGTTGATGAATAGAAATAATAACTCCCGTGTCTAATTTAAATTCTGGTGTAACTTCTCCTAGTATTTTATCTACTTCATCATTCAACGAGAATTTGTAATCATCTAGATCAGCTTTTACGTTATCTATCGTTTTTGTACTTTTTTCATCAAACACATCCCAGTTAACATTCCACTTAATACTCTTGCTGTTAGATGACGTTGAAAGCAACGTACACTTATGGCCTAAACGGTCGAGAGCGAAACGGCCTATACCTTTGGCACCCGATTGAACCCTTCCTTGTTCTGATGTGAAATTATGAAGTTTATTCTCCGTCCCTATCACCATCCAATGCTTCTCGATAGTTGTAGATGTCATACCTGTACCATTGTCGATAATGTAAAGCTCATCCTTAATCGGATTAATAGCAACATAGCAATATTCTGCATCTGCATCGTAGCTATTCTTTACAAGTTCGATAATGGCAGCTTCTGCATTTGCAACGTTTTCTCGCCCAATAAGCCGAGCCGTCCTAGCCGAAACTTTAAATGGTATTCTCACGGCATATCCTTGCTAAATGACATTATTAACATCTCATCAGAAGTATTATTATTATTTGAATCAACAATAAGCATATTCTACTTACTCACTACTCTATTGTTAGACTCCATATTAATCCATTGGTCAATTTCATTCTTCTTAAATCGCTATGACCCTCCTACCTTAAATCCAGGTATCTTGTTGCTGGCAACAAGTCTATAGACAGTGCGATCATTTACCTTGAGATAATCTGCGACCTCTTTGATAGTCAATATGGAATTATCCATTAGCTATCACCCACATAGGCTTATTAGAACTATTGTCAAAATAGTACAAGAAAGTACAAAGATGGGCTAGGGCTAGAATGAATTTTACTAGGCATATTTAGCTTTTATTATACCGTACTAGCTATATTCTCTTTACCCACATACATTTACACTATTTCTAAGCTGAATCTGAGATTAGTACAGATATCTTGTCTTAAAAATGCTTTCTAGCGTATTTCTCACTGCTCTTCGGGTACTACACCCATTTGCCTGCGTATTCCGCACTCATTCTGCCACCATTACGTTGAACACGTGCCACCCAAACCGACAAACTGCTGTCAGCATGCTGTAAGTTGCCAGTACGATGTGTTTTTGAGGTCTTCCCAACGAACAAAGGGATTAGTCGGGGACGACTATTTACAGGGTGGACTGAAGGACATGTTTATTTATCGAACTTATACTCACTGACATCATGAGTTTTTTCTTCTTCGACTGCAGTGAGTATGTCTTTAACAAAGCCTGGCGGTAAACCAAGAATGTCGCTATTAACAGAATGGGTCATTAGTCGTGCGACTGACCTGCCATTTCTAGTGACGATAACTGAGTTCTCAGGATTCTGTGCTAACCATCGTAACCATTGGTTCCACTCGCGACGCAACTTGTTATGTGGAACATTCACACCGTAGGTAAGCATTGGTAGATCTCGCATATGTCACCATCTATTTTTAATTAAATACCAGTGTTCTTTCGTTATCCTATTAAACTGCTGATACGCGCTCTCCCTGTCAGTGCGTAATCTACAAACGAAGTAATATCTGTTTCAACGAACCCTGTACGTCGATTACTCAAGTAACTGTATGTAGCCTACTGGATAGTTGCCTTCTTCATCGTCAATGGCGGCCCAACTTGTATCTAGACCACGATTATTTTCCAGCCAAGCAGCAACTTCTCTTGCACGTGGTCATTTTAAGAAAGGATCGAGATCTAAATCAGGGGTGGCATCAATGATTCTGTCACCAATGTCATTACCTAGAAGCGCACGTAGCTCATCGATACTGCGGTCTAAACGCCAGGTACTCGTAATGACAATCTCAGCATCAAGCTGACTAACTGCTTTTGCCAATGCATTAAGGCAATCCAATTGAAATGGTGTCGAACCACTCACAGGGTGTGTGACACCGTCAAAGTCTAAAAATATAATCATACTAAATAATTATAGTTAAGATGATATGAAGCAGCAATCACAATGAAAATTGTGGCAGGTTAAATTACCTTAAACTGTGACTACGCGTTACTAGACAGGTATAGAACACATCACCGAATAATTTTCATAAATATATTGTCATAACTATTTCTTCAGGACTAATATGGATTACATAAATTTTATGGCTAGTGTTGAGAATACGTAATGAATATTACTTCTATTAAATCTGAATGTGATTATGATGCTGCGCTAAAACGCATTGATCTACTAATGGAAGCTCAGCTGGACACGCCAGAGGGTGATGAACTAGATGCTCTTATTACACTTGTTGAGGCTTACGAAGCCAAACACGATCCTATTGATCTACCAAAACCAATTGAAGTGGAAGTGGGAACCTCGAAGTGACTTATTAGAAACAGTTGCTCTCTGGTACCTGTTTCCTATGTTAAAAATCATTTCTCTCTGAACCTGCTTTTTCCAACGTTTACCATGGAAAACCTGCCAAGCAACATCCTACTGTATCTTTAACATCTTCCTTGTCCAGCTTCGAGTCTCCACTATCATCCTCTTCGCTTTTATTGCTCTCACTCACAACTATATTTCGATATTCATCACTTGCTAATTTGCATTCATAAAAACGAGATTTCATTAAAAACAACGCCTTTATAAAACCTATTTCTATCGTTTTTTGTTTCATCCATTCTGAGCATGACACTCCACCATGCATTGCATGATGCGCACACCTATACCCCTTCAAAGGAGATATCTTCCTTTGATATAAATTTATTGCATAAACTGGTAAGGAATCCATAGCCATATATCCTCAGAACTTTATTTAATCGAATAAATTCTATTCAGAAAAATTATATAAATACTTAAAAACCATGCTCAATACCACATACTAGTTCGCAAAAGCTTTTTCTTTCTGCCAGTATTGCTCCACCTGCTATAAGCCCCCCATCTAAAATCCTTCCTGCAACAACGCCTGGTATCATCGTTGCCATTGTACAGTTTAATTTACATAAATCTTTATCCAGTTCACAGAAGGTTTTATTTGAAGTTTGCGGTAAAGGTCTACCAACTTTACAACTAATGTTATTACATGCGCTATCCTTGGGATCAGTACCATCACTTTCGCACATAAAGATCGTAGGGAATGCATGTTCGTTTCCAGGTGCAGGAACAGCGCGCCCACCAGGACAAAACCCTCTCAGCCCCTTCGGATCAATTTTCACAAGAGGCCTAGCATCAACATATCCATATGTATTCATCCCACCATTTAGACCAATCGGATCAGAGGTGATATACCGACCCACTCTCGGATCATAGTACCGGTTCCAGTTATAGTGTAACTGCGTTTCACTGTCATAGTACTGCCCGGGGAATCGTAGGTTAACAGTAACACTACCCGCTGCTTGTGTACTGCCAAATGCATCACTATTCCACGTCCAGACAACATCGCCATTGGCATTTGTTGCACTGCGTGGTGTTGCCAGATGATCGGTGTGCAAATAAGTCACTGTTTCATTTGCACCTTCTACATCAATTTGCGCGACAGGTTCAATTCCTTGCCAGACATAATCTTTTATTACACGGCCATCTGATTCGGTTTCTGATATCAATTGGCCTTGTAGATCATAGTGGTAGATCGTCGTGCCCGTTGGCGTCACCTTACGGGTTCGTTGCCCTAATGCGTTATAGGTGTACGTTGCTACCAAACTACCCGCCTCATACACTTTGAATAAGCGATTAGCATTATTGTATTCAAAGGCACGCGAACCATTCGTGACAGGAGAGGTATCTCCTATTGTATTCCCTGCCGCATCACGACTAATAGTTTGGCCATTGACTGTATCTAAACGGTTACTACCCACACTATAGTTGTAACTATTATTTGTAAGACCTTGAAGATCAGTAATACGGTTTCCATTCGCATCATAGTTTAGTTCAATGGCATCTAAATTGGGTGAGGCATCATTAATAATGCGGTCTAAGCCATCGTACCCATAATTATGCACGCCTTGATCTGTTGTGATATCTAGCACATTACCATTCGCATCATAACGATAACTTCGTGTTGCTAATGCCGAACCGCCAGCCGCTGTTTTAATAAACCGGCCTTTTTGCTCTTGTGTGTTTTTACTAACAGCCGAATTAATACGTTTATAGTGATAAGCCGAGTCATCATCCTTACTGCGATACCAAACGTCGACATAGTCTTTATCAACATACATAAAGCTTTCAGGTTTTATGTTACTTAGTTCACTTACATCCTGTAACTGTTGCCAATGTTGTTTCGAAGACTCATTCTTTAACCAGTAATTATAACCTTCACCACTCGTATTACGCACAATGACTACATGTGTTAACTTTTTTGTAGCTTGTGTTTGAGGTAAAGAAAGGCCAACTCGGCGCAAGTATCCATACATATTTATAGGTTCTGCATTAACGTATTGAACTGAGCGTTTAGGTATTACGCTTGTACTTGCCGCCTGAAAGACAAAGGGGTAATAAACACGTGCCTCACGTATTGAACTAGATCCCTTATTTCTAACACGTACTTCGAAATAATTTTGTCCAGAATCAGCTGGATCAGTTGAAGTAAAGGTGAATGTATTCGATGCACTATAAGCTTCATATTGATATACACCATCACTCGGACCTCTGTGACCAAAACTGTATTCATACTCTCCAACATTCCCACCAGAACCTTGAGCGGTAAGGGTAATAGGCGTACCTATGAGCTGTGGACTCGCTAGTTCTGAGGTAACGGTCACACTTGTTGCAGGCTCTATCGCTGTTTGGATCGTCATTCCTAGATATTTTTGTGCTTCAAATGTTTTACTTGATCCCTTGTTACGTGCGTAAACATACACATAATTCGGACCACCAACACTCGCTTCAGAACTTGTAAATACAAATGTATTATTAGGGCTGTATCCTGACCACTGATAAACATTACTGGTTTCAGGCCCCTTATGCCCAATATTGTATTCATACTCACCCACGCTTCCACCTGATGCCTGCGCGGTAAATGTAATAACTGCACCTGCCTTTTGTGGGCTAGCTAAATCTGCGGTCACTGAAACAGTAGAGGCTGGCTCTATAGATGTGACAACGTAATAATTTAGATACCTATAAAATTCATGCGTTCTAGAAGAACCTTTGTTCCTTGCGTAAACCCATACTTGGTGAGAGCCGATAGAACTCTCCTCTGTTGTTTGCAAAGTATAAGTATTAGATGAATTGTATTCAGTCACTACCCAGGCATTATTAGTATCTGGACCACGTCTTGAAAAGTAATATTCATATTCGCCAACATTACCACCCGATGCTTGTGCAGTGAATGTAATTGATGTGCCTGCCTTTTGTGGACTTACTAGGTCAGCACTAAAATCAAGCGCGGTTAGCGCTTGCTGTGCTAGTAATTCGTACACCATATTGGCTGTCGCTTCACTATCTGTTTGTGAGCCTTGATTACGAACATCGACCAGAACTGTGTAATTACCCGCTTGATTAGATTCAGTCGCTAACGTAAAGGCACTTGCCGTGCTGTAAGCTTGTTGTACAACAGGTATATTCCCTGTAGAAGGCCCACTTACTGTAAATCGATATTCATATGCACCTGAACCACCTACACCTTGCGCTTGAAATATTACTGGCAAACCTGACACTGTTGGGCTAACTGTCGATGCCGTTAGTATGACTGACTCAGTTGGACCAACACCAATAGTATAGTTAATGCTATTAGCGATAGCTGAACTACTACTGCCACCTGCAATACGCGCCTTGACCGTAATAACCGATCCACCCGTGTCATTACTCGTGCTATTCCAATTCCACACATTAGAAAGAGAGAATGCTTGCGTTACTTGTGGCACCCCACCTGTCCCTGGACCATTTAAGCTAAATTCATATTCATAAATTCCTTCATCACTAGGTTGAGCTACAAAACTGATTGTTGAACTACTTGGCGCAGGTGAGGGAATTGATGGCGATAATGAAATCGTTAGGTCAGTTGGTAAGCCCCCATTAGAAACCGTGCTGCCCTGTTCCAATAGACGACCTTGAAAATCATAATTACGATTTTCTTGATTCCCATTACCAAAGCGTTGTGCAACTTTGAGGTTATCCGCCCGATATTGTATATCATCAACAATTGGTTTCTGAACGCTATTAATGGTGGCATCGATACCTGAAACACGGCGCAAAATATCCCGTGCAGTATTTACAACGCGGCCACTCGGGTAAATCGTTTGAACAACATTATCACCTGCATCATAACCGTATGATGTAGTATAAATAATTCCTGACTCGGTATGACTTTGGCTTATCACATTTCCAAAATCATCGTAGCTATATAATGTCTGGCCACTTTCATCTGACATTGTACAAAGTCGACCTACACCACTATTACAGTTGTTACCTATATCATAAGTAAAATTAGCATCTTCAGCGCTACCCGGATAATCAACAGTAAGAACTCGACCAAGTGTGTCGTAGTTATAATTAACGGTAATATCACGAGCATCCGTCAATTTAATAAGGTTTCCTGCTTCATTATATTGATAACTACGCGAGCCACGATCAGGGCTTTGTTCAGAAAGCATATTACCCAGATCGTCATAACTGTATATTGTGTCTGCAGCATTCGGCACAGTAACTGAAACGACCCTGTCATTAACATCATAGTCGTAACTTGTTACCCCTGACAATGCATCAATCGCACTAGTTAGACGGTTAAGTCCGTCATAGTTATTGGTAGTTGGAATATTATTATTGGGATCGGTCTGGCTAACTAGGTTACCAACTGCATCGTAAACGAGTTGAGTAATACTACCGGCCGCATTGATAGAGTTAATTCTGTCCTGTGCATCATGCGTATAATCAACAACACGCACAAATAAACCCGATGAGTCTTTAGTAACTGTTTGATTACGATTACCTTGCTCATCGTAACTATATTCAATTCGGTTATTTAGATTATCGCTAACACTTATTAGGTTCTTCTTTGTATCATAAATATAGTTAAGCGCAATACCATCAGGAGTTGTTGTCTTAATTAACTGTCCAGCACCATCATAGTTATACCTAGTCGTACGTGTTGCGCCAATAGATGGTACTACCATTGTTTCGACCAGACGTTGGCGGCTATCATAAACACTTTTCGTTTTAACACCATTGGCATCGGTCATTTCAACAACATTACCAAAAGCATCATACTGATCGTAAGTAACTACATGGCCTAACGCATTAGTGACTGTTTTTAACATGCCACGATTAACACCTTGAGCAGCAGTATTCTCATAATAAGTGAGCGATGTAGTGTCTATGACATCTGTGCGTGCACCATCTATCTGGCTAACACGCCCCTCTGGCGAATATTGAATTGTTATTTTTCGTGCCGCCGTTGATGTTCCATCTGGCGAAAAACCGGTGCGGGTAATACTTGTAGGCAATGAAGGATAAGCGGAATTCGTATAAGCAATCGTAGTCACTGCCGATTTTCCTGCAGCAACACTTGGCCGTGTAATTTTTACCGGAACACGGTATTGGCTATGCCATTCTGTTGCAATTGTCCGTGCCTGAGATGTTCCTGAAGCTTCTATACGCGATATTTCAAGACCTCTTGCATTATGAGTGTACTTAGTCACATTACCATTAAAATCTGTTTTACTTGCAACAAAACCATTAGCATCATAAGTTGTCGATGCATTTTGTCCTCCACAAGTAGCACAAGGATCACCACTAATCTCACGGCTTTTGTAAACACCATTAATTTTGTAAAAACTTTGTGTGCGCGAAGTGCCGTCTACATCTGTAATCGTTGTAGTACCATCAGTATTATAGGTATATGTCGTTTGATCTTGTCCGCCAGCTCTCTCTCGAATAATAACGCGCCCTTGGCTATCATAAGTCCACGTTGCAACATTATTACCATTCTCATCAACACTTGCAGTGAGTGACTTTGGAAAGTCAGGATCATTATATTGATATCGTTTGCTTGTCGTATTAGGGTTTATTACTTCTATTAGATTATCGCTAGCATCATAGCTATATTCATAGTTTCCACCTGCTACATCCGTTACTAAGATAAGGCGTCCGCTTACATCATAGCTAAAGGATAACTGTTGGTTATATTGGTTCGTTACTGTTTCAAGTAAACCGGATGAATTATAAGATAGTGCCTTTGTATCACCGTTCTTTTCAGTGATATTGGTCAGTTTACCTGCTGCGTCATAATTTTCTACACGATCCCCCGCATCAGTGTATGTCCAACCGATGGTTGCTCCACTTATATCTTTTTGTTCTTGAAGAGTCGCTTTTACATCTGTGTCTGGAGTCCATGAACTACCTGATGGAATAAAATTAAAACTTCGTCCATCTGGACGATGAGCCATAGCAGCAACCACCGGCACATCTGCCGTTGAATTAGTTCTAGCAATGCTGGCGCTAAAATTGTGCTGCCAATTATCACCTAATGATGACGTGGCTCGTGTTCCATTACTGTTGAAACTACGAGAAAAAGGAATACTCGATGAACCACTACTAGGAATATCAGTAGCACGTTGAAAGTTGTTGCCCGTTGCAGAGTTAGTGCCTTCACTGCCTGCATCGCAAGTTGTACCATTATTAAGGTTTTCGTTAAATACCCTTTTTATCGACAAAGCAACAGGGACACATTCAAAGTGAGAATCACTAACAGGATTATAATAGCTTAACCCAAATACAGCAGCGTGCTCATTTTCACCCTGCCAACCACATTCCCGACATTCTTCAATTACCCCTCCTGCACCACAAAATTCAAAAGATAGTAAATTACTCTTTGCCGATTCACGACTTGTGCTTGCTACTCTAGGGTCATTCCAACCATATATCCGACCTGTTTCAGTCAAATGCGGAGGTGTCGATGCCTGCAATATGTTATTCGTAATAAGTAATAAGAGTAATGCGCTTACAGACAATAAGCGCTTAAATGATTTCAGAACAGTTTTCATCCCTGATTCCTTTTTTTAATTATTATTACTAGTCCATGCAATAAGTCTCATTAAACGCTTCTAGCCACTCAAATTCAACTCAATCTAGCGTAAGTATATGCTGATAGACATGTAAGCCTATTCGCCATACTGCTATTTTTTGTTAGACTAAATGCATAAATAACCTTCACAAGGTGTAAATTATGAAAGGTTTCATCTCACTCATTTTCTTACTCATCGTTGCTGCTGGCGCGGGCTATTATTTCGAGCCTAAGTTCAAAAAAATGGTTGATGAGCAGGTGTTTTATAAATACGGCGCTAAAAGCCATGTTTCATACGGCTATAAATGGCAGGATAAAGATGGTGCTTGGCAGCTAACCCAGCAACCACCAACCGATGGCACGCCTTACGAGAAGATTAAGGTGCGCGATGACTGGAATGTTATGGATGCACCCAAGTCCTCGAACTAGTAGAATAGCGGCTCATTATCAGACGAAGTCAATAAGAGCTTAATTATGCGTACCTCCCAATTCCTCCTCGCGACGGTCAAGGAAACACCTGCCGATGCCGAGATTATCAGCCATCAACTCATGT
>Ga0316207_10003096_pt1 | contig 15922 bp, 17 predicted proteins | sample 6weekpyrite_MG_FD_204943 | JGI IMG/M metagenome (GOLD analysis project Ga0316207, IMG submission 204943) | Microbial mat bacterial communities from mineral coupon in-situ incubated in ocean water Damariscotta River, Maine, United States -... | ecosystem: Environmental > Aquatic > Marine >... | reverse complement strand
CGTGGCCGTGACGCAAGTGGGTGAAAAGGTGCAGGTGAGCTATGTTAATCCAGCCTGGATGTCGGCCTCATTCCGCATGAATGCTGATCTAACCGCGATTGACAAGCAGCTGTCTGCCGCATTAGGCGGAGGCTCACCATATGGTGCCGAAGATCCAGGTTGGAAAGCAGATCAGCTAGACGAATTCCATTTCACTGTATTTATGCCTTATTTTGATGATCCCTTCGAATTGGCAGAGCATGCCTCGTATGACGCAGCCATTAAAGCGGTTGAGGCAGGGCTTGCGGCGGGTAAAGGTGGAGCCGCGAAGGTGTTTCGTGTTGATATTCCCGGTAAGAAGCAAAGCATTTTTGGCGTTTCTTTAACAAAAGCATCAGGTTCTGCGGGTGATGAACATATTATGAAGTTAATTGACGGCAGAGATTTGAAACAAACTGCGCATCTACCCTATGGCATTTTAGTATCAGACGGGAATGTTTATGCCTTGCATGCAAAATTTAGAATTGCCAACAGCTTCCCCGATTTAGATATGAGCACCTTCTTTAAAATTAATGATGCACCGGATGCTATCGAGGCGTCACTTAAAAAAGCATCAGGTGGCGAATAGTCTATTAGCTGCTATGTTTGTATGGAGCGGGGTCAGGTTGGCCCCGTTTTAATTCCTATAGGATTTTAAAAGGGATCTTAGAGATTGTGAGCAAGGATAAGGTAACGTCAATATCACCCGTTCAGGCATCAGATATGCTGGAGAGCGATGCGCGTTCTGTACTGATTGATGTGCGTTCAAATATGGAGTTTCTATTTGTCGGGCATCCGAAAGGGGCCATTAGTATTCCCTGGATCGATGAGCCTGATTGGGTGATTAATCCACATTTTGAGACCGAAGTACGTCGCGTGTTATTGGGCGGCATCAGTTGCAGTACGGAGATCGGGTGCGCCCCGGTTATTTTGATATGCCGAAGTGGCAAGCGCTCTCTTGAGGCTGGCAGAGTGCTGGTTGAAAATGGTTTTAGCAGTGTGTTCAATGTTCTGGATGGTTTTGAAGGTGAATTGGATGAAACCCATCACCGAAGTTCACAAGCCGGTTGGCGTTTTGACGGGCTACCATGGGAACAGTGCTGAACAGGCGCATACTACTGATAATATTATAAATGCCACCCCAAAATTAAGTACCAAATTCCAGCAAGATCTCTATTCGCCGTCACCCTTCATAGTGGAAGTGGGTGACATGCTTTATACTAAATGGCGTTGACAAACTGTTTACACCTAGTGATAACAGGAAGTGAATGGACGGTTTGAATTAGTCTATTTACAGTAGAGTGTGAACCACGTCACATTATACCTAACTGATTGATTAGATTTAATAAATAATAAAAAAATGTAGCTATACTTATTCTGGATATGAGCCTAGCATTTAGACAACAGATTGTGAACGATTCGGCAAAATACACGTCATATACGTATTTTGGTATCACCGTATTGATTCTGGGGGTCTATGGCGAACGTATCTCCCCCTACCTCGGAGAAATAGCAGAATTTTCCATATTGGTATACCTGCTACCGTTTTTGTTCGTATCCCTGATCAAATATCTGCTCGAGCCCATTATTATCGATCAGGCAGAAATACTCTCGCGCCCTCGACGGCAGTTCTTTTTTGATATGTCACTGTATGGTTTGGTTGGGCTTATCATTTTTGCGCTACATAATATTTTTTACATGCAGCCAATGATTGTTGCGATAAAGATTATTGTTGGCATTTTAATTATCGGTTTTTTTGCCAGTATTGATAACGCCCTGACACGGGAGCGTTACTGGTTTAATTGTAGTGGTCACAAAACCAAACAGGATATCAAGTTCTCTCCTTTATCCAGTAAGCTGAGTTTATTTATGACCGTTACGGTTTTTATTGCCATGACATTAACGAGCTTAGTGGCATTTGTTGATCTTGGTTACATCAGTCAAAATGCACAGCTTGATAATGAAACAATGATACAGGTTTTTATTGTTGATATATTTTTTGTGTTTGGCGTTATATTGGTATTGACGTTACGCCTAATTCACTCGTTTTCTCTAAATCTTCAGCACGTTTTTTCTACTCAGTTATCAGTGTTGCAAAATGTGCAAACGGGCAATCTTACTCAATATGTACCCATAGTTACTCAAGATGAATTTGGTTTATTGGCCCAACAAGTTAATCAGATGATTGACAGCTTGCGTGATAAAGAACAATTACGTCAAACACTAGAGAAGATTGTTAGTCCGAGCATTATGGAAAAACTGCTGAGTACGGATGATAAAACGCTTAAACATGGTCAGGAATATCAGGTTGCAATTTTATTTTGTGATCTGCGTGATTTTACACGATTTACTGAAAACACCTCTGCAGAAGATTTAATTTTCTTTTTAAATGCCTATTTCTCTCAGATGGCTAAAATTGTTACTACTCACCATGGCATTATTAACAAATTCATGGGTGATTCAGTACTTGCTGTTTATGGTCTTGAGAAAAACGAGCATGTTGCAGAGAATGCAGTTAAAACAGCATTAACGATGTTGGATCATGCACGTAACCTGTCTATGCCGGATGGTGAGCAACTTGAAATTGGTATTGGTATTCATACGGGTAAAGTTATCGCAGGAACAATTGGTTCAGAAGAACGCTATGAGTATACCTTTATGGGGGATGCCGTGAATACGGCAAGCCGTTTAGATGGTCTAAGTAAACGTTTGGGTTACCGTGTCATTGTTTCAGAAGATGCATACAGTGAAATGAAGTATGATACGCAATGTCAATTTGTAGATCTAGGTATCAAGGTTGTGCGCGGTAAAGCCGAGCCTATTCATGTCTACGGAGCCTCCCCACTTGCTCGCATGCAGAGCGCGTGATAATTATTGTATGAAAGACAGTTCTGCAGGTATCTCCCTGAGTAAATAACTTTTTAAGTCGATGCCGTAGTCTCCGGGTTCGAGTACTTTGTTAATTTCATAATTACTGGGTTTATTGTCGCCACTGTGTAAGGCCAGGTTAATGATGCGAGGTGGTGTGTAGGCTTTCTTAAACTGGTCGCGCACGAGCATTAGCTTGGGCTGTAAGCGTTTATCAAGCTCAACTGCAATGACAATACCCACTTCACCATTATTTAATTCGACAATACTACCGACCGGGTAGATCCCCAGGCATTGTATAAATTGTTCGACGAGTTCACCATCGAACATTTCGTTGCGCCAGTTATACATATTTTTTAATGCTTCCGTACTGTTGATGCTGTCACGGTGGTTATAACTGGAGGTAACGGAATCATAGACATCAATTATGCCGACAATACGCGCAAAATAGGTAATATCATCTTCTCGCAGACCTGCAGGGTAGCCTTGACCGTTACTACGCTCGTGGTGAGCGCGTGCGATTTCTATTGCTGTTGCTGGAATTCCTTTGCTAAGCCTAAGTATGTCTGCTCCGTGTTGTGTGTGAGCCTGCATGAGTCTATTCTCTTCTTTGCTGAGAAGGCCCTGTTTTGACATAATTTCTTTGGGAACACGAATCTCACCAACATCATGAAGTAACGCGCCCATACCTATCTCGATTAATTCTTCCTTGTTAAGTCCAAGGTAACGACCAAAGGCAAGCGTCAACGTGCAAACATTAAGACTATGCGCAATAGCATAATCACTGTTATCACGTAGATTATTGAGCAGCACAAGCGCATCGGGGTTGCGTAGAATACTTTCAACCATTCCTGAGACTACTTTACGTGTATTACTTGCCTTGACGCTATGACCTGCACGAATATCGTCAAATAATGTTTCCATGTAAATATTGGCTTCATCACGTAGACGGCCAGCGGGCTTTATTTCTTCTTCAAAGACCGTGAGATAAGGTCGCTGTGATATGTATTCAGTATTTGGGGATTCTGCTGGTTCATCAGTTTCGATTCTTAAAGAAGGTTTTCTGCCGTACTGGTCATCACCTTTTTCAGTATCGATATAAACGTATTTGCAGAGCTGATTTAATTCGCTTAATTCATGATCAGTCGCAATCATGAAACCCTGGAATAGAAACGGTGAATCCAGCCAGGGTCTGTCTAGCTCGCATACAAACATGCCTTTGCGGAGCGCGGTCACTTCAAGTTTTTCTTTCATTATAGGGTTCGCTCCAAACGCACAAAAACGTTCTATTCCTATGATTCTTTTAGCATTAGTGAATAATAAACGCCAGTTAATGTGTTGGAAGTGTGAGCTAATCGGCATTTTGCAATGCGCTTGGTGCAGGACGCAATCTTGAGAACGTATATGATGCAATATTTTATGCTCAAAGCATGATGTTATTTAGCGATAGCGGTATGGCATCAGCTTTGCATTGTAACAAGTAACAATAATATTCAAGGCGGTGCGTTATGAAATGGATAATCTTGTTAGGTATTTTAATGTTTTCTCGTATCTTGTTCGCAGCAACACCGGTACCAACAGAAGCAGAGAAGGAAGCTTGGTTCAATGATGATGCGGAATTTCGTATTGCAGATGTCAATGAGGGTGAATTAAATCTTCTGCCCAATTCAGCAAAAGCATCACTACATAAATCTGAAAACCGGATTAATATCCTGTCAAACAGCACTAAAGATGGTTGGGTAGAGATGATGCAATGTCATCGTGGTCTGGACATTGTGCCGTTGGCACAGTTAGTTTTCCCTGAGTATATTATCCGTGGACTAAAAATCACCAAACAGAAGGCAATAGAAGTTGCGGTTGTGGAAGGTAAGAGTGTGCAAATGGAAAATATATCTCAAGATGCTGAATTATGTGTTGCCATGCAAATAAAGGCACTGCATAAAGAGCTGAATGGGCAGTATTCATTGAAAAATGGTCCTTATCAACGGCGTTTCCTGGATGGTTACTATCCTATGCATCTTGAATTGGTCATTGATTATCGTCACGCTAACATTAAGCCGGTCGCTGTTCATCCGACTGTACAGCCAGGTATGAAAGTAGATGATGATAAGAACGTGTTAATGATCAATGTGGATTTTGAGGGAGTGCTGCGTACGCGGGTTTTATTTTCGAAAATTTAGGTTTATTTAAGTTGAGAAAGAAGAAGGGTAGAGCATCCACGCCCAAGGTTGGCCATCCTGGACAGCGGCTAGCATTTTTTGTCGTCGTTGTAGTGAGTTCGATAATCTTGAGTGTGCGGATTTCTTATTTTGGTTGTGATCAGCATCAAATTTTTTTAGCCGTTGCAGGAGACGGTGAATATCTTGTTTTAATACGGCCTCGGTAGGAACGCCCGCGCTAAAACTTTTTATCCAAACGTTTTTGTTGATTACAATGCTCAAATTAAATCCAGTAAGCTCAGAACGACATATTATCTGCTGCATCGTTACCATATCGTTGAGGGCAGATGGATACCAGTCAGAAGCAATCGATTTTTTTTGTAGGACAACGCCTACAGTTGCTTGCATTGTGTCGATTGATGATTAAATTCTATCAAACCAATCCACGATATGTTCTTCAAATTGTTCAATGTGGATGAATTGTTCTGAAATTGTTTTGCCACGTACGGATATGCCAGCAAGATGTATTGCGTCAGGATTACCACTGACGAGTGGGTGCCATGAAAGCAGTGGTTTTCCTTCTGCCAGACGTCGATATGCACAACTGGGGGGCAGGGAGGTTGAGTTGAGCACGGTCCTGGCGTCCAGCACTAAACATTCGGGAACTAGTGATTTGCGTTGTGGGTAATTTTCACAACGGCAAGACGCATCATTCAGTAGGCGACAGGCAACATTGGTAAAATGGAGTTCACCGGTATCAATATCCTCAAGTTTATTCAGACAACAGCGTCCACAGCCATCGCAGAGAGATTCCCATTCTTCCGCTGTCATTTGCTCCAGGGTTTTGGTTTCCCAAAAAGGTTTGCTTTGTGTGTTCATATAGATAGAGTATGCCACGAACGGGTTATATTTGTGTGTTGATAATGAAAGATACCTTGCTTGACTACCTGGATGTTGATCTCGAGATAATTTCGATTGGTTGTAATCCGTCACCCTTATCGGTTGAATCACAGTGTTACTTTGGTAATCCACGAAATCGCTTCTGGAAGGCGCTAAATGAATCAGGGTTGATTGATGAAACGTTTGTTCCTGAAAAGAAATCTATGCAGGTGTTATTGGATAAATATCGAATTGGTTTTACCGATGTTGTAAAACGAACGACAGCAGGCGTGTCGGATCTTAAGGCTGCTGATTATAAGCAATGGTCACCACGGTTGAAAGAAAAATTACTGCATTATCAACCTAAGCTCTGCTGGTTTCATGGTAAGGTGGCCTATCGGAATTTTATGAAGTATACAGGTGAGAAGGACTCAATAGCAGATTGGGGTTTACAGCAATACCAAATTGGTGGAGCGAAGGTATACGTGACACCGAATCCAAGTCCTGCTAACGCCGTTTATTCCCTCGATGATCTGATAGACTGGTACGGTAAGTTAAAAACTGAATTAAATGAAAGATAATTAGCATGAAATATTGATTATGAAGACATCATCGCCAAATCCAATAACAAGATTGATTAATGCAACCGGTTTTTCTTTGCAAGGCCTGTACGCGGCATTCGTCCACGAGCAGGCATTTCGATTAGAAGTCTATCTGCTTGTTATTCTTATACCATTGGCATTTTATTTAGGTGATTCCACGCTTGACTATGCATTGATGATAGCTAGTTGGTTACTGGTGATGATCATTGAGTTGATTAACTCAGCGATTGAAGCGGTGGTAGATCGCTTTGGCGGTGAGCAGCATGAATTGTCAGGTCGAGCAAAAGATATTGGCTCAGCTGCTGTGATGGTAGCCTTGCTGCTAAGCGTGGTTGTGTGGGCGGGCGTGTTAATCCGCTAGTTTTCTCAGCTGTGTGGCGTTAGGTAAGCGTAGCGACAAGAGTGCAGCGATGAATACAAAACCAGTGGCACAATATAGACAAGCAATGAAACCATAGTCTTGATATATCCAACCGGACAGCACCGTGCCCGCAAGACGCCCAGCGGCATTAGCCATATAATAAAAACCGACATTCATCGAAACCTTGTCGCGGTCAGACCATGCCACGATCAAATACGAATGCACGGCTGAATTGATTGCAAACACAAAACCAAAAATAATTAGCCCTGTTAATAAAGAAAGTTGCGTGAAAAAATCATAGTCTAAGGCCAGCGCGATGAGGGCGGGTATCGGCGTTAATATCAATGCCCAGAGTCGGGCGGTTTTTCCACCTGGGCCAAGGCCGTGATGGGTTCTGCGTAATAGACGCGGAGCCGACGCCTGCACAATACCGTAACCGATGATCCATAGGGCAAGGTAGGCACCAACATCTGAGAAACGCCATTCCAGTACGGAATATAAGAACAGTGGTAGCGCAATGACAAACCATATATCGCGTGCGCCAAACAAAAAAAAGCGTGCTGCCGATAGCCAGTTAATCTCTGCATGATTAGAAAATACCTGGCTGAATTTTGCCTTGGTCTTTAATTTACCCAGGCCTGATGGTAACAAAAAGATTGAAAGGATAAGCACGATTAATAGTGTTCCAGAAAGTGCGGCTAACGCGCCTCTGAATTCAAGTTGTTGCAAAAGAAGTGCACCAAGAAAAAAACCCAGACCCTTTAACGCATTTTTTGAGCCGGTTAAGATTGCGACCAATTTAAATAAGGTTGTTGAATGGCCTTGATCGGGTAATAAGGTTTTAATGCTGGCTTTGGCGGACATTTTGTTTAAGTCTTTGGCGATGCCAGACAGTGCCTGAGCAAACATAACGTAGATAACGGATAACCAACTATCCGGCACCATGAGCATGGCGAGTGCTATAACTTGTAATGCCATACCAATATGCATGGTCATGTTCAGGCCAATCCGGGTTCCTAACCAACCACCTAACAGATTTGTAACAATGCCAAAAAATTCGTAGAACAGAAATAACAGAGCCACTTCAAGGGGAGAATAGCCAAGCAAGTGAAAGTATAAAACGACTAACATACGGATAGCACCGTCGGTCAGAGTGAAGGCCCAGTAGCCCCCTGTGACGATGAGGTAATGTCGTAGCCCAGTCTCCATATTGTTTACAGGCTTTTGGCGATCTTCGCCGCGAGTTCCATCATTCGATTGACATACCCCCACTCGTTGTCATACCAGGCAAGTACCTTAACCTGTGTGCCATCAATGACCATGGTTGATGGTGCATCAATGATCGATGAGCGCGGATCATTGCGGTAGTCAACAGAAACCAGTGGACGTTCTTCATAACCGAGTATGCCGGGTAAGGTAGTGTTGGCGGCGTGTTTAAAAAGCGTATTGACTTCTTCAGCAGTTGTTGCGCGTTGTGCCTCAAAAACAAAATCGGTGAGTGAGGCATTTAATAACGGCACGCGCACCGCAAGCCCGTTAAGACGGCCTTCTAATTCAGGGAAAATCTTGGTGATCGCTTTTGCTGAACCAGTTGAGGTTGGAATCAGAGATTCACCACAGGCACGGGCTCGACGTAGATCGCTGTGACCTTTGTCAACAATCGTTTGGGTGTTGGTAATATCATGAATAGTCGTCATACAACCATGACGAATACCTAGGCCCTCATGCATCACTTTGATTACCGGTGCGAGACAATTAGTTGTACAGGAGGCCGCAGTAATAATGTTGTGTCGCGCTGGATCATACTTATCGTCATTAATGCCATACACAATGTTGATTGCCGGTTCTGGAACGGGGGCTGAGACAAGCACTTTTTTAATGCCAGCATCAAAATAGGGCCGGAGGCTTTGCTCAGTTTTAAATTGCCCAGAACATTCAATAACAAGATCGATAGCCATGTCATGCCAATTTACATCAGATGGATTGACGTGCGACGAGTAGCTGATATGTTTTCCATCAACAATAATCGCGTCGTTCTCATAGCAAATATTGTGATCCCAGCGACCATGTACCGAATCAAATTCAAGCAGATGTGCCATGCTGCGGCTGTCACCCGCTATTTCATTGATGTGCACGATCTCGTAGGCACTGTTATCGAAACCGGCGCGAAAGCCAAGTTTTCCCATACGGCCAAAGCCGTTAATTGCGACACGAATAGTCATAGTAAATTCCAGATTAGGTTTATGTTGTCATTAGGCGCAGCAGTTAGCGCCAGGACGATTTGGCATATCAACAAGAAGTTGCCGATCGTTTAAAAAGGGGCTGATGTCTGAATTAGCTTGCCAGGTTTCTTGCAGGATAGTCTCAATCCATTCAGGTAAATCAGGTTGCAGCCGGTAGTGGACCCAAAGCCCTTCACGACGACCTAACACCAAACCGCTATCTCTCAGTTGCGCAAGGTGACGAGATATTTTGGGTTGAGATAAGGCTAATGCATGGGTTAGTTCACAAACGCAGAGCTCAGTATGCTCAACCAGCAACATAAGGCTGCGTAGACGCGTGTTGTCGGCAAGCAGTCGAAATAAATGGTCAGGGCTTATCATCATGGGTTATTATATACGATTACCCATATATATAGCCAACCATATATTGGGTGGTTAAACAATATATTAGGGTTTTACCGTAGCATGACAAATCAATTTATTTCAGATTCACTTATTACATGCCCGGGCTGTGGTCATGTAGAGAAAGAAACCATGCCGACAGATGCATGCCAATGGTTTTATGAATGCAAAGCCTTTGGTGAGCTATTGCAGCCCAAGCAGGGGGATTGCTGTGTGTATTGTTCGTATGGCAACGTACCATGTCCACCTATCCAGCAGGGTGCTGAGACAGAGTGTTGTAATAAAACTTAAGGTAGGGCACTGCAGTCCGCTAGAAAATCGATGACCTCTGACTCAGGTTTGAAACCACTAAAGCGGCCCTGTTCTTCGCCACCAATAAAGACAATCACAGTAGGAAAACCGCGTAATCCGTAACGTCCAGCAAGGTGCATGTTGTCATCGACTTCGATTTTGGCAAGGGATACCTCTTCTCCTGATTGACGGGCAATTTTTTCTAATACCGGTGTCAGTGCTCGACAAGGGGGGCACCACTCAGCCCAGAAATCAACGATGATGGGGGTACGACTGGGGGCATTAATCACGCGCTGTTCAAAATCATTTTCGCTGACATCAAAGATTACTTTTTCATCAATTTCCATTAAAACTGTCCTGATTTTCGTTGCAGTGGGGCATTGTACGGGAGGCTATTTTTTGTGCAAATAAGGCCGTCCTGACGGCTAAAAAATATCTATAAAAATGAAATAATGTCTTTAACAGTAATGACCTGCGTGGTCTTGGTAAGATTTCACCTCAAGCTAAACAGCTAAGTGGTTAAGAAAAATCTATTTGGAACAGCGGGTTACGTGATGTTACAATTGTTAACAATTTAGAAATAATAATAACTATCGACATAATAGTAACGAGCCGTATTGGGAGTTCAACGTGAGCAATATAGATTTAACCCAGCCAAGGCCAGGTCACTGGTATATAAACCGAACTGGAAAACTACTAAAAGTAAAAATGCTGATGCTTGGTGATTCAGGAACAGAAGCGGTGCTTATACAGTACGTTGAAGGCTCAACAATCACTATCAGTATGGCTGATTGGGATTGCCTTGATTTGGTTGTGCCACGTTACAATCAGGGCCAGGTTGTATTAGAGTCTGAACAATCTTTTTAAGTTAGCCGGTTTTATCAAGCGCATTTTGCCAACAAATTTGCCGGTCTGCGGCGTCTTGCGTGGTAATAAGCGAGTGGTTTTCCATGTCTGAACGGTCTCTGGTTGGGTCATGTTTTAATATCAAATGTGACAAGCATTCTTCTTTTGTCACAGTACTGTAATATCTGGGTCATAGAATCCCCTCTATGAAAATTCAATCATGTCCTATGCAAAAGGTGAGCTGATCATGATGAAGCCCAAGGTATTACTGGTTGAGGACGAAGCACCAATCCGTGAGATGATGGGATTAGCGCTGAGTAAAGCTGGCTACGTCATATATGAAGCAGAAGACGCGCATGTCGCTCGCTTGCGTATAATGGACGATCTTCCCGATATCATGGTTGTTGACTGGATGCTGCCTGGTGAAAGTGGAATTGATCTTGTTAGATCAATTAAATCGGAGAAACTCACTAAAGAGATCCCGGTCATTATGGTGACAGCACGTGCTGAAGAAGATGACAGGGTAAGGGGACTGGAAGTGGGCGCGGATGATTATCTCTGTAAACCCTTTTCGCCAAAGGAATTGGCTGCTCGTATTAAAGCTATTTTACGCAGAACCAACCCACAACTAACGGATGCCCCTATTGAGGTTCATGGTTTACGGATTGAACCAGATAGCCACCGTGTGTTTGCTGACGACAAACCACTTGAACTAGGTCCGACAGAGTTTCGTATTTTACATTTCTTTGTAACTCACCCTGAAAGGGTTTATAGCCGAAGTCAAATCCTCGATTTTGTTTGGGGAAATAATGTTTACATTGAAGAGCGTACAGTTGACGTGCACATTCGTCGTCTGCGTAAGGCACTGACGCCGGTGTATAATGATTTAGTACAAACGGTACGTGGTGCCGGTTATCGATTTTCTACGCGGACATAACCTTGAATCGTATTTGGTCTGAAGAATTCTGGCGACTGATTTTTTTATTAGTCGTCGTGCTCCTTTTAAACTTTATGTTTGGAAATTTTTTCCTCTGGCTATCAATGGGGCTTGGTGCCTATCTTGCCTGGCATCTGTATCAGCTGAATCGCCTTTCAGATTGGATGGAACGACGCTTAACGGGTGATGCTCCAGAGGGTGATGGAATATGGGAAGACGTATTCATGCGTCTTTATCGTTTAAGATTACGTAATAAACGACGACATAAACGTCTTGTAAAGCGGCTTGCACGTTTTCAGGAAGCTGCTCAGGCGATGCCTAATGCTATTGTGGTGCTGGATCAGGAAAACAGCATTGTGTGGTGTAATAGTGCGGCGACAAGAATGCTGGGTATACATACCAAACATGATCTTGGGCAACGCTTATTAAACCTTGTACGCCACCCTGAATTAGTTAGTTACATCGCTGATTCGGACTATGAAGAACCATTGCTGATGGTATCGCCAGTCGATAAAACACGAACACTTTCTATCAGGTTAGTTGCCTATGGCGCGAGTCAAACCTTGTTGGTCGGGCGAGACATTACACGTCTGCAGCGATTGAAGCAGATGCGTCGTGATTTTGTGGCCAATGTGTCACATGAAATGCGCACTCCACTGACCGTGATTAACGGTTATGTGGAGATGATGCGGGATGATAATTCATCATCAAGTGACGCTAACCTGACAATGTTAACCCGCATAGATGAACAGGCAACGCGGTTACAATCGATTGTTGATGACCTGTTGCAGTTATCGCGACTTGAATCTGCAAGCCAGAGTAATATTAATGACACCATTAATGTCGCTGCCATCATCGATAATATTGTTAGTGATGCCAAAGAATTATCAGGAAAGCAACAGCATAATTTTACGCTCGATATTGACCACTCATTAAATTTGCAGGGAAGTGAAATAGAGATACGCAGTGCATTTTCAAATCTTATTTTTAATGCGGTTCGTTATACACCTGAAAAAGGCACGATCAACATAACCTGGTGTAAAGATGCTAATGGCGCTCATTTTTCAGTTAGTGATACAGGAGTGGGTATCCCCGCACAACATATTGCACGGCTGACAGAGCGGTTTTACCGAGTAGATGTGGCGCGATCACGTCATACGGGCGGAACAGGTCTGGGCTTAGCTATCGTGAAACATATTCTTCAACGACATAACGCTTCATTACGTATAAAGAGTACAGTAGGCCAGGGTAGTGAGTTTCGTTGTAATTTTATTGAAGAAAGAGTTGTTGTTAATAGCAGTCATTAATGTCACAAAAACGTCATAAATAGTTCATAACGTCGTCACACGGGTTAGACAGAATAGCGACAGTTATATAAATCAATACCATCAAAATATCCGCTTTTTAAGGAGCGTACTGAAATGAAAAAATCTGTAATCGCGTTACTGTCATTGTGCAGTGTATCTTTTATGGCTGGTGGTGCTCATGCAGAATCTGGCGTGGACACAAACTTACCAGTTTACAAGCACGCTAGTGGTGTTTCTGGAAACATCTCAAGCGTTGGTTCGGATACCCTGGCTAATTTAATGACACTCTGGGCTGAAGAGTACAAACGTCTTTACCCGAATGTGAACATTCAAATTCAGGCGGCAGGTTCTTCAACTGCACCACCTGCATTGACTGAAGGAACATCAAACTTTGGTCCAATGAGTCGTAAAATGAAAAATAAAGAACTGGAAGCGTTCGAAAAACGTTTTGGTTACAAGCCTACTCCAATTAAGGTTGCGATTGATGCCCTGGCGGTATTCGTTCATAAGGACAACCCGATTGAAGGTATGACTATTCCTCAGGTTGACGCCGTTTTCTCAAGAAACCGCAAGTGTGGTGCTAATGAAGATATCGTTCGTTGGGGTAAGCTGGGTATGACGGGTGCATGGACAAGTCGTAATATCCAGTTATTTGGACGTAATTCGGTTTCTGGTACCTACGGTTACTTCAAGAAGAAGGCACTGTGTAAAGGTGACTTCAAGTCTAATGTAAATGAGCAACCTGGTTCAGCATCAGTTGTACAATCGGTAACGGCTTCAATTAACAGTATTGGTTATTCTGGTATTGGTTATACGACATCGGGCGTTAAGGCAGTGGCATTAACTAAAAAGCCAGGTAAACCATTTATTGCAGCGACTAAAGAAAATGCAGCGAATGGCACTTACCCGCTATCACGTTACCTGTACGTTTACGTAAACAAGCATCCTAATAAAGCGCTAGCGCCATTAGAACGTGAATTTGTAAAAATGATTTTATCGAAGGTTGGTCAGGAAGTAGTTGTAAAAGATGGCTATGTTCCACTTTCTAATAAAATTGTTGAGAAAGAGTTAGCTAAATTAAACTAAATGATTGTTTAGTTAGCGGTTCAAATTAAGGCCTCGCATTAGCGAGGCCTTTTTTTTGGTTTATAACAATTATTAGCATGTCACGATAATGTCATTTCGCTGACATTAATACTTCATAATTCGATCATCTATATGTCATATCAGCTTTTCATAATACTGTTTCTTATTTACTACATATGTTTTATTTTGGAGACAAGTATCATGGCAAAGAATAATTTTAAGCTAACCACGTTGGTTACAGTGGGTTTGCTGAGCACCATGACTATGCAGGCGCAGGCATCTGAAAAAGAATTGCTGGACGTTTTGCTGGAGAATGGTGTTATTAGTAAGGGTCAGCACAAGGCGCTAGAAAAGAAATACACAAAAAAAGCTGCTGCAAAGGTCAAGACCAAGGGTGGCGTAAAGGTTAAGAGTGAAGATGGTGACTTCGCATTCCAGTTTGGTGGCCGTGTGATGGTTGACGCTGGTTATGTTGATGAAGATGTTGCATCACATGATTCAGGTACGGAATTCCGTCGCTTGCGTATGTTTGCCAAAGGTACACTCTATAAGGATTGGGGTTACAAGGTACAGGTTGATTACTCAGATGATGCGCTTGCTATTAAAGATGCATACATTAAATACAAGCCTTACGGTGTGACGATTGGTAACTTCAAGCAGCCTATCAGTCTTGAAGAGCTGACCAGCTCCAAGTACATCACCTTTATGGAACGCTCGTTGCCGACTGTGTTCGCTACCAGCCACCGCATCGGTCTTGGTATCAACAAAGGTGGTTCTAACTGGAGTGCCGCTGCCAGCATCTACGGCGGTAATTCAGGAGATGATGAGGATGGCCAGGAAGGTTACGGCATCGGTGCCCGTTTCACGTTTGCACCTATTGCACAGAAGACAAAGGCTGTTCACCTGGGTGTTGCCTTTGCTCAGGAAGAGCCACTGGATGACGGTGACGATGTACGTTTCCGCCAGCGTCCAGAATTCCACGCTACAGGTACCCGTATCGTTGATACAGGAACAATCAGCAACGTGGACGACATCACCAAGGTTGGTCTTGAAGCAGCAGCGGTCTTCGGTCCGTTCTCATTACAGGCTGAACACTTGAGTGTCGATGTTTCTCGCGATAGCGGTTTTGATGACTACGACTTCGATGGTTCTTACGTCAGTGCCAGCTTCTTCCTAACCGGTGAATCACGTCCTTACAGTGCCAAGAAGGGCAAGTTTGGTCGCGTTAAGCCTAAGTCAAAATCAACCGGTGCCTGGGAACTGGGTCTGCGTTACAGCACACTCGACCTGGATGACGGTGCCCTGCAGGGTGGTGAGGCCGACAACGTGACGGTAGGTGTTAACTGGTATGTGAACCCTCATGTACGGATCATGGCTAACTACATTGACGTCGATGCAGAACGTGCCGGTGTCAATGACGACCCAAGTATCTTTGCAGTTAGAACACAGATTGACTTCTAATAAGGTATAAAAAAACAAAGCCAGGGAAGGCAGCTGTTTCTCTATTTGTGACCGCTCATCGTAATGGTGAGCGGTTTTTTTATTTAGCGTAACGCTAGCAGGCGATGGGCGAGCACGAATGTTTATGACAGTGTGCAATAATTAACCAACTTTTTGTCATATTCCTGTCATATTATGAGCGTACTCTCTCGCAATGCATGCATCTCAGACATTCCGAAACCTTAAAGACCAATCGCTTCGTGGCGTTGTAACTTTGGGCGGCAACTTCGTAATAGTTGCTATCTTATTGATATTTATATATTTATTATATGTTGTGGCACCCATGTTTGAATCTGCTGAGGCAAATTCGGTCGCCAGTTACCCGTTACCCGGCGAAGGTAAAACCCTGTCATTAGCATTAGAAGAGCAGAACGAGGTTGGCGTACGTTTTACCGATGCCGCGCAGGCGGTGTTTTTCAGTGTCGAGACGGGCAAGATCAACAA
>Ga0316207_10003095_pt1 | contig 15923 bp, 12 predicted proteins | sample 6weekpyrite_MG_FD_204943 | JGI IMG/M metagenome (GOLD analysis project Ga0316207, IMG submission 204943) | Microbial mat bacterial communities from mineral coupon in-situ incubated in ocean water Damariscotta River, Maine, United States -... | ecosystem: Environmental > Aquatic > Marine >... | reverse complement strand
CCCATGGTGCAGAGCATGGTCACTACATGCCTGAGCATGGCGGTGTCGATTTGCAGGACTTCACGCATCATTCTTATATGTTAAATCATATGCATCCGTCTTCGATGTGGCACTATGAGGGTGTCAGCTACAATTAATTGGCTCTAGCTTTTTCTGGGGTGTCCCGGTAATTTTGGGGCGCCTTTTTTTGATAGTGAAGTGTGAAAGCCTGAAGAGATTGGGGCTGCTGAGTAGAGAATAGCTGGGGGTGATTGAATACCCCCTTTTGTTAATAGTTTTGTCGTGCCGTTTTATTTTTCAGAATCTAGTAAGCTGGTGATGAGTTTAATGCCTTGAGTGATGTCATCGCCCAGTGGGATAGCCTCTACTCTAACAATATCATCAAAGTAAATTGATGAGGACTTTCCACCAATAAAAACCGGTAGTTTTGTCAATTCCGCCAGGTGCTCAGTAGGGTCAAGTAAGGTCTTTATCTTGGTGCGGTTAGAGCCTGAAAGTACGATGGCTTCAAATTTTGAACGAGCCGCTGCCAGCGCGACTTCTTCAATCGGCATGTTAGCGCCTAATATGGTGAGTCGAAAACCCCTCGATTGCGCAGAGAGTGAGAATAGTAGCAGGCCGTTTTCATGGTATTCACCGGGGAGGCAGGCGGCGAGGATATGTCGTCCGTCTGTATTGGGTGAGCCGTGATGAAAACGGGCTCCCAGTTTGTTTCTTAAGAACACCCCAAAATAGTGCTCTTCCGCGATGCTGCCTTCCTTTGTTTCCCAGCGGCGACCAAGCTCTGTCAGCAGCGGTATGATTAATTTCTGTATCGCGATTTCGACCGGGTATAGGGAGAGCGCTTCATTATAGGTGCTGTTTAAGGCATCTTCATTAAAGCTACGAATCGCCGACAGCATTTTATCAATAAAGACACTCCACGAGTCAGTTTGATTTTGCTTCGAAGGTGTCTGGCGCTGTTTTATGCCTTTGGCGAGTAAGTTAACCACTTCATTGATTGAGTCGATATTTTCCTGGGTCTAGAGGCGGTGGCCTTTTGGTGTGCGGGTTGGTTTAATCAGGCCATAGCACTTTTCCCAGGCCCTCAAGGTGATTGCGTTAACGCCTGTTAGGCTGACAACGGTGCGAATCGGAAATAGATCTTGAGGTTTGACCTGCGCTGAGCGAACACTAGCGCCAGATATAGTTATTAGGCTAGTGAATCTGGCCTCGAAGTATGGATATGCCACAGATGCGCTAATATTTGTAGATCAGGGTGCCAATAAAAATCGGGTGGAAGAATGAATGGCTAGGCTAGATTTCGAGCATGAGATTGCGTTGCTTTTCTGACATTATATTTTTCCATTGAACAGCTCTTTTTTTAGCCTCTGATATTTCGGCGGGGGACATGCGTACTTTTAACTTATCTAGTCGTTGGCTAGCGGCATCACTCCCTTCAACCGGTTGCGCGCTGGCAAGCATCAGCCATTTACAGGCTTCAATCAGGTTCTGTTCACCGTGGTCGTCGTTGCTAAGCGCAAGCCCTAATTTATACTGCGCTTCGGGGAACCCTGATTCTGCAGCACGTGCATACCATTTTAAGGCTTTGCTGAGATCCTGTTCGGTGCCTTGCCCTAATGCCATCATCTCCGCGAGATTAAATTGCGCGTGGGCATTACCATTGTTAGCAGACTGTTTGTACCAGTAAAAGGCCTGGTCATAATCCTGATCTTTTCCACGACCATTGTCGTACATCAGGCCAAGTTGCAGTTGTGCGCCAGCATTACCTGCCTGCGCCAGAAGCATAAACTCATTAAATGCAGTTGTGTAATCCTGTTTGTTGTAAGCATCGATGCCGGTTTGAAGCTCCGCGTGAGCTAATGTAGTTGTCAGAAAAGTAAGGCCTGAAAGGGCAAGTGTGAGCAAGCATTTCATGTAAACCTCTATAAAATATGAGTATGGCGTTTGTTAAATTATATTGGTTTGATTGTGACGCGTGAATAGAGTTCCACTGTTAAATATATTTATTTATTTTTTGATAGATTATTAATCTTGTGTGTTCTTCAATGACTTCGTTTGGCCCAGATGCAGATGTTGTTCGTTGCAAGAAAGATGAAAATGATCACCACAGCATCCATCAAGACCCCAGCACGTTAATTAAACGTAAGGAGAAAAGTGTGCCCTGAATTAGAAACTGTTCTGGCCTCTAGTAGTCATGCCTTTACCCCAATAATTCTTTACAAAATTGCCGCACTAATAACCACTAAATTAGTGCTTGTATTATTGTTTTTGCAGGCATAGAATTAATCCATGGACGGTGGGAGAGAGCGTAAGCCTTTCGCGAAGATACCTGAACCCTGAGACCTTAAACTCAATCCCACCGCCCTCAGTTTACCCATCTTAAACAGGAGGTAAATTATGTTCATGTCAATCGTCGCAATGACTGTCACAGCCGCTGTTATTCTGGGCCTGTTCACCGCATCCGTGGTGTTTGGAATACAGGCGCTTCCTTATGTGCTATTAGCGATAGTTGTAGCGCTTATCTGGGTTAAAAGAAGTGCACCAGAGAGCGAGGCTATCGCAGAAGAGCATCTTCACGTTAACCAGCATTAACCACTCGTAAACAAAAGCTGTTGGGCATGCTCAACAGCTTTTTAGCAAACCCTTCCTGATGTAAAAGCCAGTTTTTTATATGTGTTTCATACCTTAATCGCCATTAAGAGTATTTCAAGCACAGTTAAACGCTGTGATGGTCCTTTCTCATGCCTATTTGTGCATTATTTACATTGAACTCATAGAGTTAGTTCGCCACAATGGTGAGGATGTTGGTACGCCTATCTTTAGCTGGGCGGGGTGCTGTGTTTTATTTTTGGACTGGGTTTGCTAAGGGGGGGGATGGTGATGCATTGCCAGTGCAAATGCACTTAATCAATGAAGGCCAGTTTAATGGGTTGTTTGGGGTTTCAAGTTATATGGAAAGGGTAGTACCCCCTTTTTATTTTTTTAAAAAGGCGAGGAGAAATGAATCAAACAAATAACTTCGGCTTTTTAGCGCAGCACGACGAACTATTAGTGCGTCTGGCGCAAACAGCTGAAACCTGTTTCGCACCAGACCCCAATACCACTTTAATTAAAATGCGCCAGCTGGGAGAAGAGTTAGCTAAAACTATCGCCTCCAGGGTTGGGATTGAAAGTGGTCGTGAGGTCAGTCAGCTTCAGTTATTGCGTGATCTGGACTACACCCTCAGGCTTGATGCGCAGGTGAAAGATGCTTTCCATACACTGCGAAAGTTGGGTAATCCCGCCGCCCACGATATTACGTCATCAACCCATCGTGATGCGCTAAAGTCGCTACAGGTAGGTCATGCGCTCAGTTCCTGGTTTCACATGCTGTATGGTGGCGAAAAAGCCAAAGGCTTTACTCTTAAGGCCTTCATAAAGCCCCAAGATCCATCAGAGCACGTCCGACAGCTAGAAGAGGCGTTACTCGAAGCACAAAAACGAAACAAAACTGCGGAAGATAGACTGGCCCATGCAGAGCAATTAAAAGCCATTGAAGCCGATAAGGCTGAAGCTGAAAGCAAGCGCGCCTCAGAAATGGCCGGCGAGAGTAAGGTCTGGGAAGAGTTGGCAACCGAGCACGAAGTCAAACTCTCCGAATATCGTAGCAAGATGGAGGCGGCTAACTCTCAGCACCAGCAACACTTTGTCGAGCTGAAGCAAGAAGAACAAGCTCAACAAATCCGCCGTATTGAAAAATCTACTCTGCGTCTAAGCGAAGCAGAAACCCGAGTGCTGATCGATCAACAATTGATCGAAGCAGGGTGGGCCGCGGATTCAGTCAATTTACGCTACAGCAAAGGTGCTCGCCCCATTCCCAATGCAAACCGTGCTATTGCCGAATGGCCAACTGAATCTGGCCCAGCGGATTATGTATTGTTTATGGGGCTGACGCCGGTAGCAGTGGTAGAAGCAAAAAAGAGTGCCAAAAACGTCTACGGTGCGATTGACCAGGCTAAACGTTATACCAAGGGCCTGCGCAATGAATCGGGTATTGAGATCGAAACTACCTATGGTGAGTTTAAAGTGCCGCTTGCTTTTGCTACCAACGGTCGTCCCTATTTAAAACAACTGGAACAAGAGAGTGGCACCTGGTTTCTGGATGTGCGTGATAACACCCACCGTCGCAGAGCCTTAAAAGGCTGGTATAGCCCCCATGAGATAAAAGCCTATCTACGTCAAATGCCCCAGCAGGCGGAGGTTGAGCTGGATCAAATGGATTTTGGCTATCACCTCAAACTGCGTGACTACCAAATCAGCGCCATCAAGGCGACAGAAGAGGCTATAAAGCAGGGTAAACCCTGCGCGTTACTCGCCATGGCCACCGGCACGGGTAAAACCAAAACTGCCATCGCCATGCTCTATCGCTTGCTTAAATCAGAACGCTTTCGCCGTATTCTTTTTCTGGTGGATCGATCCGCCCTGGGGATACAGGCCAGTGATGATTTCTGTGAAGTGCGACTGGAAAATCTCAATACCTTTGCTGACACGTTTGACGTCATGGGCATGGAGCAAAACAAACAACCCAAAGCCAAGCCAGAAGACGACACCAAGGTGCATGTGGCCACCGTACAGGGCCTGGTCAAACGCATTATGTATCCTGGCGATAACGACAATCGCCCTGGCGTCGGTCAATACGACTGCATTGTCGTTGATGAATGCCATCGCGGCTACCTGCTGGATCGTGAATTGAACGATGCCGAATTAATGTTCCGTGATCAAAAGGATTATCAATCAAAATACCGCCAGGTTATCGACTATTTCGACGCGTTTAAGGTTGGCCTTACCGCTACTCCGGCTGCGCATACTACCGATATCTTTGGCGCACCGGTCTTTACCTACAGCTACACCGAAGCCGTGCTGGATGGCTATCTAAATGATCATTTGCCGCCTATTCGCATTCACACCAAGCTGGCCGAGCAAGGCATTAAGTATGGCGTAAATGAGCCGGTAAAAATCTATAACGCAGAAAACACCAATATCGAAATCTACAATACACCCGATGAGCTCAACTTTGATGTTTCTGAGTTTAACCGCAAAGTCATTGCGCCAGAGTTTACCAGGGTAATCGCTAAGTGGTTGATTGAGAGTGATTCAATTAATCCCTATTCCCCGGCCAAAACGCTAATTTTCTGCGTTACCGACAAGCACGCCGACGACGTGGTTGAGGCGCTAAAAGAGGCGATAGAAAACTACCATGGAGAGGTGGATGATGACGCCGTGCAAAAAATCACTGGTGCTAGCGACAAGCCACTAGAGAAGATCCGCAGCTATAAAAATGACCGCCTGCCCAATATCGCTGTCACCGTTGATCTGCTCACGACTGGCGTTGACGTGCCCACCATCAGCAATCTGGTTTTTTTGCGTCGGGTTAACAGTCGCATACTGTATGAACAGATGCTGGGCCGGGCCACTCGCCTTTGCCCGGAGATCGGCAAGGGCCCATTTCGCATCTATGATGCGGTGGATATCTACAAACAGCTGGAGAAGGTCAACACCATGAAACCGGTGGTGACCAAGGTCGATATCAGTTTCCACGAGCTGGAACAAGAGATCACCCAAACCGATGCCCCCGATCTGCAAGCCCTGGCCAGAAAGCAATTTATCGCCAAACTACAGGTGAAAAAGAACTACCTCAGCGATGAGCAGGCTGACAAATTTGAAACCATCGTCGGTAAACCACCCAGCGAGTTCGCCAAAGAACTTAAAACCATGCCGTTGGAAAAGGTGGCGGAATGGTTTACCCAGAATCCAGGTTTGGGCGAATTGCTTGATGCAAAAGTGACCGGCGGTAGTGGTTTTAGGCCACCGGTTGTTTTGCATGATGGTGATGATGAAGTCACTCATACCAACACAGGTTATGGCGAAGGCCAAAAACCTGAAGACTACCTTAATGCCTTTAAAGCTTTCGTCAATGCCAATAGCAATCGTCTGGTCGCTATTCAAACTGTGGTACAAAAACCCTGGGGGCTGACGCGCCAAAGCCTTAAAGAGTTGGCCGTTGAGCTGGATCGCAACCAGTTCCGTGAGAAAGATCTACAAACCGCCTGGCACGAGGTCAAGCAGGAAGAGATCGCCGCTCGCATTATCGGTTTTATCCGTCAAGCGGCCATTGGTGAAGCACTGATCCCCTGGGAATCACGGGTAGACAAAGCACTGGAAACCATCTTAAATAGGCACCCTTGGAAAACACCGCAAAAACAATGGTTAGAGCTGATCGCTAAGCAGATGAAGGCCACCACCATCGTCGACGAGGCCGCCCTTAACCAGGGTGTATTTAAACACCAGGGTGGCATCAAGCGAGCTAATAAATTATTCGAACAACCCATAAGCGAAGTGCTGGAACAATTTAATAAAGCACTTTGGCAATAGCGCACATAAAATAAGACAGCACGAATGAGAAATAACATCGAAATCTACACATCAATCGATGGTGTGGTACGGCTAGATGTGTCACTAGACCAGGATACCGTATGGCTAAGCCAAACACAGATAACAGAATTATTTGGTCGTGAACGCTCCGTTATCACCAAGCATATTAATAATGTGTTTAAAGAAGGTGAGTTGGCGCGTGATTCAGTATGTGCAAAATTTGCACATACTGCTGAAGACGGGAAAACGTACCAGGTTCAACATTAACTATTCACCCCGAGCGTCCCCTTGATGGGAGCAAAGAACGCTTAGGGCTTATCAGGAAAGAAAAAGTAAATGAGCACACAAGAACTGGTCGCCAAACTCTGGAACCTCTGTAACCTGCTGCGCGACGACGGTGTTACTTACCACGAATATATTAACGAGCTTACCTTCCTGGTCTTCCTGAAAATGGTCGATGAAACCAATCAGGAAGGACACATCCCCAAAGGTTACAGCTGGAAAGACCTTGAAGCCTACAACGCCGCCACTCGTCTGGAGGAGTATAAAAAACTACTTATTCACCTTGGCAGCCACGGCTCACAAATTACCCAGGCGATCTATGCCAACGCCAACACGGTGATTCGTAAACCAGCCACCCTCAATAAGCTGGTCACCGAGATCGACAAGCTCGACTGGTATAGCGCCAAGGCCGAAGGCTTGGGGGATATGTACGAAGGGCTGCTTGAGATTAACGCCACCGAAAAGAAATCCGGCGCGGGCCAATACTTCACGCCCCGAGTTCTGATTAATGCCATGGTCGAACTAATGAAGCCAACTCTGGATGATGTGATCGTCGACCCCACCGCGGGTACTGGCGGCTTTTTGATCAGCGCCCACCATTACATTCAAGAGCATAATGATGTGCACAGCCTGAATGAAAAGGCCTACGATAAATACCAGCACGGCACCTTTTATGGCATGGAGTTTGTGCCCGACACCCGTCGCCTGGCAATGATGAACCTGATGCTGCATGACCTGGCCGTGAATGATGAAAACGCCGGTATCATGTTTGGTGACACGCTTAGTAATGAAGGCAAACAACTGCCCGAGGCCAGTTTAGTTCTCGCCAATCCCCCCTTTGGTACTAAACAGGGCGGCGGTCAGCCTACCCGAGATGATCTGGTTCACTACACCAGTAATAAGCAGCTCGCCTTTTTGCACCTCATGTACCACCGTATGCTCAAGCCGGGTGGCCGTGCCGCTGTAGTACTGCCGGACAACGTTTTGTTTGAAGGCAGCACCGGTAAAACCATCCGACAGGATCTGATGGAGAAGTGTAACCTGCACACCATCCTGCGCCTGCCCACCGGCATCTTCTACGCTGCCGGAGTCAAAACCAACGTACTGTTCTTCTCTAAACCCAAAGATCTGAAAAAAGATAAAGGCAATACCAAGGACGTTTGGGTTTACGACCTGCGCGCCAATATGCCGCAATTTGGTAAACGCACTGTGTTTACGCCTAAACATCTGCAAGAGTTTTATGAGGCGGTAGGCAGTGACCTCACCAAGGTAAAGAAAAAGGCAAGAGAAGCATTTGTTCAAAAGCATCAAGACGGCAGCGATGTCGGTGACATCGATACCTGTCGATTAAGATGCTTCACCCGCGACGAAATCCGCAACAAAGACGACTCTCTTGACCTTGCCTGGATACGTGATGACAGCACCGAAGACAGCGCCAACCTGCCTGAACCAGATGTGTTGATTAATGAAGCGCTGGAAGAGATGGCTGGGGCGATGACTGAGATGCGGGCGATTTTGGTGGAATTGGGTGCGGCGGAAGAGGGTGATGAGGTGGGGGTATGAGTGGGTTTCCTTCTTCTTGGAGAGAAGTAGAAATTGGAAGTATTGCCGATGTCATTGGAGGTGGTACACCAAAGGCCGGTGATGCAACAAACTTCGCTGAACCAGGATCAGGCGTTGCGTGGTTAACTCCAGCCGATTTAAGTGGCTATGATAAAAAAGGTATTTCTTTCGGCAAACGCGACCTTAGCTCAAAAGGCCTGGAAACAAGCTCGGCTAAATTGATGCCAAAGGGAACGGTGTTGTTTAGCAGTCGTGCACCAATTGGCTATGTTGCAATTGCTCAAACTGAAATATCAACTAACCAAGGCTTTAAGAGTTTTATTTTTACAAATCACATTGATTCAAGTTACGCGTACTACTATCTAAAAAGCATTAGGCCGTTAGCTGAATCAAGGGGAACAGGTACTACATTTAAAGAGCTTTCCGGGGCGGCAGCGAAAAAGTTGCCGTTTGTGGTAGCCCCCCTCAACGAACAAATCCGTATCGCCAACAAACTCGACAGCCTGCTCGCCAAAGTCGATGCCGCCCAAACACGCCTCGAAAAAATCCCCACCCTGCTCAAACGCTTCCGCCAAGCCGTCCTCGCCGCCGCCACCTCCGGCGAATTGACGCGGGAGTGGAGGGAGGTGAAGATCTTTGATGCAACATTAACATCACTTGGTAATGCTGGTGTAGAAGTGAAGACCGGCCCTTTTGGAAGCGCCCTGCATAAATCGGATTATATTAGTGATGGCATTCCTGTTATAAACCCAATGCACATCAAGGATGGGAATATTTTTCCAGCGAGTGCTATGACAATTTCAAAAGAAAAATTTAATGACTTACTTATTTGGAAACTACAAAAAGGGGATGTGATTATTGGTCGTCGGGGGGAGATGGGTAGAGCTGCGGAAGTCATGTCTTCTGAGCCAATAATGTTGTGTGGTACTGGTTCAATGATTATTAGGGGTAATAAAGAGAAGATTCTTCCATCTTATTTAAGTTTGGTTTTAAGATCGCCTACGTCGATCTCATTCTTTGAAAATAACTCGGTAGGTTCAACTATGGTGAACCTGAATCAAAAAATAATTAAGGCGTTAGAATTTCACTACCCTAGTATCGAAGAACAAAAACAAATCGTCCGCCGCGTCGAATCCCTCTTCACCCTAGCCGACACTGTGGAAAAACAATACCTCGCCACAAAACAACGCCTCGACCGCCTTAGTCAATCCATCCTAGCCAAAGCCTTTCGCGGTGAGCTGGTGCCACAAGATCCTAATGATGAACCAGCGAGTGAGTTGCTGGAGCGTATTCGGGCAATTAAAACTGAAACGGTTAAAGTTGGAAAACGAAAAAAGTCAATTTCCAGCAAGAGAGATGTAATGTCTAAGCGGAAAAAAAATGCTTAAAGAATCGCGTCTTCTCGATCCATCTATGATCCCTTCTGAGCTGTGGGAGCAGTCATCTGGTGTCTTGGTATTGCCGAGTGATTTGTCACAAGCCTACGTTGAAATTGTAGAAACACGAGGATTGCGTGAGCTAGGTACAACGCGCGACCCAGATAAAGGGCCAGTCGGAGGTTTGACAAAAGAGATCGCAGAACAGCATTTCGCACAGGCCTTTGATGGTTCTGCAGCTAGGGCGCTATTGGCTGTGTTAGATCCAAAACAAGAAGCGGGTGCCACCTCGAATACTTTTATTCGCTGTACGGCGGGCAACACTATTAGCCTGACCGATGCGCCATGCGGAGCTGGCGCGGCTGCGTTTTCATTTCTTTGTGCTTTGGCTGAATTGAGGAAGAGAAATATACTGCCGCGATCACCTCTCGATGTTCGCCTTATTGGGGCTGAATTATCTGAACATGCAAGGTGTCTTGCCGAAGAGATGCTTGAACGCGTGACTCCGGCGCTCAACGCTCAGGCGATTTTTGTGACCTCAGAATTTATAAGCTGGGATGTCACAGACCGTATGAGCACCACTGATTTGGTCGCGAAGTGTGTCCGTACATCTTCTGATTCTTCAAGTAAGTTACTTGTAGTTGCTAATTTCAACGGCTTCTTGGAAAAGGGTGGGAAGAGAAAATTAGCAGCGAAACAGTTAGATGAGCTTTTTCGGTATGCATCAGGGGAAGAAAGCTTCGCTGTATGGATTGAACCAGCTATGAACGAAGCTACAGCAGCCGGGGGATTGCTGCCGTGGGTACACAATATGTTCGATTCTGTTTGGAAAAAATTTGGGATACCTAGAAAGCAGCAAGGCGGAAAAGACTCAATATATACTTCTGAGGCTCGCTTTAAATTGCCTCTGCGGCCTTCCGAAACGAGTAGAGTTAACTTGGCTGTGATGCCGATTGAACTCAAAAGGTCATCATGAAAACCAGACCTGGTACATTTGCCGTTCGCGCGGTAAATCAATACAGGCGTCGGGATGTACTTCCATATCTTGGGCTTCGTTACTATTTAGAAAACTCAGCCGCTCGGACAGATCATTGGGCACGGGACGTTTCTGTTGATCTTGTGCTCCAACGAACTGACTCCGGCTACATGAAAGCTAAACATTTTAAGAGCGTTAATGATGATGGTTCGATCAATCATCGAGAGATGTTTCTTCCTGGGCCAAATGAGTCTCTTGCTGAGGCTGTTCTGGTAAACGAATGTGCAAAAGTTGGCCGTGGATTTTCACTTCACAATCGCGTGTTCAGCTATTTTCCTGCGGAGGATAACGATCTTTCCGGTGTGTTCTCGCACTATATGAATGGTTTGAAGGCTCGGCATGTGGCTATATCATCCGTTTGCAAAGAGCAGCCAAATGCAGTTGTTCAATTTTTTGATATCAAACGATTTTATCCCTCAATAAAGACTGAGATTGCTCATCGGGAATGGGGAGAAGCATGTGGCAAGTCAGGGTTATCACCGCGCTTCCAATCACTCGGGGAGAAGTTGCTTTTTGATCATGGCAACGCAAATCAGAATGAGCCTGACAGGATTTTAACGGGGCCAATGTTCAGTCATCTTATCGGAAATCTTGTGCTCGCTAAGGTCGATGAAGCACTTGCTGCAGCATCTGCACAATACTTTAGGTATGTTGATGATGTTGTTCTTGTAGGTACAGCTGATGAAGTTAGGACATCATCAGAGCTTTTGCATAGACTTCTAAATGATCTGGGTTTAGAGCTACATGATGAGAGCTCGGATAAAAGCTTGAGCATTAGGTCGACTGAGTGGTTACAAGGGGAGCATGATTTCACGGACAGTAGTAAACCAGTTTCATGGATGACGTTAGTCGGCGATTTGAAGCGCCTTCTACTTTGGCACCCTGAAAAAACGGATGAGATACGAAATGCTTTGTCCAATGAGGGTTTTCGTATGCCTCTACCTGATTACACAGGGGCAGTAAGAGACAGACGATTTGTGGCTAGGTCGCGTGAACTAATTCAAAGACAGTGGTTCCAAAAAGTTGTGCGTAAGATTTCCCCTGAGACTGTTCTGAATCAGGCGCGGATGCTTCGATCTCAGTATGATCAGGAGCTCCGTCAAGCGCTTGAGCAGCTATCTCAGGTAACTGGCTTTGCTGCCAAACGTATTATGCCAAAAGCTAGGTATTGTATTGGTCGTCTTGCTTATCTAGCAGCACCTGACCGGTTGATTGAGCTTTCGATGGATGCCTCGGAAACCCCCGCGTTCTATTTCCAGTCTGAAGTAGCACGCGCAATCGGTACAGGTGAAATTGACAGGGTCATATCGCTTGGAACTAATGCAGCACAAGCGGTTGCTCAACCGCTACGTATGGCAGGAGGGAATGTGATGCTCTCCCGCGAACCACAGACAACTGTTGAGACCCAATCCTTGGCGGTTTTCTCCATGAATGGAGTATCTGTTGATATTGAGTCAACATTAGTTAAAGAGGATGAGCTGTACCAATTAGCTAATTTGGGCGTAAGTGCGCATATGATGCAGAGCGCTAGCAGTTTTATACGGGAGATCGCATGTCTTCATGGGCTAGCTGATGAGCCGAGGCATGCCAAGGTACTCGATTCAGCATTTGATGAAGCCGAGGAAATTGCCTTAGATGCAATTGAACAAGCACGGCCATCCTTGTCGCTATAACTTATTTTAGGAGAATAGTAATACTATCTGGGGACGCAGTACTTATACCTGCATTAAGTATTGTGCCCCTTGGATCCAAGGTATTTTCCCGACCTCGAAAAGCCGTTGCAAACGCTGATCGAGAATGATTTTGAGCTGTTGATAGGCACCTTTTTTGATGTTTCAGAGATGTGAGGATTAGATGAGTAACGAACCAATATCTATCAAACTCTTTCTTCCAAAAGGTAGCTCAGACCGCCTGCGCGTGGCAGAACTCTCCAACTGGTCAGGCAAAGCCGTCGCCTGCTCAAGAGAGGAGCTAAGTGAACTTTGCAGCCGTGACGAAGCACGCCAACCTGGTGTCTACTTCCTGGTCGGTAATGAACCTGAGACAGGTGAACCGATGGTCTACATCGGGGAAGCAGAAGAACTGGGGAAACGCCTTAAACAACATCTTGGTAAAGAGTTCTGGGTGCAGGTGATTACCTTCTCAAGCAAAGATGAAAATCTCACCAAGGCGCACATAAAATACCTTGAAGGAAAATTGATCGAAGTAGGCCAGCAGACAGATCGTGCCATTATCGCCAACAACCAATCCAGTGGTGCAAAACTACCAGAGTCTGACCAGGCGGAGATGGATGTCTTCCTCTCAAAAATGTTACGTCTGCTACCGGTGATGGGCACCAACACCTTTACCCCATCAGCCACCGAAGAGGTAAAGGCTAAAGACCGTCTTACATGCACCATAAAAGGCCTTGCCGCATACGGCCAAAGAACAGCCAGCGGCTTTGCAGTATTTAAAGGGTCGCAGGCGGTGCTAGAACATCGCCTATCTGCCAAGCGCGCTAAAGTATACCGTGAACGACTGGTTGAAAAAGGAGTGCTAGCACCACTAGACGACCACTATGTATTTTTACGCGACCACGAATTCACCAGTCCAAGTATTGCAGCAACGGTTGTTCGCGGCGGAGCTACCAATGGCTTAAGCGCCTGGAGGGATAGCAAAGGGATAAAGCTCAAAGAACTGGATGAGAAAGGATGATTTTGGCGGGCGACTCGTTAAAAGGGGCCTGAATGACAATGGCCCTTTGCTTCAAAGGGCGCGCCGTAGCTAATGGATCAAAAGAAAAAGTCTTATTATCAAGGCTTGTTGTTTTTAACTGCTTTTTAAATGTATAGGAACGGGTGGTGGCTGATTTCAACCTCATTCCATTTGGCTTTAACCCCGCCGACGAAACGTTCGTCGACGTTGAAGATGTGCCTCGAGGGGCTAAATGCGGCTGTATTTGCCCTGCCTGTAAAACGCCTCTGATAGCCCGGCAAGGGGAAAAGAAGGAGTGGCACTTTGCCCATGCCAGTCGGAAGGTCTATGAGAAGACTCAGAAAGAATGTGAGTTTTCGTTTTATCTATCCGTAAGGATGATGGCCCGCCAGATAATCGGTAACGAGCTAAAAATTAGATTGCCGAGGTACACCGATTCTGTGTCGAAAATTATTCCAGACCTTACTCGCCCCTTACATGAGTCCTTCGTGATTACGGAATCAAAAGAGATATACCTGACCAATGTGGCAGTTGAGACAAACTTTGAAGGTGTGGCTGTTGATATTGTGGGCTTTATTGGCGATTTTAAATTTTCGATCTACTTTACCCATCCGGGAAGAGCTATTCCTCAAGAGCTAAAATCCCCGAAAGATCGTCATTGTGGTGTTATATCAATTGCATTGGATGATTTCCGTAGCGTTATATTTCGCCAGGCCAAAAATAAAAAACAATCATATCAATCTGTGTTGATCGAATATCTGTCAAATGATATTGCTAGCAAAGAATGGATATTTCATCCCCGTTTTCAACGTTGCCATCAGCAAGCGCTGGAGCGATTGGATCTCAAGGCCAAATCACACATAGAAAATCAAAAAAGAAATGGAAGGTGGTCAGAACCAGCTTACGATCTCAGCACCGCCGAGAGGGGGCATTTTACAGCCCCGCCTGAAGAGCAGATTAAACAGCGTGTATTATTTAAATGCGTAAAGTGCAATGCGCAGTGGAAGGGGTGGGAGCCAGGAAGCAGGGTATGTCCTAAGTGCGATACGCATCTATTCTCCAATAGTAAAAAATATCTGGGGGATGATGAGTGAAATCAAGGGGAAAAAATACTTGGTGTGCTAAAGATGAATGAGATGACCGCTGAAACATTCCATATCTCCATCGGTGGTTTCGACGCTTTTCAGATGTCGGTAGTGTTGAAAGATGGTGCCCTGGTGTATGAATACCGTGAATCAATGTACGGCGAGTTACTGGCGTCCAAAACCATAAAACCAACTGAACAACAGTGGCGTGCATTCTGGGGGCAGGTTCGTACTATTGGTGCCCAATACTGGCGCGAAGAGTATTCAAGTGCTGTATTAGATGGCCTTCAGTGGGAGATTGAATTATCTGGTAATGAGTTAGAGGTGAAGTCGTGGGGTTCAAATGCTTATCCGCCTGCTAATAAAGCTTATCCCTCCGAAGCATTTAAACAATTGTTAAAGGCTGTTGGTGAATTATTGGATGACAATGACTTCATTAAGCGCTGGTATTATGACTATGCTGTTGGGGCAGAGTAAACGTATTCTGAGCCTAATTTACTATCCATGGCCTGTGCTGCATTGAGTATACTAAGACAATGAAAAAAGATTACCTGATGATTGATAATAACGCTGCGCTGCTTGAGCTTTGTAAGCAGTTGCAGGGATCTGCATGGTTGGCCGTTGATACGGAGTTTGAGCGCGAGAAAACGTATTATCCTGAGTTGTGCCTGTTGCAAGTTTCTAACGGTGACGTTAGCGCGATCATTGACCCACTCGCCATTACTGATCTTGAGCCTTTCCTGGAACTGCTTTATGACAAGGCGATAACCAAGGTTTTTCATGCGGCGAATCAGGATTTAGAAATTTTATTTCATATGAAGGGGGCTATTCCTGTTCCCATCTTTGATACACAGATTGCCGCGCCGATGTTAGGGTATGCTGAACAGATTGGGTATGCCAATCTTGTGAAGCAGTCTTTGGGTGTTGAGCTGGATAAGGGACATTCACGGACAGACTGGAAGCGTCGGCCGTTATCTAAGGCACAGCTGGATTATGCTATTGATGATGTGATTTATCTTGGGCAGATCTATGAACAGTTTATAAACAAGTTAACAGCGCTGGGTCGCCTGGAGTGGCTGGCCAATGATTTTTCTGCGTTGGCTGAGCCTGAGTTATATCAACCTGAGTCGCAAAAGATGTGGCTTAAAATACGTATGGCTAACAAATTGCGTGGTAACAAATTGGCTGTCTTTCAGCAGTTAGTCGCCTGGCGTGAGATCACGGCACGCAAGGAAAACAGGCCGCGTAATTGGTTGATGCGTAATGAGGTTATTTTCGATATCGCACGTTTGTTGCCTGAAAGTAAGGATGATCTGTCCCTTCTTAAGGGTTTGAATGAGCAGGTGTTGAAACGGCATGGCGCTGAGATATTATCCCTTGTGCATGATGCGCAGCAACAGGCACCGGCGCCATTGCCCACTGCGAGATTGAATAAATCGTTAACGCTGCAACAAGAGGCGACTGTTGATGTGT